>OJIW01000006.1_pt1 | contig 307336 bp, 262 predicted proteins | sample 1596041 | NCBI WGS metagenome assembly OJIW01 (sample SAMEA4350119, study PRJEB24818) | metagenome | biome: human; feature: gut; material: faeces | place: Denmark | collected 2013-09 | reverse complement strand
CACCTACTAGCTAATCCCATCTGGGCACATCCGATGGCAAGAGGCCCGAAGGTCCCCCTCTTTGGTCTTGCGACATTATGCGGTATTAGCTACCGTTTCCAGTAGTTATCCCCCTCCATCGGGCAGTTTCCCAGACATTACTCACCCGTCCGCCACTCGTCACCCGAGAGCAAGCTCTCTGTGCTACCGTTCGACTTGCATGTGTTAGGCCTGCCGCCAGCGTTCAATCTGAGCCATGATCAAACTCTTCAATTTAAGTTTGATGCTCGTGAATTAAACTTCGTAATGAATTACGTGTTCACTCAGAGACTTGGTATTCATTTTTCGTCTTGCGACGTTAAGAATCCGTATCCTCGAGTGCCCACACAGATTGTCTGATAAATTGTTAAAGAGCAGTTGCGACGCGCTTTAGCGCTCTGTCGCGAGGTGGCGTATATTACGCTTTCCTCTTTCAGAGTCAACCCTCATTTTCAGGTTTTTCTCTTCAACCGACGGGGCTGTTTGCGTGAAGTGATTCACATCCGCCGTGTCGATGGAGGCGCATTATAGGGAGTCGACTCAGGAAGACAAGCGGAAAAATGCATTTTCGTTCCAACCGCTCACCTTTTATCCACAACGCTTACTTTTGCTGCTTTTTTATCGCCTTTGGCAGGTCTGCCAGACTATTTATAACCAAATCTGCCGCATTTTCTGCTTCCGGCGTGACGGGTTTGCCCGTGCGCACCAGTACCTTGGTGCCAACATTCGCCGCTGCTGCCGCCTGCATATCTTCTATTTTGTCGCCTACCATATAAGAAGCAGCCATATCGATGTGCAGGAAATCGCGAGCGGAGATCAACATCCCGGGATGCGGCTTACGGCAATCGCAGACCTGACGATACTCTTCTACGGTACCCTGCGGATGGTGCGGGCAATAGTAGATACCATCCAGATCAACGTCGCGATCGGCCAGCGACCAGTCCATCCATTCGGTCAACGTTTCAAACTGTGCCTCGGTAAATTTACCGCGCGCGATACCAGACTGGTTCGTCACCACAATTAGCGCGTAACCCATATTTTTAAGTTCACGCATGGCATCAATAACGCCGTCGATAAACTCGAACTCATCAATCTCATGTACGTAACCGTGGTCCACATTAATGGTGCCGTCACGGTCGAGAAAAATTGCGGGTACAGACTTTGCCACCTTTTATAGCTCCTGAATAAGGCATGTGGCTCTAGTATCGCATGTTTCGGCGGGCAAGAAAGTGCTCATCGTGCAAAGCTAGATTGATTTAGACGTCTGGATGCCTTAACATCCATCTTGTTGACGGCTTCGACCGTCCCAGACAGACGAAAATGCCACGGCTAACTTAATTACGATAATAAATAACCAATGATTAAACTTTCGAATATCACCAAAGTGTTCCAGCAGGGGACTCGTACCATTCAGGCGCTAAATAATGTCAGCCTGCATGTTCCCGCGGGGCAGATTTATGGCGTCATTGGCGCCTCCGGTGCCGGTAAAAGTACGCTTATCCGCTGCGTTAACTTACTTGAACGCCCAACCGAAGGCAGCGTTCAGGTCGGTGGTCAGGAGCTGACAACGCTTTCAGAGTCCGAGTTGACCAAAGCTCGCCGTCAAATCGGCATGATTTTCCAACACTTTAACCTGCTCTCTTCCCGTACCGTGTTTGGTAACGTCGCGCTGCCGCTGGAACTGGATAACACGCCAAAGGAAGAGATCAAACGCCGTGTAACAGAACTGCTGGATTTAGTTGGCCTTGGCGACAAACACGATAGCTATCCAGCCAACCTTTCCGGTGGACAAAAACAGCGAGTGGCGATCGCCCGTGCGCTGGCAAGTAATCCCAAAGTGTTGCTCTGCGATGAAGCCACCAGTGCACTCGACCCGGCAACCACGCGTTCGATTCTGGAACTGCTGAAAGACATTAACCGTCGTCTGGGTCTCACCATTCTGCTGATTACCCATGAGATGGACGTTGTAAAACGCATTTGTGACTGTGTGGCGGTCATCAGCAATGGTGAACTGATTGAACAGGACACCGTCAGCGAAGTCTTCTCTCACCCGAAAACGCCGCTGGCACAGAAGTTTATCCAGTCCACTCTACATCTGGATATCCCGGAAGATTATCTGGAACGTTTAAAAGCAGAGCCGCAAGCCGACAGCGTGCCAATGCTGCGCATGGAGTTCACCGGTCATTCGGTCGATGCGCCATTACTCTCTGAGACGGCCCGTCGCTTTAATGTGAATAACAACATTATTAGCGCGCAGATGGATTATGCCGGCGGCGTGAAGTTCGGCATTATGCTGACGGAAATGCACGGCACACAGGAAGATACACAGGCAGCCATTAACTGGCTGCAGGAACACCATGTAAAAGTAGAGGTACTGGGTTATGTCTGAGCCGATGATGTGGTTACTGGTTCGCGGCGTATGGGAAACGCTGGCAATGACCTTTGTGTCCGGTTTTTTTGGTTTTGTCATTGGCCTGCCGGTTGGCGTATTGCTGTACGTTACGCGTCCCGGGCAAATTATTGAGAACGCTAAGCTTTACCGTACGCTCTCTGCGCTGGTAAATATTTTCCGTTCCATCCCATTCATTATTTTGCTGGTGTGGATGATTCCTTTCACCCGCATGATTGTGGGTACCTCTATTGGGCTGCAGGCCGCTATCGTCCCGCTGACCGTCGGCGCCGCGCCGTTTATCGCCCGTATGGTAGAAAACGCGCTGCTGGAAATCCCAACCGGGCTGATTGAAGCCTCCCGTGCGATGGGCGCCACGCCGTTGCAGATTGTACGTAAGGTATTACTGCCAGAAGCGCTGCCGGGTCTGGTCAATGCCGCCACCATCACGCTCATCACATTGGTTGGCTATTCCGCGATGGGCGGTGCCGTCGGCGCAGGTGGTCTGGGACAGATTGGCTACCAGTACGGTTATATTGGCTACAACGCTACCGTGATGAATACAGTACTGGTATTGCTCGTCGTTCTGGTTTATTTAATTCAGTTATCCGGCGATCGCATCGTCCGGGTTGTCACGCACAAATAACGTTGCACACAACACTAAAAACTCATTAAGAAAAGGAAATAAGCATGGCGTTCAAATTCAAAACCTTTGCGGCAGTTGGAGCCCTGATCGGTTCTCTGGCACTTGTGGGTTGCGGTCAGGATGAAAAAGATCCTAACCACATCAAAGTGGGCGTTATTGTTGGCGCAGAGCAACAGGTTGCAGAAGTCGCGCAGAAAGTGGCAAAAGAAAAATATGGTCTGGACGTTGAGCTGGTCACGTTTAACGATTACGTCCTGCCTAACGAAGCGTTGAGCAAAGGCGACATTGATGCTAACGCCTTCCAGCACAAACCGTACCTGGATCAGCAGATTAAAGATCGTGGTTACAAGCTGGTTGCCGCGGGCAATACTTTTGTTTACCCGATTGCGGGCTATTCCAAAAAAATCAAATCACTGGATGAGCTGCAGGAAGGTTCTCAGGTCGCGATTCCAAACGACCCGACTAACCTTGGCCGCTCGCTGCTGCTGCTGCAAAAAGTGGGCTTAATCAAACTGAAAGACGGTGTTGGCCTGCTGCCGACCGCGCTGGACGTAATTGAAAACCCGAAAAACCTGAAGCTGGTTGAACTGGAAGCGCCGCAGCTGCCGCGTTCACTGGACGATGCGCAAATCGCCCTGGCGGTCATCAACACCACCTACGCCAGCCAAATTGGCCTGACCCCGGCAAAAGACGGTATCTTTGTTGAAGATAAAGATTCTCCGTACGTAAACCTGATCGTGACCCGTGAAGACAACAAAGATGCTGAGAACGTGAAGAAATTCGTGCAGGCCTACCAGTCTGACGAAGTATACGAAGCAGCGAACAAAGTCTTCAACGGCGGTGCTGTTAAGGGCTGGTAATTTTAGGCTGTTTCCAGAATCTGTAATATCATCAGGACGGGCGCTTGCCCGTCTTGTCATTTATGCAAGCACCTGATTCAATATCTGACGTTTAGATCATTCATTGAGGAAATATTATGCGTGCTTTACCGATCTGTTTAGTAGCACTCATGCTGAGCGGCTGTTCTATGTTAAGCAGATCCCCTGTTGAACCCGTTCAAAGCACCGCTACCCCGCCAAAAGCGGAGCCGGAAAAACCAAAAGCACCGCGCGCGGCGCCGGTAAGGATCATTACTAACGCCGAAGATTTAGTGGGTAAACCATTCCGCGATCTCGGCGAAGTCAGCGGCGAATCCTGCCAGGCATCAAACCAGGATTCCCCTCCGAGCATCCCAACCGCACGTAAACGCATGCAGATTAACGCCTCTAAAATGAAAGCGAATGCGGTATTGCTGCACAGTTGCGAAGTCACCAGCGGAACGCCAGGTTGCTATCGTCAGGCGGTTTGCATTGGTTCTGCACTGAACATTTCGGCGAAATGAGCCATTTTCAGTTCGAGCAAATAGGCGTTATCCGCTCACCTTATAAAGAAAAGTTCGCCGTTCCACGCCAGCCAGGTCTGGTGAAAAGCGCCAGCGGCGAACTGCATTTGCTCGCTCCCTATAACCAGGCCGATGCCGTTCGCGGCCTGGAAGCCTTCAGCCATTTGTGGGTGATTTTTGTTTTTCATCAGACAATGGAAGGAGGATGGCGTCCAACCGTGCGCCCTCCCCGTCTTGGCGGCAACGCCAGAATGGGTGTTTTCGCCACGCGTTCAACGTTTCGTCCTAACCCTGTTGGCATGTCTTTGGTTGAGCTTCGAGGTATCCGCTGCCACAAAGAGCACGTCATCCTTGAGCTCGGCGGGCTGGATCTTGTCGATGGTACGCCGGTAGTGGATATTAAACCGTATCTGCCATTTGCCGAATCGCTGCCCGATGCTCGCGCCAGCTATGCTCAGGATGCACCGCAGGCCAGCGTAGATGTGACGTTCAGTGAAGAGATCGCCGGGCAACTGGCTGGGCTGGAAAAACGTTATCCGCATCTTCGCCAGTTTATTGCCGAAGTGCTGGCGCAGGATCCCCGTCCTGCCTACCGTAAAAACGAGGAAGAAGGCAAAACCTACGCCGTTTGGCTGCTGGACTTTAACGTCCGCTGGCGCGTTACGCCGTCAGGATTTGAGGTCTTTGCTCTGGAAGCCCGCTAATTTGCGTCGCGTACTCTTTTGACATCCCTTTCTCGCTGGTAAACTAAACCACTTTTGTTTTGTGCCAGGCTCGTCTTGAGCCTGTTCGATCGTTCAACTGGAACCGTAACAACATGCGTACTAGCCAATATCTGCTCTCCACTCTGAAGGAGACACCTGCCGACGCCGAAGTCATCAGCCATCAGCTGATGCTGCGCGCCGGGATGATCCGCAAGCTGGCCTCCGGGTTATACACCTGGCTGCCGACCGGCGTGCGCGTCCTGAAAAAAGTCGAAAACATCGTGCGTGAAGAGATGAACAACGCCGGTGCGATCGAGGTGTTGATGCCGGTCGTTCAGCCCTCTGAGCTGTGGCAAGAGAGTGGCCGTTGGGAACAATACGGCCCGGAACTGCTGCGTATTGCTGACCGTGGCGATCGCCCGTTCGTCCTTGGCCCAACGCATGAAGAAGTGATCACCGACCTGATTCGTAACGAGCTGAGCTCTTACAAACAGCTGCCGCTGAACTTCTACCAGATCCAGACTAAATTCCGTGACGAAGTTCGTCCGCGCTTCGGCGTGATGCGTTCCCGCGAATTCCTGATGAAAGATGCCTACTCTTTCCATACCTCTCAGGAATCCCTGCAGGAGACCTACGACGCGATGTACGCGGCGTACAGCAAGATCTTCAGCCGTATGGGTCTCGATTTCCGTGCGGTACAAGCGGATACCGGTTCTATCGGCGGTAGCGCCTCTCACGAATTCCAGGTGCTGGCGCAGAGCGGCGAAGACGATGTGATCTTCTCCGACACCTCCGATTATGCAGCGAATATCGAGTTTGCCGAAGCCGTTGCGCCAAAAGAGCCGCGTGCGGCAGCAACGCAGGAGATGACGCTGGTCGATACGCCAAACGCCAAAACCATCGCCGAGCTGGTTGAGCAGTTCAACCTGCCGATCGAGAAAACCGTAAAAACCCTGCTGGTGAAAGCGATTGAAGGCAGCAAGTCTCCGCTGATTGCACTGCTGGTTCGCGGCGATCACGAGCTGAACGAAGTCAAAGCGGAAAAACTGCCGCAGGTTGCCAGCCCGCTGACCTTCGCCACCGAAGAAGAGATTCGCGCACTGGTGAAAGCGGGTCCGGGATCTCTGGGTCCGGTGAACATGCCAATTCCGGTCGTTATCGACCGTACCGTTGCCGTGATGAGCGACTTCGCAGCCGGCGCCAACATCGACGGTAAGCACTATTTCGGTATCAACTGGGATCGTGATGTTGCCACCCCGGAAGTTGCGGATATCCGTAACGTGGTCGCTGGCGACCCGAGTCCGGATGGCCAGGGTACGCTGCTGATTAAACGCGGCATCGAAGTGGGTCACATCTTCCAGTTGGGCACCAAGTACTCTGAAGCGATGAAAGCCGCCGTTCAGGGCGAAGATGGCCGTAACCAGATTCTGACCATGGGTTGCTACGGTATCGGGGTCACTCGCGTGGTTGCTGCTGCTATCGAACAGAACTATGACGATCGCGGTATCGTATGGCCAGACGCCATTGCCCCGTTCCAGGTCGCGATTCTGCCGATGAACATGCATAAGTCCTACCGCGTGCAGGAACTGGCTGAAAAGCTGTACGCTGAGCTGCGCGCGCAGGGCATTGAAGTGCTGATGGACGACCGTAAAGAGCGTCCGGGCGTGATGTTTGCCGATATGGAACTGATCGGTATTCCGCACACTATCGTGCTGGGCGACCGTAACCTCGACAACGACGATATCGAATACAAATACCGTCGTAACGGCGAGAAGCAGTTGATTAAAACGGGCGACATCGTCGACTACCTGGTAAAAGCCATTAAAGGCTAATATCAGCAAAAGGCCCTGATAATCAGGGCCTTTTTTCATCAATTAATTACATCCTTTACCGGGGATAAATTTCACATCTTTATCCGCCATCAGCGTTTTCACTTTCTCGCCAGTGTCCGGGTTCGCCTCCAGTGTAAAATGCGCTTCCAGCGTCAGCAATACGGATTGCCCGTTTTCCAAGCGCGCGGCTAATAAATAGTCACGCTCAAGCTGGGCGTTATTCGCCACCGGCATCCGTTTGCCCGTTGCGCAGTCGGTAAAGATAGCTGCGTCAGCCATATAGAAGTACATGCCCCGCATCGGCATTGGCGTCACCGGTAAGCTAGCGGAAACGGGCTGAAGGGTGTAGTTGAACTGCGACTCAATCGGATTACCTTCACGATCGAGCATTTCCAGCGCTTCGCCTTTAGCACGATAGTACGACTTTTCACCTTTACTGTCGGTCAGCACCAGCTTATCCGCAGTACGCGCCCATGTTCCATAAGAGGCAAAGGACGACGGTTCATCCCTCACCCCCTGATAACGTTCGTTCATCACCCATGTTCCGTCTTTTTCGAGGAACAGAGAAGTTTCAATCCCTTCGCAGTCCGCGCAAGGCAGGATGCCTCGCCAGCTTTGCTGCATCGGTTTTAATTCTGCCGCCCGTGTCGGCTGTAGTACTTCGACTTCAGTACGGTTGTTACAGCCGATCAAGGAAAAAAGCGTGCATGCAGCGACGACGGACAATATTGCTGTTTTCACTATCAATTCCTTATAAATTTTTATTCCTGCTCGTCAGTCTTGCGTTCGACGAACTCTCCCGCGCAGTGACTTCACTGTGGATTTTTGCGCCTTCGATGACAACCTACGCTCTTTCGAAGCGCGCGTAGGACGCGTTGCCTGTCGGCTTTTTTGCACTGCGGTTAATTCTTTGATCACCGCCACCAGCCGGGAGATTGCCGCTTCCCGGTTTAGCTCCTGGCTACGGTATTCCTGCGCCTTAATGATAATAACGCCATCGCCGCTAATCAGATGATGGCTGGCGGCCAGCAGGCGTTCCTTATAATACTCTGGCAGGCCAGAGGCCCGAATGTCAAAGCGCAAATGGATGGCTGTCGAGGTCTTGTTAACGTGCTGACCACCCGCGCCCTGCGCCCGAATCGCCGTGATTTCCAGCTCATTATCAGGGATAGAGACGTTTCGGGAGATGACTATCATGAACCCTGCTGCCACGCGGTCAGATGAATTTCCAGATTGTTCTGAGAATCGGACAACCAGATAGCGCCATCCTGAATCGTCGCCTGCAGCGCCATGGTGCGACCAGCAAATTCACTCAGTTGCGCCAGTTGTTCGTCATCCAGATACCACACGGTAAGATTTTTAAACTGCGCGCACTTACTCTGGTTTTGTTGCCACCAGATCTGGGCCGCACGGCTGTTGTAGGTAAACAGGGCCACCTCAGCAGACTGAGTGCAGGCTTTCTTAATACGACGCTCATCCGGCAGACCGAGTTCAATCCATAAATCAATGCCCAGATGATCGTTTCGCAGCCAGGCTTCCGGTTCATCTTCCGCGCTCAGGCCACGCGTGAACTGCAGGCGTTCATCGGCATATTTAATCCACGCCAGCAGTCGCAGCATCATGCGCTCCTGGGTTTCTGAAGGGTGACGCGCCAGCGTCAAGGCTGCGTCAAGGAACTGGTTGCGGTCGAGATCCGCCACATTGACTACAGCTTTATAGATTGTCGCTTTAAGCGCCATTTGAGAACTCCTTTCGAATCAGGCGCTCATTGTAGCGAAAACTGCGGCAAAAGGCTGCTGACAGCACCTCTATCAAGGCCGCTGATATTGCCTGAATGAGTATGGTATAGTCACCTTGCTAAACAGAGTTTATCTTCGTAGGCTTAGACTTGCATCCACGGTTAAGTCAGAGTGCTGACAGGAGGGCATGTGGAAAAATATTGTGAGTTAATACGCAAGCGGTACGCGGAAATCGCCAGCGGAGACTTAGGGTATGTCCCGGATGCGCTGGGTTGCGTATTGAAGGTGCTTAATGAAATGGCGGCAGACAGCGCCCTTTCAGAGTCGGTCAGGGAAAAAGCGGCCTATGCTGCCGCGAACTTACTGGTGAGCGATTATGTCAATGAATGAAACGTATCAACCCATCAACTGTGATGATTACGACAATCTTGAACTCGCCTGCCAGCACCATTTGTTACTGACGTTGGCGTTAAAAGATGGCGAAGTTTTACAAGCGAAAGCAAACGATCTGGTTTCACGCAAAAACGTGGAATATCTGGTCGCAGATGTCGCAGGTGAAACCCGGGAACTTCGCCTCGATAAAATTGCCAGCTTCAGCCACCCGCAAATCGGTACCGTGGTCGTCAGCGAATCCTGATTCTTTTGTTGCCGGATGGCGGTGCAAGCACCTTATCCGGCCTACTTTCCATGCGATATGTAGGTCGGATAAGCGCACCGCCATCAGGCATGCCAAACCAGACTCACCCCTTCTTTATCTTCTGCTGCTCCCTCACGCGTCACAAAAACACCCGCAGCCGCAATCAGCGTTTCGCCGTAAAACAACAGCGGCGTGGTATCTCGTCGCCAGGGCGGGATCCCCTGCTCCTGCCAGATTTTCTTTAATTTACGTCCACCGTTACGCCCGACAATATGTAATACGCCTGGCGCTTTAAACCGAATGCTGACGGCTTCATCTGCCTGCGGCATACGCAATTCGCCAGCAGGGATGAGCTGCACCGAGCCTAACCCGGCAGGCAGCGTCAACGGCGTTTCCCGGCATGTCCACGGGATGACGGTTTCGCTTTGCCCATCGACCGATTTCACCCACCACAACTGTGACTGATAACGACGAATGTCGAACTCTCCAAGGCAAAAACAGGGGGAAGCATCTTCCCGCGCCAGTGCGACTTCCAGCCAGATACGTTCCAGCGCGTCACGGGAAGGCATTGGCGCATTTAATCCTGCCAGCCAGCGGCGAAGCAGGGCTGCACGCCGCACACTGCTCATCGTCATAAGCGGCGCCAGTAAAAGTGTGCCCTGGGCCGTGACGCAGTCGGCTAAATCGCTGGCAAGCAGTTCATCCAGTAAGCTCTCCTGCTCGGCGCACAGCGCGGCGCTACGGGCCGTGGCTTGCGCGAAGTGCGGCCAACGCTGTTGCAGCAACGGGGTAACGCGCAATCTGAGGAAATTGCGATCGTAGGTATCATCCTGATTACTTTCATCCTCAATCCAACATAATTGGTGCTGTCGCGCCCACCCTTCCAGCGCCTCTCGCGTTTGCGCCAGCAGCGGTCGGATCAGCCGGGTCCCGGCGAACGGTGAGCTTTCTCCCATGGCGGACAGCCCGGCAGGGCCACTGCCACGCTTAAGGGCCAGCAGAAAAGTTTCGCACTGGTCGTCCAGATGCTGGGCGGTCATTAGTACCTCGCCCGGCAGCAACGTCTGTGCAAATGCGTGATAGCGCGCCCGCCGCGCCTGAGCTTCTATCCCCAGACCATCATCCTCCAGACGGACCCGTTCAACCACCAGCGGCACCTGCCACTGCGCGCATATCGATTCACAGTGCTGCACCCAGTTGTCCGCGTGGGGACTTAATCCATGATGAATATGGATTGCGCGCAACGTAACCTCAGGGTGCTGTGCTCGCCACAGCACTAACTGATGCAGCAGCACGGTGGAGTCCAGTCCGCCGCTAAAGGCGACCAGAATCGATTGAGAATTCAGCAGTGAAGTGTTCAGCGTGAGTGTTGTCATGATGGTTACTTACAATGGCATTGCCCGGCACGTTACCGGGCTAACGCCATAATGACAAGCCTTACAGCTCATACAGTTCGAGCGGTAATCCGTCGGGATCGTTAAAAAACGTGAAGCGTTTGCCGGTGAACGGATCAATGCGTATCGGCTCGCACTTCACATCGCGCGCTTCCAGATGCGCGATCGCTTTCTCTACGTCATCCACACTGAACGCCAGATGACGTAAACCACAGGCTTCCGGTCGGCTGGGGCGGCAAGGTGGAAATGGGAAAGAAAAGAGCTCAATCACATACTGACCGTTCAATGCCAGATCGCCTTTCCAGGAGTCTCGCTCTTCCCGGTAGGCTTCGCTCATCAGGGTGAAGCCCAACACATCGCAGTAAAATGCCTTACTCGCCGCGTAGTCCGTCGCAATAATGGCAATATGGTGAACCTGTTTTAATCCCAGCATAGCGTTTTGCCTCTTTCGTTTGTTCTTCAGCACGTTACTCGTGCGTAATGGGTTCAGGCAAGTCGTTATGCCATTTTTAAGACTCTCACACGATACACGCCATCCTCACCCAGTTTAGCGCCATGGATATCGGTTTCAAATCCAGGATAATGATGGCCCACGGAGCACAGCATCAGCAGGAAATCGAGTACAGCCCGGCTTTTTTCCGTGATCATTTCACCAGGCATCAAGAGCGGTACGCCGGGAGGGTAAGGCAGGATCATATTGGCGGAAACGCGCCCCACCAGTTGATCGAGCGCCACCGTTTCAACCTCACCTTTGATCTGCCGCTGCCAGGCCTGATGCGGCGTCATTTTCATTTCCGGTAAGGTATCAAATGCCCGCAGCATCAGCCCGGAAAGATCGTGCTGGCGAATAAGCCTATGGATCCCCTGCGCCAGATCCTGAATGCGCATATTACGATAAAAATCAGGATCTTCAGCATACAGATCCGGAAGCATGTTTTTCACGCGTAAATTCAGATCGTACGAACGCTTAAATTCCGTCAGTCCGCGCAGCAGGCCCATCGCCCGGGTTTTATCAATGCCGATGCTGAACAGGAACAACAGATTATACGGTCCCGTTTTCTCGACAACCACGCCGCGTTCATCAAGGAATTTCGCCACCAGCGCGGCAGGAATCCCCTCTTCACTCATATTTCCCTGTTCATCCATCCCCGGCGTCAGAATAGTGACTTTCACCGGGTCAAGAAACATGTGGTCGGCGTCAGCATCGATAAATCCGTGCCAGTCTTCACCGGGCGCTACCGGCCAGCATTCTGCTTCATCCACCCTTTCTGGTTGCCAGATATCAAAAAACCAGCCATCCGACTCTTCACGCAACCGCTGCACTTCTTTACGAAAATGCAGCGCCCGCTCCACCGAACGATTGATTAACCGCTTACCGGAATTGCCACGCAGCATGGCCGCTGCGGTTTCTATCGAGGCAACAATCGGGTAACTCGGCGAAGTGGATGTGTGCATCATAAAGGCTTCGTTAAAGGTGTCTTCGTCGTAATCGCCCTTAATGTGGATCAAAGAAGCCTGTGACAACGCCGCCAGCATCTTGTGGGTGGACTGGGTTTCAAAAATCACCTTCCCCGGCACGCGCTCACCGCTCATCCCGCTTTTCCCCTGATAGATCGGATGAAAATGGGTATATGGCACCCAGGCTGAATCAAAATGGATAGAGGGCACATCCAGCGTTTGTTTGATCCAGTTGGTGTTATACAGCAGGCCGTCATAGGTGGAGTTGGTGATCACCGCATGCACCGGCCATTGCGCCTGAGGGGTCTCCTCTACCTTGCTTTCGATGCTTGCCCGGCTAAATTCCCGACGGGGGATACCGCCCAGAATACCCAACGCATTACGCGTCGGCTTCAACCAGATTGGCACCACATCGCTCATCATCAGCAAATGCGCCAACGACTTATGACAGTTGCGGTCAATCAACAGCGTACTGCCCGTGGGTGCGGCGTACATACCAACAATTTTATTGGAGGTGGACGTGCCGTTGGTCACCATATAGCTCTGCTCGGCGCCAAAAGTGCGCGCGATATACTCCTCCGCTTCCAGGTGCGGGCCGGTATGATCCAGCAGCGAGCCCAGCTCGGTCACTGAAATGGAGACATCGGCTTTCAGCGTATTACCGCCAAAGAAATCATAGAACAGGCAGCCGACCGGGCTTTTCTGGTACGCCGTTCCCGCCATATGACCGGGCGTGCAAAAGGTATACTTTCCTTCCTTCACATAGGTAAACAGCGCTTTGGTGAAAGGGGGCGTAATGTTATCCAGATATTCACTGGTGTACTGGCGGATGCGGGTGGCAATGTCTTCAGACTGGCCTAGCGCATACTCAAAAAACCACAGCGCCATGCGCAGGTCGTGAGCGCTGACATCCATCGTTGAATGGGTATTAATAAAGGCGTAAAGCGGAAGATATTCGTTGAGCTGGTTGATGTCACTGCACAGATCCAGACTGTATTCATCCCAGTCAAAAATGACGCCGCAAATTCGCGGGTTATGTTCGATAAACTTCAGCAGGTCAACGCTATTCTGCGGCCAGATAATCTGAAACCCCTGCTGTTGTAGCGCACGCTCAAGTTCCTTGATGGGCTCATCTTTATAAAAGACGCCATGCGGTCCCATGATGGCAATGATATTCATGCGTTCCTCCTGGAAAAACCTTAGTTAAGCATAGCCTGGTCAAACTGCAGGTAAAAAAAAGGGCCACAGCATTGTGGCCCTTTTCAGAATTAATGTAGCTTATGCGTAGCCGTAGCTCATCAGACGCTGGTAGCGACGGTTTTTCAGATCTTCTTTACCTAACACATCAAGATCGGCGAGATCGGCCAGCAGTTGCGCTTTCAGTGACGCCGCCATGGCTTCCGGATTACGGTGCGCGCCACCCAGCGGTTCAGGAATGATAGAGTCGATAAGCTTCAGCTCTTTCAGACGCGGCGCGATAATGCCCATCGCTTCAGCGGCCAGCGGCGCTTTATCAGCGCTTTTCCACAGAATGGAGGCACAACCTTCCGGGGAGATAACGGAATAGGTGCTGTATTGCAGCATATTCACTTTATCGCCTACGCCGATCGCCAGCGCGCCGCCGGAACCACCTTCACCGATAACGGTGCAGATGACCGGTACGCTCAGACGCGACATTTCACGCAGGTTGCGCGCGATCGCTTCAGACTGACCACGTTCTTCCGCGCCCACGCCCGGGTAAGCCCCTGGGGTGTCGATGAAGGTAATGATCGGCATGTTGAAACGTTCTGCCATTTCCATCAGACGCAGCGCTTTGCGATAGCCTTCCGGCGCTGGCATGCCGAAATTACGACGAATTTTTTCTTTGGTCTCACGGCCTTTCTGATGACCAATGATCATCACCGGACGGCCATCCAGACGCGCGATACCGCCGACGATAGCTTTGTCATCCGCATAGGCACGATCGCCCGCCAGCTCATCAAATTCATCAAACGCCAGGCGGACATAATCCAGGGTGTACGGACGCTGTGGATGGCGCGCCAGTTGGGCTACCTGCCATGCGCCAAGATCGGCGAAGATTTTACGCGTCAGTTCTACGCTTTTTTCACGCAGGCGATGCACTTCTTCATCGATGTTAATATCCAGTTTCTCATCCTGACGGCTAACCGCAGTCAGAGAATCGATTTTTGCTTCCAGCTCTGCAATCGGCTGTTCAAAATCAAGGAAATTCAGACTCATAGTATTCCTGTATTAGTCAAACTCCAGTTCCACCTGCTCCGAACCAATAAGGCCGCGGAGATCGTTTAGCAAACGATCGCTCGGAGAGACACGCCACGTCGCGCCAAAACGCAACCGCGCACGTGCATCCGCCCTCTGATAGTAGAGATGTACTGGAATTGTCCCCGAGCGGTGGGGTTCCAGAGACTGACGGAGTCGGTTTAAAAGCTGGTCATCAATTTGCCTGTCCGTCAGCGAGATAGCAAGCCCGCGAGCATATTTTTCCCGGGCTTCGTCAATATCCATGACTTCACGGGCCATCATTTTAAGCCCGCCGCTGAAGTCATCAAAGCTGACCTGTCCGCTGACGATAAGTATGCGGTCTTTTTCCAGCAATTGCTGGTATTTATCCAGGGCATCGGTAAACAACATAACTTCCAGACGCCCGGAACGGTCATCCAGTGTACAGATGCCGATACGATTGCCGCGCTTGGTGACCATTACCCGCGCGGCAATGACGAGCCCCGCAGCCGTGGTGACTTTACCACGTTCTGTCGGATGCATGTCTTTCAGCCTGTGGCCTCCAACATAGCGCTCAATTTCTTTCAAATACTGGTTGATAGGGTGTCCCGTCAGGTAAAGCCCTAACGTTTCACGCTCACCGTCTAATACTACCTGCTCAGGCCACGGTGTACAGTTGGCATAAGACTGTTCAATTTGTTCGGGTTCTTCCGCCAGCACGCCAAACATATCAGCCTGGCCAATAGCCTCGGCTTTCGCATGCTGATCGGCGGCTTTTAGCGCATCATTCAACGAATTCATCAACGCCGCGCGGTGTGGGCCAAGGCGGTCAAACGCCCCGGACATAATCAGTTTTTCCAGCACCCGGCGATTGAGTTTTTTGATATCCGTACGCGCACAGAGATCAAACAGCTCGCGGAAGTAACCGCCTTCGTTGCGCGCCTCAATAATAGCTTCAATTGGCCCTTCACCCACGCCTTTTATCGCGCCGATGCCATAAACAATCTCGCCATCATCGTTAACGTGGAAATGGTAAAGCCCGGAGTTAATGTCTGGTGGCAGGATTTTTAACCCCATGCGCCAGCATTCATCCACCAGCCCGACCACTTTCTCGGTGTTATCCATATCGGCCGTCATTACCGCCGCCATAAACTCGGCTGGGTAATGCGCCTTCAACCATAGCGTCTGGTAAGAGACCAGCGCATAGGCGGCGGAGTGTGATTTGTTAAATCCGTAACCGGCGAATTTCTCCACCAGGTCAAAGATTTTCATCGCCAGTTCGCCGTCGACGCCGCGCTTTTTCGCTCCTTCTTCAAAGGTGCCGCGCTGCTTGGCCATTTCTTCCGGCTTTTTCTTACCCATCGCACGACGCAGCATATCCGCGCCGCCAAGCGTGTAACCAGACAGCTCCTGGGCAATCTGCATAACCTGTTCCTGATACAGGATAATGCCGTAGGTTGGCTCCAGTACCGGCTTCAGACACTCATGCTGCCATTGTACGTCCGGATAGGAAATCTCTTCGCGACCATGCTTACGGTCGATAAAGTTATCTACCATCCCCGACTGTAGCGGGCCCGGGCGGAACAGGGCCACCAGTGCGATCATATCTTCGAAGCAGTCAGGCTGCAGACGTTTGATCAGATCCTTCATGCCGCGGGATTCAAGCTGGAATACCGCGGTGGTTTCCGAACGTTGCAGCATGTCGAAGCTTTTCTTATCGTCAAGCGGAATGGCCGCGATATCCAGCGGCGGCTCGCCGTTCTTTTCACGGCGGGCGTTGATCATCTCCAGCGCCCAGTTGATGATGGTCAGCGTACGCAGCCCCAGGAAGTCGAACTTCACCAGGCCGGCGTATTCCACGTCGTTCTTATCAAACTGAGTAACCGGGTGCAGCCCCTGTTCATCGCAGTATAGCGGCGCAAAATCGGTAATTTTGGTCGGAGCGATAACCACGCCACCGGCGTGCTTACCGGCGTTACGCGTGACGCCTTCCAGCTTACGCGCCATATCGATCAGCGCTTTAACCTCTTCATCTGCCTCATAGATTTCCGGCAGTTGCGGTTCAGCTTCAAAGGCTTTCGCCAGCGTCATGCCCGGATCGGGCGGCACCAGTTTCGAAATACGATCCACGAAGCCGTACGGGTGCCCCAGCACGCGACCCACGTCTCGGATAACCGCTTTTGCCGCCATCGTACCGAAAGTAATAATCTGCGAAACCGCATCACGACCGTACATATCCGCCACGTGTTCAATAACCTGGTCGCGTTTCTCCATACAGAAGTCAACGTCGAAGTCGGGCATTGAGACACGTTCCGGGTTCAGGAAACGTTCGAACAGCAGGTCAAATTCCAGCGGATCCAGGTCGGTAATTTTTAGCGCATAGGCCACCAGCGAGCCTGCGCCGGAACCACGTCCCGGACCTACTGGTACGCCGTTATCCTTCGACCACTGGATAAATTCCATAACGATCAGGAAGTAGCCCGGGAACCCCATCTGGTTGATAACCTGTAGCTCAACATCCAGACGTTCATCATATTCCGGACGGCGCCTGGCGCGCTCTTCCGGATCCGGGAACAGGAACTCCAGTCGCTGTTCCAGCCCCTCTTTCGACTTCGCCACGAGGAAATCCTCGGTGGTCATATCGCCGGTCGGGAACTGTGGCAAGAAATACTCACCCAAACGCACCGTGACGTTACAGCGTTTGGCAATTTCGACGGTGTTTTGCAGCGCCTCCGGGATATCGGAGAACAGCTCGCACATCTCGTCTTCGCTACGCATATACTGCTGCGCGGAGTAGTTACGCGGGCGTTTAGGGTCGTCAAGGGTGAACCCGTCGTGGATCGCCACACGGATTTCATGCGCGTCGAAATCGCCGGTTTCCAGGAAGCGAACATCGTTGGTCGCCACCACCGGCAAACCACGCCTTTCAGCCAGTTCTACCGCGGCATGCAGATAGTTTTCTTCATCTTGTCTGCCGGTACGGATCAGCTCAAGGAAGTAGCTATTGGGAAAATGCGCTTCGTAAAACGCCACGCATTCGTCAACCAGGGCGCTATTACCGCGCAACAAGCTACGTCCGACGTCGCCCATGCGGCCGCCGGAGAGCAAAATCAAACCTTCTTTTAGCTCGACCAGCCAGTCGCGGTCGATAACCGGCCCTTCTGCGCCATAACCGCGCTGATAGGCTTTTGATATCAATAACGTCAGGTTCTGATAGCCGGTATTGTTAGCGGCCAGTACGGTGAGTTGCGTGAGTTCATCAGCCAATAGTTCACTGCGGACATGAAAATCTGCGCCTACAATAGGCTTAATACCGGCGCCGTGACCCGCTCCGTAAAACTTCACCAGACCACACAGGTTGGTAAAATCGGTGATCGCCAGCGCAGGCATGCCTAACGCGGCCGCCTTCTTCACCAGCGGCCCGGTTTTCGCCAGCCCATCGATCATGGAGTAGTCGCTGTGCACCCGGAGGTGGACGAAACGTGGTTCAGACATCTTCAGATTCCTTCGACACAAGAATCAGGACGTGAGTCCCAGTGCGCGTTTGACGGGGCCAAAACTGCGGCGATGGTGCTCTGTCGCGCCATACAGTGCCAATTTTTCCAGATGAAAAGCGGTTGGATAGCCTTTGTGCTGCGCAAAGCCATACTGCGGAAAAACCGTATCCAGCGCTGCCATTTCAGCATCGCGGGTCACTTTTGCCAGTATTGACGCTGCGCTAATCTCCGCTACGCGGCTATCACCTTTGACTACCGCCATCGACGGTACTGGTAATGCCGGACAACGATTGCCGTCAATCAGTACGTATTCCGGCGCAATATGCAGCCCCGCGACCGCACGCTGCATCGCCAGCATGGTGGCATGCAAAATATTCAGATCGTCGATTTCATGCGGTTCCGCACGGCCCACGCTCCAGCTTAACGCTTTTTCTTTAATTTCATCAAACAGCGCCAGGCGACGTTTTTCCGACAGTTTTTTTGAGTCGTTAAGACCGATAATCGGACGCGCCGGATCCAGAATGACGGCAGCAGTAACAACCGCCCCAACCAAAGGACCGCGCCCGACTTCATCCACACCCGCCACTAAATGCGTATGCGGATAAACAAATTCAATCATTGCGCTAACTCCAGGACTGCATCCGCCGCCTGCTCATCAGCATTGCAACGGATCTGCTGATGCAGTTCACGGAAAGTGTCATGCATCGCATGGCTGGTTTTACCATTCGCCAGTAACGGCAACAGCGCTTGCGCCAGCGCATGCGGCTCACACTCTTCCTGCAACAGCTCTTTAACCAGTTCTCTTCCCGCTAACAGGTTAGGAAGCGAAACGTAATCCGTTTTCACCAGACGCTTCGCCAGCCAGAAGGTAAAAGGTTTCATGCGGTAGCCGACCACCATCGGACACTTTGCCAGCATACATTCCAGCGCGGCGGTGCCTGAAGCCAACAGTGCGGCGTCGCTGGCCACCATCGCTTCACGTCCCATGCCATTAAGCAGATGCACGGAAAGCTCCGGCGCAACCTCTGCCTTGATACGCTCAAACTGCTCCCGGCGTTTGGCATTCACCAACGGCACCACGACTTCGAGATCCGGATAATGCTGACGTAACAGTTGCGCCGTTTTCAGAAAATCGGCGCTGAGCATCTCCACTTCTGCGCCACGGCTTCCTGGCAGCAGCGCCAGGCAATGCGCGTCGTGGGGAATACCCAAAATATCACGGGCCGCGTGTTTATCCGGATCCAACGGCATGGCATCCGCCATGGTGTGGCCGATAAAGCGGCACGGGACGTTAAATTTGTCATAAAACGCTTTTTCGAAAGGCAGAAAAGCCAGCACCATATTAGTGGATCTGCCTATTTTGAAAACGCGTTTCTGTCGCCACGCCCAGACGGACGGACTGACATAATGAATGGTTTTTATGCCCTGCTTTTTCAAGTTCCCTTCAAGGGTAATATTGAAATCAGGCGCATCAATGCCAACGAAAACATCCGGCTTGAGCTCAGTGAATCGACGAGTGAGATCGGCACGAATATGCAGTAAACGGCGCAGACGTCCGAGCACTTCAACAATGCCCATCACCGCCAGTTCTTCCATTTCGTACCAGGCTTCACAGCCTTCGGCCTGCATTAGCGGCCCCGCCACGCCAACAAAACGCGCATTGGGAACACGAGCTTTGAGTGCGCGGATTAGCCCTGCACCAAGAATATCGCCGGAGGTTTCTCCGGCGACGAGGGCAATCGTTAAAGGACGCTGCTCAGTCATTAACGAATCAGACCACGCGTTGAGCGCTCAAAGAAGTCGCTGAAAGCCTGGACTTCAGGGTGCTGTTTCGCCAGTTCGGCGATTTCCGGTTTCGCTTCTTCCAACGTTTTACCGCTACGGTACAACGCTTTGTAGGCATTACGAATCGCGGTAATCGCTTCGCGGGTGAACCCACGACGCTTCAGACCTTCGATATTGACGCCAAACGGCGTCGCGTGGTTGCCCTGGGCGATAACGTACGGTGGCACGTCCTGAGCAACGCCAGAACAGCCGCCAACCATCACATGCGCGCCGATGATGCAGAATTGATGCACCGCAGTCATGCCGCCGATGATAACAAAATCATCCAGCGAAACATGTCCGGCAAGCGTGGCGTTATTCGCCAGAATACAGCGGTTGCCTACCGTACAATCATGCGCGACGTGCGCATTAATCATCAGTAAGTTATCGCTGCCCACCTTCGTCACTCCACCGCCCTGCACTGTGCCACGATGAATGGTGACGCTTTCGCGGATGCGGTTGCGATCGCCAATTTCCACGCGGGTCGGTTCGCCAGCATATTTAAGATCCTGGTTAACTTCGCCGATGGAGGCAAACTGATAGATCTCGTTATCGCGACCAATTTTTGTATGGCCATTCACGACAACATGAGACTTCAGTACGGTACCCTCACCAATTTCAACATGGGGTCCAACAATACAAAATGGGCCAATGTGAGCGTTAGCGCCAATACTGGCGCCCTCTTCCACAATGGCGGTAGGGTGAATAAAGGCGGATTTATCAATCACGTATCAGGCCTCCCGGCTACGGGCACACATCATCGTTGCTTCGCACACAACTTTACCGTCGACCAGCGCAACCCCTTTAAAACGGGTCAGGCCACGGCGCGTTTTCTCGAAAGTCACTTCCATGATCATCTGATCGCCCGGCACGACAGGACGCTTAAAGCGTGCTTCGTCAATACCCGCGAAATAGTACAGTTCGCCTGGTTCCAGTTTTCCTACGCTTTTAAATGCGAGGATACCGGTGGCCTGCGCCATCGCTTCCAGAATCAGTACGCCAGGGAAAATAGGTTTGCCCGGGAAGTGCCCCTGGAAGAAAGGCTCATTAACGGATACATTTTTCACTGCGCGCAGAAAACGACCTTCTTCAAAATCCAGCACGCGGTCAACCAGCAGAAACGGAAAACGGTGCGGCAGAAGTTCTAAAATCTCTTCAATATGCAGAGTATGAGTGTTAGTAGTCAAAATACTCTTCCTGTCAAAATATACTAAAAGGCAATAATAACACGGCCTGTCGCAATCGTATGAATGGGACAGGCCGAAAAGTCAGACATGCAAAAAAGGTGCTTTAGTCTTGTTGATTAACCTTGCGCTCAATCGCTTTGAGGCGCTTGCTCATATCATCAATATTCATCACCAGTGCAGCTGTTTTACGCCATACCTTATTGGGTTGTAGCGGAATGCCTGAGGAGTAGACGCCAGGTTCCGTGATAGGACGCATCACCATACCCATGCCAGTTACCGTGACTTTGTCGCATATTTCCATATGCCCATTGATCACGCTGGCGCCGCCAATCATGCAGTAACGGCCAATCTTCAGGCTACCCGCCATAATGACGCCACCGGCTACCGCCGTATTGTCGCCAATCACAACGTTATGTGCAATCTGGCACTGATTATCAATGATAACACCATTACCGATCACAGTATCGTCCAGGGCACCACGGTCAATGGTAGTACAAGCGCCGATCTCGACGCGATCGCCGATAATCACGCGACCAAGCTGCGGGATCTTCACCCAGTTACCGCGATCGTTCGCGTAACCAAATCCATCCGAACCGACGACAGTGCTGGATTGGATCAGGCAATTCTCACCGATCTGAATGTCGTGGTAAATCGTCACATTCGCCCACAAGCGAGAACCTGCGCCGATTTTTGTATTTTTTCCGACGAAGCAGCCTGCGCCAATAACCACGTTATCGCCCAGTTCTACGCCAGACTCAATGACCGCATTTGCGCCCACAGAGACATTTTTACCCAGCTTCGCCGTCGCATCGATCGCTGCACTCGGTGCAACGTTTTGTGCAGGCTGCGGCGTGGTATCTAAAATTTGCGCCATACGAGCATAGGTCAGGTAGGGATTCTTCACTACCAGCGCTGCACTCTTAGCAAAAGGAAGATCGTCCTGCGTCATGACAACGGCAGAAGCCTGGCATACGCCTAAGTGTTCACGGTACTTAGGATTCACCATAAACGTGATATTGCCAGTTTGCGCAGATTGCATGGACGCTACGCCGGTGATGACGATATCGCCATCACCGTGTAATTCTGCATCCAACTGCTCTGCTAAATCAGCCAGTCGAATTGAAGGCATTACTTATTTAACCTGTTTCAGTACGTCAGCGGTGATGTCTTTTACGTCGCTGCTATTGTATGCAACGGTGTTTGCGTCAACGACCAGATCGATGCTCTGGCTGTTAGCAACAGATTTCACAGCTGTCTGGATACGAGTAACCAGTTTGCCACGTTCTTCGTTGGAACGACGCGCACGATCCTGCTCAAAAGCCTGAGCTTTCTGTGAGAAAGTCTGACGCTGAGCCATAACGTCTTTTTCCAGCTTGGTACGATCGCTACCCGCTTTCATTGATTGCAGACGCTGCATTTTAGATTGCAGATCGGATTCCATACGCTGCAGTTCGCTGGCACGGCCTTTGAACTCGTTTTCCAGCGTAGCGGAAACACCTGTCTTCTGTGCAACCTGTTGGAACAGGCTACCCATGTTGACGATTGCAATTTTGTCAGCGGCCTGTGCGGACGTTGCCATCGCTAAACCGAGACCTGCAGCTAATAACCACTTTTTCACAATTAACTCCTTACCATCCCATTTGCACCCGAAGGTACAGTTCTTTGCGTGGCCAGGCGATCCCATGCAAGATCGCCTAAAGTCAGCGCTACACTACCACTACATTCCTTTGCGAAGAACAATTACCAGGTTTTACCAATGTTAAACTGGAACTGTTCCGCTTTGTCTCCATCGTACTTCTTGAACGGTTGGGCGTAGGAGAAAACCAACGGCCCCAATGGGGACATCCATTGTAAAGCGATACCTGCTGACATACGGATATTGCTCGGATCGCTATAGTCCGGTACATCCGACGGCGCAGATGACGGATCCCAGTTCGTATCCCAAACGGTACCCATATCCCAGAAGAACGAGGTACGGACCGAGTTGGCATACTTGTCGCTGATGAACGGCGTCGGAGTAATAAACTCCAGGCTGGCGACAGCCATGGCGTTACCACCTACCGCATCATCAGATTTACAGCCAGCTTCCTGAGTACAGTCTTCGTAATCATTATTATCGTCCCAGCTCGTGTGGGCGCCATTTTTATAAACAGCTTTCGGGCCGATAGTATTCGACTGGAAACCACGCACGGTACTGGAACCACCAGCATAGAAGTTCTCGTAGAACGGCATCTCTTTACTACCGATGCCATCACCATAACCCCACTTGGTACGGCCCAGGACAACCCATTTGTGATCGTCATCAATCGGCACGTAGGTCGCGGTATCCATCGACAATTTGTAGTATTCGTTATCAGAACCCGGAATGGTCACTTTACCATTCAGGTTGACACGCGAACCGTCTGTCGGGAAATAACCACGGTCTAACTTGTTGTACGTCCAACCGTAGTTGAAGGTGAAGTCATCAGCGGCAAAACTGCTGGTATCAGCGGGTTGTCCCATCGACTCAAGATAACGATCCATCGCGATCTGCGGCTGCATGTTGGACAGTTTGTTATGTACATAACCCAGGCCAGCACGCAGCGTATTGTATTCGTTAACCGGGAAGCCGAGCGTTACGTCAGTACCATAACTTTTGTTGGTATAGTCGGACAGGTCTGCATCATCCGCTTCAAAGTCGTTATAGAAGACGCGGCCGCCAAGGCTCACACCGTCAACGGTGAAGTACGGGTTGGTGACAGATAGCTCAGTATAGGTCTGGTAGTCGTTTTTAGTGCCGTTAATCCCGACGGAATAACCGGTACCTAACCAGTTATCCTGCTGAACGCCCGCCTGGAAGCTCACGCCGCTCTCGGTACCGTAACCGACGCCGAAGTTAAAGCTACCGGTGTTACGCTCTTTCACCTTATAGACCACATCAACCTGATCCGGACGGCCCGGAACACGCTGAGTATCGGTATCGACGGTTTCAAAGTAACCCAGACGGTTCAGACGTTCTTTACCCTGGTCGACCAGATCGCTGCCCAACCATGCGCCTTCCATCTGACGCATTTCGCGACGCAGAACGGAGTCTTTAGACGTGTCGTTACCTTCAAAGCGAATCTTACGCACATAGAAACGGTTACCCGCATCCACATTTACGCGTAATTTAACGGTTTTGTCGGCATCGTTGATTTCAGGCTGAGACTGTACGCGCGGATAGGCATAGCCATAGCGCCCCAGAAGCTTCTTGATATCATCTTCCATTTTGGTCACTTTGGTGCCGTTATAGAGTTCGCCTGGCTCGATTTTGGTCAGGCTCTCAATTTCGGCGGAGTGTCCGGCCAGGTTACCGCTCACCTCTACCCCAGAAAGCTTGTACTGATCGCCTTCAGTGATGTTAACGGTGATGTAGATACCTTTTTTATCCGGCGTCAGGCTTACCTGGGTAGAATCGATATTAAAGCGAGCATAACCGCGATCCAGATAGTAGCTGCGCAGGGTTTCGAGATCGCCCGCGAGTTTCTGTTTCTGGTATTTACGATCGCCCACTACGTTCCACCACGGCACTTCATCACGCAGTTGGAAGTGAGAGATAAGTTCGTCAGTCGAGAAAGCATGGTTGCCGACGATATTGATCTGTTGGATCTTCGCCGAAACACCTTCCTGGAAAACCAGTTTGAGGTCAACGCGGTTACGCGGCAACGGCGTTACCACCGCTTTCACACTGGCGCTGTACTTACCGACGCTATAGTAGAAATCTTCCAGGCCTTTTTCGATATCGGCAAGCGTGGTGCGATCCAGAGACTCGCCAACACGTACGCCAGACGCCTCGAGGTTTTGCTTCAGCATGTCGTCTTTCACCGATTTGTTACCGGAGAAAGTAATGCTGGCAATCGTCGGACGTTCTTTTACCTGAACCAGAAGGGTATCACCATCGCGCAGGACGCGGACATCCTCAAAGTTACCGGTGGCGAACAGAGCACGAATGGTATTACTGATGTCTTCATCATTAACCGTGTCGCCTGTGCGCACCGGCATACTGAGGAGAGCCGCACCAACGGCGACTCGCTGTAGGCCTTCGAAATGAATGTCCTTCACTACGAACCCTTCAGCACCGTATACGGTGGCGCTGCTAAACAGCAGCGACGCTATGAGCAACTTTTTCATCGCCATCGTTATTATGCGTTCTTCCTAACACTCTCTTACAACCGAGAGAAATCATTGAAAAGTGCAAGCCCCATTAACAACACCAGCAAGATAGAGCCAATGCGATAACTAAAGTCTTGAACCCGCTCGGATACCGGACCGCCCTTCAGCTTTTCAATCGCCAGGAACAGCAGATGCCCCCCGTCAAGAACGGGCAACGGAAACAGGTTAATTATCCCTAAGTTCACGCTGATAAGCGCAAGGAACATCAGGTAATAAATCACCCCGAACTCCGCTGACATCCCAGCCCCCTGGGCGATAGAAATCGGCCCACTGAGGTTGTTCAGTTTTACATCACCGGTAATCAATTTTCCCAGCATACTGACCGTCAGCTTCATCAACTGCCACGTTTTATCCGAGGCTTCGACGATGGCGCTGAAGGGTCCATACTGGCGTACAGTCTTATACTCATCAGGCAGAGGAATAATTTTAGGCACCACGCCCGCAAAACCTTCTGCCTTCCCGTTAACCTGTTTTGAATCCGGGGTTAACGTTAAAGACAAGGAACTGCCTTGTCTTTCAATATCTAGCGCTAACGGCTTATCCGGATTATCGCGCACCAGCGTCACGAACATCATCCATTGCGTCAGCGGCTGACCATTGACTTTAACGATCCTGTCGCCAGCTTGCAAACCCGCCTTACTTGCAGCCGAGTTAGCCTGCACTTCTGACAGCACCGATTCAATCTGCGGACCGCGTGGGCGAATCCCTAAACTGGCGACGGGATCCTGTTTGTCTGGCTCAAATGCCCAATGGCGCAAATCCAGCGTTTTGTCCTGCCGCTGGTTACTGCCAAACTGCGCCACGCTGAGCGTTGTATGCTCATCGCCAATTTTGGAAACCAACTGCAGTCTCACGGCATCCCAATCAGGGGTTTCGATACCATCAACCGCTTTTAGTTCCGTACCAGGCTGAATTTGCGCCTGCGCAGCAATCGAGTTGAGTGTTATTTCACCAACAACCGGACGAACGCCAGGAACGCCAATGATAAACACCAGCCAATAAGCGAAAATAGCAAAAAGGAAGTTTGCGATCGGACCTGCGGCGATAATAGCCGCGCGCTGCCCAACCGTTTTATTGTTGAAAGCGTAATGGCGCAGCTCCGGTACCACCGGTTCAGCGCGCTCATCCAGCATTTTGACGTAACCGCCGAGGGGGATTAGAGCGATGACGTATTCTGTACCCAGTTTATCGGTACGACGCCAAAGCGCTTTTCCAAAGCCAATGGAAAAGCGCTCAACGCGGACTCCGCAGCGCAGTGCAACCCAGAAATGACCAAATTCATGCACGGTGATAAGCACACCGAGTGCGACGATGAATGCAGCCAGATTCCAGAGAATACTCAGCATAAGACCATCCGTTAGAGCGTCCTGAATACCAGTAACAACAGGCAGGCAAAGACCGGTACCGCAGCCGTCAGGCTATCAATACGATCCAGAATACCGCCGTGTCCTGGAATTAAGTGACCACTGTCCTTAATACCTGCTTCACGCTTAAACATACTCTCAGTCAGGTCACCCAGCACGGAGGCCAGGGCTGCAACGATGGAGCAAATGAGCAAGGTGACAGGCGCAACTTCAAGATTCGCCCACATGCCATAACCCCATGAGATTACGGCCGCAGTGGCGAGTCCGCCAATAAAACCCTGCCAGGTTTTACCAGGAGAAACCTTCGGTGCCAGTTTGTGTTTGCCAAACAGCTTACCAAACATATACGCGCCAGAGTCCGCTCCCCAGACGAGGATCATGACATACAGCAGCCATAGCGCGCCACTATAATGATTTTCATCATAGTGCCATGCCCGTAGCGCCAGCATTCCCCAAAAGAAAGGAACAATGGTTAGCACGCCGAAAATTATGCGTAATGTTTTGGAATTACGCCAGACCGACGCAGAACCTGGGTAAAACAGTACCAGTAACAGCGCGACGATCCACCAACCCAGCGACGCCCATAGCGATACTTCAACCAGCGGCTGATGAATATTGCGATGGTATTCTGGCAGTAAAAATAGCATTAGCGCCAGCAATAGCCCGCACAAAACCGCCAGCCAGACTCGCTGTGTACGCGTGGTAAAACCGCTTAACTGTCCCCATTCCCAGGCGGCCAACATACAGACAACCAGCGTAACAATGGCGAACCCCACCGGCGGCAGCAAAAACAACGCCGCGATGACAACGGGTATTAAAACAAAAGCAGAAATCAGGCGATACTTCAGCAAAAGCGACCCCCATCAGGCTTTTTCATCACCGGGCTCGGTGCCGCCGAAACGACGCTCACGATTAGCAAAGGCATGCAGCGCACCTTCAAAGTCTTGTTCATCGAAATCGGGCCAGAGAACATCCGTAAAGTAAAGTTCGGCATAGGCAATTTGCCACAACAAAAAATTACTAATTCGATGTTCTCCCCCAGTCCTTATCACTAAATCCACAGGGGCCAGTTCATGCATACAAATTTGCTGCCCAAGCATCTCTTCATCGATTTGCTCTGGGCGCAGCAGACCTTCCTGCACCTGTTGTGCCAGTTGCCTGACTCCCTGGACAATATCCCACCGTCCACCGTAATTCGCTGCAATATTCAGCGTCAACCCGGTATTCTGGGCGGTAAGCGCTTCTGATTTGCGAATCCGTTCTTGCAAACGTGAGTTAAATCGACTGATATCCCCGATAATACGCAGACGTACGTTATGGCGGTGCAGGTTTTTCACTTCGCTATCAAGCGCCCACACAAACAGTTCCATTAACGCGCTCACTTCCTGCGCAGGTCGGTTCCAGTTCTCACTGCTAAAGGCATACAGCGTTAACGCATCAATACCGTTATTGGCAGCAAAAGAGACAGCCCGGCGGACGGATTTTGCTCCGGCCTTATGCCCAAAGGCGCGAATCTTCCCTTGCTTTTTCGCCCAGCGGCCATTGCCATCCATGATGATTGCAACATGGCGGCAACCATGTGCTGGCAAATTTTCGCTTAATGGTTTAGTTGCAGACAACATAACGCGTTTTTAGTCCCTGAAAGGATTTACGGTACTCAGGAATACTGAAGCCCATCCACAAAAAAGCCGTGTCAAACCACGGCTTACCCGACCGAAAAAAAGCAACTACCCGCGATCGAGTGGCGCAGACTATATCACTGAAGCCCAACGCTAACAAATAGCACGATCTTCCGTAGAGGGATTATCATCAGCTTGAGAGTCGCATCACTTCTTTTCTGGCGACTTCCCGCGCGATGGTATCAACCTTCAGCACGTCATCAACGCTCTGTGGCTCCTGCAAATCCATCTTCTCCAGTACGGATAAATTAAGATCGGCAATATCGGTAAATCGAATCTGCTGCGCCAGAAATGCGGCAACGGTAATTTCATTCGCGGCGTTCAGGGCGGTCGTCGCCGCCTGCCCTTGCTCAAACGCGTCCATCGCCAGTTTCAGGCACGGATAGCGCTGATAATCAGGTGCGGAAAACGTCAACGCACTGAGTTGGCAAAAGTCGACAGGCTTAACGCCAGACGTCACACGTTCCGGCCATGCCATCGTATGGGCAATAGGTGTACGCATGTCAGGTTCCCCCAACTGCGCCAGAACGCTGCCATCCTGATAACGTACCATCGAATGAATAACCGACTGCGGATGAATCAGCACTTCCATCTGGCTTGCGCTGGCATTGAATAACCAACGCGCTTCAATGTATTCCAGACCTTTATTCATCATGGTGGCTGAATCGACAGAGATTTTTCGTCCCATCGACCAATTCGGATGACGACATGCCTGATCGGGGGTCATAGCAACCAGATCGCGCAATGGCGTTTCACGGAAAGGGCCACCAGACCCGGTAAGCAGTACGGACACGACGCCGTTTTGCTCAAGGTCAGCGTATCCCAGATTGAGTTGGATCGGTTGCGGTAAACTCTGAAAAATCGCGTTATGCTCGCTATCTACCGGCAAAAGCTGCGCTTTGTGGCGTTTCACGTCGTCCATAAACAGACGTCCGCAGGTGACCAGAGACTCTTTGTTCGCCAGCAAAATGCTTTTGCCCGCGCGGATTGCCGAAAGCGTCGGCAGCAGGCCCGCTGCGCCGACAATCGCCGCCATGACCTGATCAACATCATCCAGCGCGGCCATATCACAGGCGGCTTGCTGTCCGCTCATAACTTCAGTGCGGCTACCCTGCTCCAGCAGAGCCGATTTTAGCAATGCCGCGCTTTTTTCATCGTCCATTACCGCATAGCGAGGAGAAAATTCCAGGCATTGCTCCACCATACGGGCAACATTCTTTCCCGCAACCAACGCAGCAACACGAAATTTTTCCGGGTTATGGCGTACTACATCCAGCGTACTGCAACCAATGGAACCGGTTGATCCCAGGATGGTTAATTGCTTCATGAGACATCCAGAAAAATAGGGTATAGACAGAAAAAAGCAAAACGCCGCCATCCAGCCTTTGCAGGCCTTCTAAGCGGCGTTTTTAGCGTACAGATGAATCAGAACTGCATCAGTTCCGTTTCTTTCTCTGCCAGCGCCGCATCAACTTTCTTGATCGCTGCGTCAGTCAGTTTCTGTACTTCGTCCTGAGAACGGCGATCGTCGTCTTCGCTGATCTCTTTATCTTTCAACAGCGCTTTCACTTTGTCGTTTGCATCGCGGCGTACGTTACGTACGGCAACACGCGCGCCTTCAGCTTCGCCACGCACGATCTTGGTCAGATCTTTACGACGCTCTTCGGTCAGCGGCGGCAGCGGAACGCGGATGTCGGAACCCGCTGAACTTGGATTCAGACCAAGGTCGGAAGCCATAATTGCTTTTTCAACGGCTGGTCCCATGGAACGGTCAAACACGTTGATTTTCAGGGTACGGGAATCTTCAACCGTTACGCTTGCCAGTTGGCGCAGCGGAGTCGGCGTGCCGTAATATTCCACGACAATACCATCCAGCAGGCTAGGAGAAGCACGGCCCGTACGAATTTTGCTGATTTGATTTTTGAACGCTTCGACGCATTTGTCCATGCGTACTTCAGCATCTTTTCTGATATCGTTGATCACGTTACGAATCCTTGAAAGCTCGTTTCAGTCAGACCATACCCACCACGCAAGCTGTGACAAGTATAGTCTTGATTAATTTTGAGGGACGTATCCCGCGACATTAAAGCGGAATATTACCTGCATTTAGCCGCAACGGGAATTATTCCGTGATTAACGTGCCTTCTTTTTCACCCATAACAACACGGCGCAGCGCACCCGGTTTGTTCATGTTAAAGACACGAATCGGTAATTTGTGGTCACGAGCAAGCGTGAACGCCGCCAAATCCATCACTTTCAGCTCTTTATCCAGTACTTCAGTGTAGGTCAACTGTTCGTACATGGTCGCCGTAGGATCTTTAGCCGGGTCGGCAGTAAATACGCCGTCCACTTTGGTTGCTTTCAGTACCACATCCGCTTCAATTTCAATACCGCGCAGACAGGCTGCTGAATCAGTAGTGAAGAACGGATTGCCGGTACCTGCAGACAAAATAACAACGCGGTTGTTACGCAGCAGGCTGATAGCTTCCGCCCAGCTGTAGTTATCACACACGCCGTTCAGAGGAATGGCGGACATCAAGCGAGCGTTCACATAGGCGCGGTGAAGCGCATCGCGCATCGCCAGACCGTTCATTACGGTGGCTAACATGCCCATGTGGTCGCCCACAACGCGGTTCATCCCTGCTTTCGCCAGACCAGCACCACGGAACAGGTTACCGCCACCAATCACTACGCCAACCTGAATACCCAGCTCAACCAGCTCTTTGATTTCCTGAGCCATACGGTCAAGTATGCTTGCATCAATACCGAAGCCTTCTGAACCTTGCAGAGCTTCGCCACTTAACTTAAGCAGAATACGTTTGTAGACGGGTTTTGCATTGGTAGCCATGTTTCTTTCCTGAGACTGTCAACGAATGAGATGAGTTAATTCCGGCGACATTGTATGTCGCTTTTCAGCATGACCACTATAGCGGTTCGCTGAATTTACAAGCCAGACACAAAAAGAAGCCGCCCTCAGGCGGCTCCTTTAAAAATTAAGACTGCTTGGACATCGCAGCAACTTCTGCTGCAAAGTCAGTCTCAACTTTCTCGATGCCTTCACCCACTTCGAAGCGGATGAAACCAGTTACGTCAGCGTTGTGCTCTTTCAGCAACTGACCAACAGATTTGCTCGGTTCCATAACGAAAGGCTGGCCAGTCAGAGAAACTTCGCCGGTGAATTTCTTCATACGGCCTTCAACCATTTTCTCTGCGATTTCTTTCGGCTTGCCAGACTGCATGGCGATGTCCAGCTGAACCTGGTATTCTTTCTCTACCACTTCAGCAGAAACGTCTTCCGGCTTAACGAATTCTGGTTTGCTTGCAGCAACGTGCATTGCCAGCTGTTTAACCAGTTCTTCGTCAGCGCCAGTAGCAGCAACCAGAACACCGATACGCGCACCGTGCTGGTAGTTACCCAGAACTTCGCCTTCCAGGGAAGCCACGCGACGAATGTTGATGTTCTCACCGATTTTAGCAACCAGCGCAACACGTTCTTCTTCGAACTGTGCTTTCAGAACTTCAACGTCAGTGATTTTGCCAGCAACGGCAGCGTCCAGTACTTTGTCAGCAAATGCCTGGAAACCAGCATCTTTAGCAACGAAGTCAGTCTGGCAGTTAACTTCCAGAATGAAAGCGATGTTGCCGTCGATTTTGGTTTTGATTACGCCGTCAGCAGCAACGTTGCCTGCTTTTTTCGCCGCTTTGATTGCGCCGGACTTACGCATGTTTTCGATTGCCAGCTCGATGTCGCCATTAGCTTCAGTCAGTGCTTTTTTGCAATCCATCATGCCTGCGCCAGTACGCTCACGCAGCTCTTTTACCAGGGATGCGGTAATTTCAGCCATTCTAAAATCCTCGGAAGATTTGATCTGCCCGGCATGAAACCGCACAGATTTAAAAGTGAAAAAGGGGCCTAAAGGGCCCCTAACCAAACGTGATACTACCTGGTTTATAAGGGGGCTCGAACGAGCGTGCCTTATTATTCAGCTTCTACGAAGCTTTCTTCCGCCTGGGAAGCCAGATCCTGAGAACGGCCTTCACGAACGGTAGTAGCTACAGCGCCCAGGTACAGGGTCACAGCACGGATTGCGTCGTCGTTACCCGGGATAACGAAGTCAACACCGTCCGGATCAGAGTTGGTATCAACGATAGCAAATACCGGGATACCCAGGTTGTTTGCTTCTTTGATAGCAATGTGCTCGTGGTCAGCATCGATTACGAACAGAGCGTCCGGCAGACCGCCCATGTCTTTGATACCGCCCAGGCTGTTTTCCAGTTTCTCAAGCTCACGAGTACGCATCAGCGCTTCTTTCTTGGTCAGCTTTTCGAAAGTACCGTCCTGAGACTGAGTTTCCAGATCTTTCAGACGTTTGATGGACTGACGAACGGTTTTCCAGTTAGTCAGCATACCGCCCAGCCAGCGATGGTTCACGAAGAACTGGTCGCAGCTGTTAGCAGCTTCTTTCACCGCTTCGCTTGCAGCGCGTTTAGTACCAACGAAAAGGATTTTACCTTTACGAGCAGAGATCTTGTTCAGTTCAGCCAGAGCTTCGTTGAACATCGGTACAGTTTTCTCAAGGTTGATGATGTGAACTTTGTTACGCGCACCGAAGATGAACGGCTTCATTTTCGGGTTCCAGTAACGGGTCTGGTGACCAAAGTGAACACCAGCCTTGAGCATGTCGCGCATGGAAACAGTTGCCATGATTAAAACCTCTATATATAAAAGTTGGGGTTAAGCCTCCACGCATCCCATATTACCGACCCCAAAGGGCACCCCGGAATATGTGCCGATACGTGTGTGTTGTTACACAAAGTGAGATTTGTCGCTCCCGTCCATCGTGTGTAGTCTTCGAATGGATCGGAAGTCCGGCGCGCTTTATACCACAAATACGCCACCGACACCAATAATTGTTGGCACTCAGTGCTGAATTGAACGATGAATTTCGTGTTACAGGCGGGCGGCAAATTTTTGAATACCCGGGAGCTTACGGCCAGTAAGTGACTGGGGTGAAAAAATGTAGCCAACGCACCTGTGGCACGAAAGGCGAAGTTCAGAATGATTCTCAATTTGGCAGGGTACACCCCTGACTGATACCATTGTCAGCACTTACACAATTATTGCCGAAAATAATCGGCACTGATGGACAGAATTCATGGCTATCTCAATCAAGACCCCTGAAGAAATCGAAAAAATGCGCGTCGCTGGCCGTCTGGCGGCGGAAGTACTGGAGATGATCGAACCGTTTATCAAACCGGGCGTCAGCACCGGCGAACTGGATCGCATCTGTAATGACTATATCGTTAATGAGCAGCAGGCCATTTCCGCGTGCCTGGGCTACCACGGTTACCCTAAATCCGTGTGTATCTCGATTAACGAAGTGGTGTGCCACGGGATCCCGGACGACGCTAAGCACCTGAAAGATGGTGATATCGTTAACATCGACGTGACCGTGATTAAAGACGAATTCCACGGCGATACCTCCAAAATGTTTATCGTCGGCAAACCCACCATTCTGGGCGAACGTCTGTGCCGTGTAACGCAGGAAAGCCTGTATCTGGCGCTGCGGATGGTTAAACCGGGCATTCGCCTGCGCACGTTGGGCGCTGCGATTCAGAAATACGCGGAAGGCGAAGGCTTCTCTGTAGTACGTGAATACTGCGGTCACGGTATCGGTCGCGGCTTCCACGAGGAGCCTCAGGTTCTGCACTACGATGCGGACGACGGCGGCGTGGTACTGCAGCCGGGCATGACTTTCACCGTAGAACCGATGCTGAATGCCGGTGATTACCGCATCCGCACCATGAAAGACGGCTGGACGGTGAAAACCAAAGACCGCAGCTTGTCTGCTCAGTACGAGCATACTATTGTAGTGACGGAAAACGGCTGTGAGATCCTGACGTTACGCAAGGATGACACCATCCCGGCGATCATCACTCACGACGAATAATGTTTTGCCTGATGGCGATGCCTCCGCATCTTATCAGGCCTACAAATTGTACTACTTCGTAGGCCGGATAAGGCGTTCACGCCATCATCCGGCTTTTTAATGGGTGGCGCATAATGAATACTCTTCCTGAACAGCACGCAAATACAGCCCTCCCCACCCTGCCTGGCCAACCGCAAAACCCCGGAACCTGGCCACAGAATGATCTCAACTGCGCCGGCATTAAAGCGCATATCGACACGTTCCAGCGCTGGTTAGGCGAAGCGTTTGACAGCGGAATTTCCGCTGAACAGCTCATTGAGGCCCGTACCGAATTTATTGACCAGTTGTTACAGCGCCTGTGGATTGAAGCCGGTTTTGGCCAAATTGCCGACCTGGCGCTGGTTGCCGTTGGGGGTTACGGGCGCGGCGAACTGCACCCGCTTTCCGATATCGACCTGTTGATCCTCAGCCGTAAAAAGCTCCCTGACGCGCAGGCCGAAAAAGTCGGTGAGCTGTTAACGCTGTTGTGGGACGTGAGGCTGGAAGTGGGCCACAGCGTGCGTACGCTGGAAGAGTGTCTGCTGGAAGGTTTATCAGATTTAACCGTCGCCACTAATCTGATAGAAACACGCCTGCTGATTGGCGACGTGGCGCTGTTTCTTGAGCTACAAAAGCATATTTTTAGCGAAGGTTTCTGGCCGTCCGATAAGTTTTACGCCGCCAAAGTGGAAGAGCAAAATCAACGTCACCAGCGTTATCACGGCACCAGCTACAATCTGGAACCCGATATCAAAAGCAGCCCCGGCGGCCTGCGCGACATCCACACTCTACAATGGGTCGCCCGCCGCCATTTTGGCGCCACGTCGCTGGATGAAATGGTTGGTTTTGGTTTTTTGACGCTGGCGGAGCGTGCCGAGCTGAATGAATGCTTGCATATCCTGTGGCGCATACGCTTTGCTCTGCACCTGATCGTGAGTCGTTACGATAACCGCCTGCTGTTTGATCGTCAGCTCAGCGTAGCCCAACGGCTAAACTACGGCGGTGAGGGCAACGAGCCAATCGAGCGGATGATGAAAGACTATTTCCGCGTTACGCGACGGGTCAGCGAACTGAACCACATGCTGTTGCAGCTGTTCGACGAGGCGATCCTCGCCATGCCCGCCGACGAAAAGCCGCGTCCGATTGATGACGACTTTCAACTGCGCGGCTCCTTGATTGATCTGCGCAGCGATGACCTGTTTATCCGTAAACCCGAAGCGATATTGCGGATGTTTTACATCATGGTGCGTAACAGCGCAATCAGCGGGATTTACTCCACCACGCTGCGCCATCTGCGCCATGCCCGCCGTCATTTAACGCAGCCGTTATGCTACATCCCGGAAGCGCGCTCGCTGTTTCTCAGCATGTTACGCCATCCGGGCGCGGTGAGCCGCGGCCTGCTGCCGATGCATCGCCACAGCGTATTGTGGGCCTATATGCCGCAATGGTCGCATATCGTCGGCCAAATGCAGTTTGACCTGTTTCATGCCTATACGGTAGATGAACACACCATCCGCGTGATGCTCAAGCTGGAAAGTTTTGCCAACGAAGCGACCCGCCAACGCCATCCGCTGTGTGTGGATCTGTGGCCGCGCCTGCGGCAGCCGGAGCTGATTCTGATTGCCGCTTTGTTCCATGATATCGCCAAAGGCCGCGGTGGCGATCATTCGGTTCTCGGTGCTCAGGACGTACTCAAATTCGCCGAACTGCACGGCCTGAACTCCCGCGAAACACAGCTGATCGTGTGGCTGGTGCGCCAGCATTTACTGATGTCAGTAACCGCTCAACGTCGCGATATTCAGGATCCCGAAGTGATTAAGCAATTCGCCGAAGAAGTGCAAACGGAACACCGCCTGCGCTTTTTGGTGTGCCTGACCGTCGCGGATATTTGCGCCACCAACGAAACGCTGTGGAATAGCTGGAAGCAAAGCCTGCTGCGCGAGCTGTACTTTGCCACGGAAAAACAGCTACGTCGTGGGATGCAAAACACGCCGGATATGCGCGAGCGCGTGCGTCACCATCAGCTTCAGGCGCTGGCGTTATTGCGGATGGATAACATTGATGAAGAAGCGCTGCACCATATCTGGTCACGCTGTCGGGCAAACTATTTCGTGCGCCACAGTCCAAATCAACTGGCCTGGCATGCGCGTCATCTCTTACAACATGACCTCAAAGAGCCGCTCATTCTGCTTAGCCCGCAGGCAACGCGTGGAGGAACGGAAATCTTTATCTGGAGTCCGGATCGCCCGTATCTGTTTGCCGCCGTTTGCGCCGAGCTGGACCGGCGTAATCTGAGCGTCCACGATGCGCAGATTTTCACCACCCGCGATGGAATGGCGATGGATACATTCATTGTGCTGGAGCCGGACGGTAGCCCGCTGTCGTCAGACCGACACGAAGCGATCCGCTTCGGGCTGGAACAGGCGATCACTCAGCGTAGCTGGCAACCGCCGCAACCACGTCGCCAGCCGGCAAAATTACGCCATTTTACCGTCGATACCGAAGTGACTTTTCTGCCGACCCATACCGATCGAAAATCATTCCTCGAGCTTATCGCTCTCGACCAGCCAGGACTGCTGGCGCGGGTCGGGCAGATTTTTGCCGATCTGGGAATTTCGCTGCATGGCGCCCGAATTACAACAATTGGCGAGCGAGTAGAAGATTTATTCATAATCGCCACCGCCGACCGGCGCGCCCTTAATAATGAGCTGCAGCAGGAAGTGCATCAACGGTTGACAGAGGCCCTCAATCCAAACGATAAAGGGTGATGTTTTTATTTATTATGGAAAGAGTTTAACAATGCAGCAGTTACAGAACGTTATTGAATCCGCTTTCGAGCGCCGTGCCGACATTACTCCGGCAAATGTGGATACCGTAACCCGCGAAGCGGTGAATCAGGTTATTTCTTTACTGGATTCCGGTGCTCTGCGCGTCGCAGAAAAGATTGAGGGTCAGTGGGTCACGCATCAGTGGCTGAAAAAAGCGGTCCTGCTCTCTTTTCGTATTAACGATAATCAGGTTATCGATGGTGCGGAAAGCCGTTACTTCGATAAAGTGCCGATGAAATTCGCCGACTATGACGAAGCGCGTTTTCAGAAAGAAGGTTTCCGCGTGGTGCCGCCTGCGGCAGTACGTCAGGGCGCGTTTATCGCCCGTAACACCGTGCTGATGCCGTCTTACGTGAACATCGGCGCTTATGTTGATGAAGGTACGATGGTTGATACCTGGGCGACAGTCGGGTCCTGTGCGCAAATCGGTAAAAACGTACACTTGTCCGGCGGCGTTGGCATTGGCGGCGTACTGGAGCCGTTACAGGCTAACCCGACCATCATTGAAGACAACTGCTTCATCGGCGCGCGTTCTGAAGTCGTAGAAGGTGTGATCGTCGAAGAAGGATCCGTTATCTCCATGGGCGTGTACATCGGCCAGAGCACCCGTATTTACGATCGCGAAACGGGCGAAGTACATTATGGCCGCGTTCCGGCGGGCTCCGTTGTCGTCTCCGGCAACCTGCCGTCGAAAGATGGCAAATACAGCCTGTACTGCGCAGTGATAGTGAAAAAGGTTGATGCCAAAACGCGTGGCAAAGTGGGAATCAACGAACTGTTACGCACCATCGACTAACAGCAATTTGAAAAAGCGGGCTTAGCCCGCTTTTTTTACATCTGCGAGTGGCGTAAACAAGGCTTTTCGTTAATTATTCAATGGTTATAGTGAGCTTAAGGGTACCGCTATGTATGACAATCTGAAAAGTCTGGGCATTACTAATCCTGAAGAGATCGATCGTTACAGCCTGCGGCAAGAAGCCAATAACGATATCCTGAAAATCTATTTCCAGAAGGATAAAGGCGAGTTTTTTGCCAAGAGCGTGAAGTTCAAATATCCCCGTCAGCGTAAAACGGTTGTCGCCGATGGCGTCGGCCAGGGTTATAAAGAAGTGCAGGAGATCAGCCCCAACCTGCGCTATGTGATCGATGAACTGGATCAGATCTGCCAGCGCGATCGCAGCGAAGTCGATCTTAAACGTAAGATCCTCGATGATTTACGTCATCTGGAAAGCGTCGTGACCAACAAGATCAGCGAAATTGAAGCCGATCTGGAAAAACTGACGCGTAAATAACCGCGAGTGGATGTATTCGTAGGCCGGGTAAGGCGAAGCCGCCACCCGGCATTTTGCCTGATAAGCGTAGCGCCATCAGGCAATCAATGCTGCTCATCTAACTGCAACGCCACATACAGCAGCAGCCTGTCGTCAAAATTCCCCAAATCCAGCCCGGTCAGTTCTGAAATACGATTCAGGCGATACTCCAGCGTATTGCGATGAATAAACAAGGCTTTTGAGGTCGCCAGCGGCTGAACGTTATGCCGAAACCATGCTGCTAATGTCCGACGCAGCAAGCCGTTGTTATCCATTGCTTTTAAACGTACCAACGGACGCGCCAGCTCATTGGCCTGCCAGCCACCGCGCAGGCTGTCCAGCAGTACCGGCAGCATCAGATCCTGATAGAAATAGCTTCGGCTTTCCGGCATCCGCTGCTTACCGACCATCATGGTGGTACGCGCCGTACGATACGAACGGGCAATGCTGCCAGGTCCGGTAAAATAGTTGCCGAGCGAGACGCGAAAACGCAGCTGTCCGTTCTCTTTCATCCGGGCAATGAGCTGTTCAACGCGCTTGCGATGATCTTCGGCATCCCAGCGGCCAAACTGATTGAGCGCGGGTTTCAGCACCACCATCTCAGTCAGGGAAACAATCGCAATCAGATTATTACGCTCTGGCGTGGTCAACGCATTCTGTAATTGCTGTAGTTCAGCCATCGCGCTGTCAACGCCAAGCTGACCGCTGTCGACTTCAACTACCGCTACCACGCGCGGCTGGTTCAAATCGATGCCTAAACGCTGCGCCCATTCCATTAGCGCTGGGGTATTTTCTTCCGCCTGAATCAGGTTCATCACCAATTCTTCGCGCAGACGGCTGTCCTGGGCTAAAAGATGCATCAGACGCGACTGTTCCAGCATCATTTCGGCGGTCATACATACCAATTCGCCGTATTTGCGCAGATGTTCCGGTTCGCCGGTAAGACCGATAACACCAACGATTTCGCCGTCAAGACGCAGCGGCAGATTGATCCCCTGTCGCACACCGTGTAAATGCCGTGCAACCGCATCGTCAATATCGACCACCCGCCCCTGAGATAGCACCAGCAGCGCGCCTTCGTGCAATTCACCAATTCGTTCGCGATCGCCGCTGCCGATTATCCGCCCACGGGCATCCATTACGTTGATATTGGTATCAATGATGCGCATGGTACGCGCCACGATATCCTGCGCCATTTTGGTATCAAGATGCCAGCCAGCCATAAACCCTCCTGTGAGCAGAGCTCAAGCATAAGGAAGATAACAAGCGACAACATTGTGCAAATGCACAAAGCGGAAGAGAGAAGTATGGAGTTGTGGGAGGTATCACAAAAAGAAACCCCTTCCTGTGCAGGAAGGGGTTGAGGGAGATTACTGCATCAACAGATAGATGGAGCTGTCACCACGCTGAATGTTCAGCGCCAGTACAGCGGGTTTGCTGTCGAGAATTTTGCGCAGTTCGGCGATATTTTTCACCGGTTGCTGGTTAGCACCGATAATCACATCCCCTTTCTTCAGGCCAATCTGTGCAGCCGGAGAATTCGGTTTCACGTCGCTTACCACAACCCCTTTGTCCTGGCCTTTGTTGCTCATATCGGCACCTTCAATGCCTTTGAAGATAGAGCTGGAATCAACCTGGGTCTGGCTGCTCTGCTGCAGTTCCAGATTCACAGTAACAGGCTTACCGTCGCGCAGCAGGCCAAGGTTAATTTTGCTGCCTACCGGCATAGTTCCCACCTGCGCACGCAGTGCGGCAAAGCTGCTGATAGGTTTACCGTTCAGGGAGGTAATCACATCCCCGGCTTTAATACCCGCTTTCGCTGCGGAAGAGTTCGGCATGACCTGGCTGACGAATGCGCCACGCTGGGCGTCAACTTTCATCGCTTTCGCCAGCTCAGAGCTCAGCTCGGTACCCATGATGCCCAGCTCGCCACGTTTAACCTGGCCGAACTCAACCATCTGCGAGGTCAGGTTTTTCACCATGTTGCTTGGGATGGCAAAACCGATCCCGATATTACCGCCGTCCGGCGCGAGGATCGCGGTGTTAATCCCGATCAGCTCACCGTTCAGGTTGACCAGCGCGCCACCGGAGTTGCCCCGGTTGATCGCAGCATCCGTCTGGATAAAGTTCTCGTAGTTTTCCGCATTCAGGCCGCTACGACCCAGCGCAGAAACGATACCGGAGGTCACGGTCTCACCGAGACCAAACGGGTTGCCAATTGCCACGGTGTAATCCCCCACGCGCAGCGCGTCGGAATCCGCCAGCTTAATTGCCGTCAGGTTTTTCGGATCCTGAATCTGGATCAACGCGATATCGGAGCGCGGATCTTTACCCACGATCTTCGCGTCAAACTTACGGCCATCGCTTAGTTGAACCTTAATTACCGTGGCGTTATCCACCACGTGGTTATTGGTCACAACATACCCTTTCGCAGCATCAATAATTACGCCGGAGCCCAGCGCCATAAATTTTTGCTGCTGGCCGCCGCCGTTGTCAGCGCCCGGTGCGCCGCCCTGGCAGAACGGGGAACTCTGGAACGGAGAACCGTCCTGGCAGAACGGGGAATTATCACCGAAGAACTGCTGGAAATTACGCGGCATGCGCGGCGTATTCACCGTCGTGCTCCCCTCGACGTTAATACTCACCACCGATGGCATCACTTTTTCAAGCATCGGGGCCAGGCTTGGCATCTGTTGGGCGGTCGTTGCTGAAGACGCCGTTTCAGCCGCTGTTGCAGACAAGGGGGACAACGCCAAACCTAAACTCAGAGCCAGTGCACTCATTGCTAATGTGGTTTTTTTCATGTGTTTCGTTCTCGATTAACAGGTAACGCAAAATTGCTGTATACGTCAGAGTCGTTTTATAGCGCTAAGTTCCAGATTTAAGTTTAAGGAAAAAGTAAAATTTTATTGTCGATCTTTACAAATGATTATTTATTGTTCTACTGCCATCAACCGACGATATTCATCCCAGGCATATAAATCTGTCATCCCGCTGATATAATCCTGAATCAAACGGCAGCGATAATAATATTCCAGAACAGGAAACTCAGCGCAACTAGCCGATATTTTACTGACCGCCTCAACATAAGCAAGGCGATGGCGAGTAGACAACTTCTGAAATAACCGGGACTCGATAGGAAAACGTTTTACTCTTTCATTTTCGACCAGTTCCGTAAAATCTGACTGAGTCATTTTTAATAACGGTTGATAGATTTCCAGCAGCCCGCTTATCACCCGATAGCCCTGTAACTCCAGTTGCTCTACGTCTGGGTGGCTAAAGACATGTTTTATCGCCACATTTTTATAGACGCCCAGCAACTGGCTGAAGCTACTGGCATCTTCTAACAGCGCGTGATTAAAACATCCCTCGAAAATCTGCGGCAAGTTATCGATAAATCGCTGGGCAGCGTACGGCACCAGTTTATTCAATGTATTAACGCGTAAATACATAAAGAACTGATCTTCGGTACTCCGGCTTAATGTATTTGAACGTGATTTCTCCCAGGCGTTCTCTACCACCAGACTGAACAGGGAACCTTTTTCGTGGTGTCCCCACGCCGCATACAGATGCTGATAAAGTTGTTCGACGCTAAAGATTCTTTTCTCAACGGCATCTTCCAGATCGGCCACGCAATAAGAGATATCATCAGCAGCTTCCATAATCCAGGTTAATGGAAAGCGACTGTAAGGCGCTAATGATAATTCTTTACGTAATCTCTCAATATACGATTCTTCGGAAAGATAATAGCCCGGTTTCTTCATTAAATAGTTGTGTGTTGCGGGCGCATTGCCGCGCCACCACGCCGGGCGGGTATATTTCAAAATACCGCCAACCTGCGCCCAGGTAAGATTCATACGCATCAGGGTATGTACCAGACGAATCCCTTGCGCATTACCCTCAAAATGGCACAGGTCCTGTCGCACTTTACGGCGAATATCATTCAGCGACTCTTCGCCCTCGCGCAAACGTAATGCCGCCACCAGGCAACGGTCATCGCTGAGTGGCTGACTTTCCGCATCTGCGGGGTACAGTCGCTGGCGGAACCAGTCATTAATCGCCGCTTCACCAAAGTGACCAAACGGCGGATTGCCAATGTCATGCATCAGGCAGGACATTTCAACAATACTCTCAAACGGTCCCGTCAGTTCATCCAGACCATACTGCTCCAGCAACTTTTGCTCTTTGAGTCGGCTGAGGATCTCTTTCGCGATATAGCGACCAACCTGCTGAACTTCCATTGAGTGCGTCAAACGCGTGCGTACCGCCGCATTACGTTCCAACGGAAAGACCTGGGTCTTTTGTTGCAGTCGGCGAATTGCCGGAGAATTGATAATGCGTCCACGATCGCTTTCGAAAATACGCAGGATCTCGTGCTCAGTCTTCACGCCCTGCGGCGAACGGTAACGACGATGCCAGTTTATTTTTTTTCGGAAATCGATCTGTGCCATGTCCTCTCCCGCCTGAGAAATGCGCTACCCCGTAAGCGCATGATAGACTATGCCCTCAAATCTGGCTTATCGCGAGTAAATCTATGAAAATCGGCATCATTGGTGCAATGGAAGAAGAAGTTACGCTACTGCGTGACAAAATCGAAAACCGTCAGACCATCGCTCTCGGCGGTTGTGAAATTTACACCGGCCAACTGAATGGTACTGAGGTTGCGCTACTGAAATCAGGCATCGGTAAAGTCGCTGCGGCACTGGGCGCTACGTTGCTGCTTGAACGCTGCAAGCCGGACGCCATCATTAATACCGGTTCAGCGGGCGGCCTGGCCTCTACGCTGAAAGTCGGCGATATCGTGGTTTCTGATGAAGCGCGCTATCACGATGCCGACGTCACGGCATTTGGCTATGAATTTGGTCAGCTACCGGGTTGCCCGGCGGGTTTCAAAGCCGATCCTGCGCTGATTGCTGCAGCAGAAGCCTGCATTGCTGAACTGAATCTGAATGCCGTCCGTGGGCTTATCGTCAGCGGAGATGCCTTCATTAATGGCTCTGTCGGCCTGGCTAAAATTAAGCATAACTTCCCGCAGGCGATTGCCGTTGAGATGGAAGCAACCGCGATTGCGCATGTTTGCCACAATTTTAACGTGCCGTTCGTCGTGGTTCGCGCCATCTCCGACGTCGCCGATCAGCAGTCCCATCTCAGCTTTGACGAGTTCCTGGTGGTCGCCGCGAAGCAGTCAAGCCTGATGGTTGAAACGCTGGTACAGAAACTGGCGCATGGCTAAATTACTCTCCAGGGCGCTGGTCGCCCTGCTTTTCACTCTTCCGGCGTTCCTTTACGCCGCACCGCGTGTTGTTACGCTTTCTCCTGCCAATACTGAACTCGCCTTTGCCGCAGGCATTACGCCCGTTGGCGTCAGCAGCTACTCCAATTACCCGCCCGAGGCCCAAAATATTGAAGAGGTCTCAACCTGGCAAGGCATGAATCTGGAACGCATTGTGGCGCTGAAACCGGATTTGGTCGTCGCCTGGCGCGGAGGAAATGCTGAACGGCAGGTTAATCAGCTAACTGCGCTGGGCATTAAAGTCATTTGGGTGGATGCCGTTACCATTGAGCAGGTCGCCGATGCGCTACGCCAATTGGCGCCATGGAGCCCCAGGCCAGAGCAGGCCAAACAGGCGGCAAAAACATTGCTTGATGAATACGCTTTACTAAAATCTCAGTATGCCAACAAACCGAAAAAACGCGTGTTTCTGCAGTTTGGGGCGAATCCTCTGTTTACCAGTGGAAAAGGCTCCATTCAGCATGAGGTTCTTGAGGTATGCGGCGGAGAAAACATTTTTGCCGGCAGTCGGGTTCCATGGCCGCAGGTTAGCCGTGAACAGGTCCTGGCAAGAGCGCCGCAGGCTATCGTTGCCACCGGTGGTTCCGGCGAAACGCTGAAAATTGAGCAATACTGGGGAAATCAGCTTAAAATCCCGGTTATTACCCTTAATAGTGATTGGTTCGAACGTGCGAGCCCGCGTATTATCCTCGCCGCAAAACAACTCTGCAATGCGCTTTCACAGGTAAATTAGCGCCTGCCCCCACCAGGTTTGTTGTGAGGATTTAAACATGCTCGTCTATTGGCTGGATATTGTCGGTACCGCGGTATTTGCTATCTCTGGCGTATTGCTTGCCGGAAAACTGCGTATGGATCCCTTCGGCGTTCTGGTCTTAGGCGTGGTAACAGCCGTCGGTGGCGGGACGATCCGCGATATGGCGCTGGATAACGGACCGGTTTTTTGGGTTAAGGATCCTACCGATCTGGTGGTGGCGATGATCACCAGCATGCTGACGATCCTGCTGGTGCGTCAGCCCCGACGGTTGCCGAAGTGGATCCTGCCGGTGCTGGATGCCGTTGGTCTGGCGGTATTCGTGGGTATTGGCGTCAACAAAGCTTTTATTGCCGGAACAGGGCCTCTGGTGGCAATTTGTATGGGCGTGATTACCGGCGTTGGCGGTGGGATCATTCGTGACGTATTAGCCCGTGAAGTGCCGATGATTTTGCGCACCGAAATCTACGCTACAGCCTGTATTATCGGCGGGATCGTACATGCGACCGCGTTTTATACCTTTGATGTTTCACTGGAAAACGCCAGTATGATGGGGATGATTGTCACCCTGCTGATTCGGCTGGCCGCCATTCGCTGGCATTTGAAATTGCCGACGTTTGCGCTGGATGATAACGGGCGTTGATATGACGATACAGAACATGTAGGCCGGATAAGGCGTTTACGCCGCCATCCGGCACATTGCCCGGTGGCGCTGCGCTTACCGGGCCTACAACATCAGACCATCAGTATTACAGACAGCAATCAGATGCTGAAAGAAGAACCACACCCGCAGGTGCTTTTTGCATTCGGGTTAGTCACAACGAAGCGGGAACCTTCCAGACCTTCGGTATAGTCAACCGAACCGCCCACCAGATATTGCAGGCTCATCGGATCAACCACCAGACCAACACCTTGTTTCTCAATGGTCATATCACCATCGTTCACCTGATCATCAAAGGTGAAACCATACTGGAAACCGCTGCAACCACCGCCGGTGATATACACGCGTAATTTCAGATTCGGGTTATCTTCATCAGCGATCAGGCTTTTTACTTTATTGGCTGCTGCTTCAGTAAATTGCAGTGGCAGCGCTACGTCATCACTCATATTTTGCTCCAAACGACATTGGCAATTGGGCAAATTATAACCCAATGGTTAAAGCCATTATCTAATACCCTGGTATTTCGTTCAAGTATTCTCGCCAGCGGTAGTCCCCTGACTTTTTGCCGCCTGCTCCGCTTCCTGTTTTGCCAGCGTGCGGGCAAGGATAGTCGAGTATAGCGGCTTTCCGCCCATAAATTGGGCTAATAGTGTTGCGCCAAGACAGGTAATAATCATTGGCAAAATGAGCTGATAGTTATCGGTCATCTCCAGCACCAGCACAATACCGGTGAGCGGCGCCCTTACCGAAGCCGCCAACAAAGCCCCCATTCCGGCAATGGCAAAAGTTCCGGCCTCCAGATGATACTGCGGAAAAGAGGCCGCTGCGGCCATACCGAACGCGGTACCAAGCAGCGTACCCAACGCCAGCATCGGGGCAAAAATCCCGCCAGGCGCGCCGGACGAGAAGCACAGCAGCGTGGTAATCACCCGGGCAATAAAGATAAACAGCAGCAGACCGACGCTAAAATTGCCCGCCGCAGCAATCGGGATCAGGTTAAACCCACCACCCGCTGCTTCAGGTTTAATTAATCCGAGGATCCCGCACAAGCCGCCAATCGCGCCGCCCATGAGCACCCATTTTTTAATCTCGCCACCGTGGAAACGCTGGAACATATCCTGGGTACGCAACACCATGGTATTAAACAACGGTCCGACGCAGCCAAAAACAATCCCCAGCACCAGATACAGCCACAGCGTATTCACCGGCGCATTGGAGAGCTTGCCAACTTCAATAATCGGAGCTTCACCATTGAAAACACGAAACACAATGCTCGACATGATGACGCCGGTAAACACGGCTTTGATCGACACGAGGTTATAGCGAAACTGCGGACGCATCTCTTCAATAATGAACAGGATCCCCGCCAGAGGGGCATTGAACGCCGCCGACAGGCCCGCAGCGGCACCGGTAGCCAGCAGAGTATGCCGCGCTTCGGCGCTGCGCATACGAAAAATATCCAGCACCATACGCCCAATGTTGCCGCCAATCTGCACGGTCGGCCCTTCTCGCCCGAGCACCATCCCAGCGCCCAGCGTACCCATACCGCCGATAAATTTCACCGGCAGAACGCGCCACCAGCGCACAGGTCGCAATTCCTCCAAAGCGCCTTCAATCTCTGGGATCCCCGAACCGCCCGCTTCCGGCGCAAATTTACGCACCAGAAAATAGCCGACCATCGCCAGCAATGCGGAGAGGATAAACGCCAGCGGCCACAGCAAAATGGCATGGTCCGCAACCTGAGCCAGCGCGCCGATGCGCTGATTCTGCACCCAGGTCACCGCTTTCTCAAACGCCACGCCCACTAGTCCCGTCACGGTACCCACTACCGCGGCCATCAAGAGGATCGCCAACGGCGTTTTGTCTCGTTCCAGGAGTCGACGGATTTGATCCCTGCGGCGTAAACGCACAATTTGTTGTGCTTCAAAAGAGGGAGTGTCAGTCTTCATCAGATGATCATTAATTGGTAATACAAATACGGAATCGGCATTCTACTCGCACATTTCACGAAAATCCCCTGCAAATCGCATTGTTTCAATTGCGTAAAACTTTCATAACCTTCTCTGAATAACTAGAATAGCGGGCATTTACTTTATCTACGAACCAGGACCCCATCCATGAGTAAGTCTGAAAATCTCTACAGCGCAGCACGCGAACTTATCCCCGGCGGCGTTAACTCCCCCGTTCGCGCCTTTACTGGCGTGGGTGGTACTCCGCTGTTTATCGAAAAAGCAGACGGCGCGTATCTGTATGATGTCGATGGTAAAGCCTATGTCGACTACGTCGGTTCCTGGGGACCGATGGTGCTGGGCCATAACCATCCGGCAATCCGTAACGCAGTGATTGAAGCGGCAGAGCGCGGTTTAAGCTTTGGCGCGCCGACCGAGATGGAAGTGAAAATGGCGGAACTGGTCACTGAACTCGTACCGACCATGGACATGGTGCGCATGGTGAACTCCGGTACGGAAGCGACGATGAGCGCCATCCGTCTGGCACGCGGTTTCACCGGTCGCGATAAGATCATCAAATTTGAAGGCTGCTACCACGGCCATGCTGACTGCCTGCTGGTCAAAGCCGGTTCCGGCGCGTTAACGCTGGGCCAGCCGAACTCCCCTGGCGTACCCGCTGATTTCGCGAAACACACCCTGACCTGCACCTATAACGATCTCGCTTCAGTGCGTGCAGCGTTTGAGCAATATCCGCAGGAGATCGCTTGTATCATCGTTGAGCCGGTCGCCGGCAACATGAACTGCATTCCGCCACTGCCGGAATTCCTGCCAGGCCTGCGTGCGCTGTGTGATGAGTTTGGCGCGCTGTTGATCATCGATGAAGTGATGACCGGTTTCCGCGTGGCGCTGGCCGGTGCGCAGGATTATTACGGCGTCGTTCCGGATCTGACCTGCCTGGGTAAAATCATCGGCGGCGGGATGCCCGTTGGCGCATTCGGTGGCCGTCGTGATGTGATGGATGCCCTTGCGCCGACCGGTCCGGTTTACCAGGCGGGTACGCTGTCTGGTAACCCGATTGCGATGGCGGCAGGTTTTGCTTGTCTGAACGAAGTGGCCCAACCGGGTATTCATGAAACGCTGAATGAACTGACAACGCGTCTGGCGGAAGGTCTGCTGGAAGCCGCCGAAGAAGCGAACATTCCTCTGGTGGTTAACCATGTGGGCGGGATGTTCGGGATTTTCTTCACCGATGCAGAAACCGTGACCTGCTATCAGGATGTGATGGCATGCGACGTTGAACGCTTTAAGCGGTTCTTCCACATGATGCTGGATGAAGGGATTTACCTGGCGCCGTCTGCCTTCGAAGCGGGCTTTATGTCTGTGGCGCACAGCGAAGAAGATATCAATAACACCATCGACGCCGCGCGTCGGGTGTTTGCGAAACTGTAAAAGAGAACGTACAGAAACAAAGTAGGCCGGGTAAGGCGAAGCCGCCACCCGGCTTTTTTATTGCCGGATGGCGACGCAAAGCGTCTTATCCAGCCTACATGAAAAGAATCAGCCTCAGCGGCTCTGCTTTCTCAGCAGATAGATAAAGTACGGCGCGCCGATAAACGTCGACAGTAATCCCGCCGGGATCTGATACGGAAACAGCACCATTCTGCCGCACCAGTCGGCAAAGACCAACAGCACGCCTCCCGCCAGCGCCGAAATCAGCATATGCGGCATCGCCCGGCGAAAACCCATCATGCGAGCAATATGCGGCGCCATCAGCCCGACAAAGCTCAACGGCCCAATCGTCATGGTTGCTGTCGCCGTTAATCCCGCCGCCAACAGCAGTAATCCCACGCGTGACGGCGTCAACGCCAGACCGACCGCCCGCGCCGTATCGCCGCCAAGCGGTAAAATCGTCAACCAACGACGACACAGCGGCGTCAGCGCCAGCAAGAAAACCATCACTATCCCGGTATGCAATACCTGCTCGCCAGTCGCGTTATAGGTTGAACCGGAGATCCAGGTCAACACGCCCGCCATGCGCGGATCGCCGCTGGCCTGCAGCATCATTAGTAGCATTGTAAACGCCGTACTGAGCGCCATCCCTGCCAGCAGCATGCGGTGCGGCGAAAAACCGCCACGCCCGGCGGCAACCATGATGATAAGCAGAGTGACCGCCGCTCCGAGGCTCCCGGCGGGGAGCAGCCAGCCAAAGGCATTGCCGGGCACCAGAAACAGCATTAACACCACGCCAAATGCCGCGCCGGAACTAATACCGAGGACTTCCGGGCTGGCCATTGGATTTCCGGTCAGACGCTGAATAATGCAACCCGCCACCGCCAGCATCACCCCGGCAATCAGCGCCGCCAGAATACGCGGCCAGCGCCAGGGAATCAGTTCATCCAGCATCGATCCGCTGGCCCATGTCCAGCCGTGCGCATCACGTCCGAACGACAGTGCCACGACGACCGTCAGCAGTAAAATTGCGCCGCCCGCCAGCGCAAACATCAGGACATTTTGACGCTCAGCGGCGATGCGGTTGCTGGCATTCATATCCGGTGCGCTCATGCTCTTAAGACGCGGCAGCAGCCACAGCAGCAGCGGCGCGCCAACCAGCGCCGTCACCGAACCGGTGGAGACTTCCATCCAGACGCGGGTTAGCCACAGAATGATTTGATCAGAGAGCCAGAGGATCAGCGCGCCGATCAGCGGGGCCAACATCAGACGCGCCAGTAAGCGCCGGGCGCCGAGCATTTTTGCCAGCAGCGGGGCAAACAGGCCGATAAAACCGATAATTCCGACAGCGTTAACCAGCAAGGCGCTGATGACAATCGCCAGCGTCAGTGCCGCCAGACGCGCCAGCGATAGCGCCAGCCCAAGGTTGCGCGCCACGCCATCATCCAGTCCCATCAGCGTCATTGGGCGTAATAACAGCAGCGTCAACATCACGCCGCCCAGCAGTTGCGGCCACAAACGCTGAACGCCGCTCCAGTCGGTTTGCGTCAGCGAGCCACTGCTCCACAAAAACATGCTTTGCAGCTGATCGTGATGGAAAAGTACCAGCAACTGGTTAATCGCTCCGCAGTACAGGCTGACCACCAGACCGGCAAGGATTAGCGTCACGGGGGAAAGACGTTTGCCCCAGGCAACGCCAAACACCAGCGCGCCAACGATACAGGCCCCTGCCAGCGCCGCAAATTGCACGGTCAGCGCCCCCGGAATCGCCCACAGCGTCGTGACCGTAATACCTAACTGCGCCCCGGTTGCGACCCCCAGCGTGGTTGGCTCCGCCAGTGGGTTACGCAGCACCTGCTGGAACAACACGCCGACCAACCCCAGCCCGGCGCCAACTAATAGCGAAATCGCCAGCCTCGGCAGCAGGCTGTAGTGGAAAACCATCTGCTCAATGGCATCGATATCCGGTGACCAGATGGCCTGTTGCCACTGGCTGCGCGGTAACGCCACAGAGAAGTTAACCCAGGTGAGCCAGCAGGCAGCGACGAACAGAACCGCCAGAAGAAGCGTTGGGAACAGCGCAATTCGTTTACTCACGCTTTGCCTCCCAGTGCATTATCCAGGATGCGGGCAAAATGCATCGCGGACAGCGTTGCACCATAAAACCAGACGGCAGGCACGCGCAGAAAACGTCCGTCACGGACAAACGGCATCGCCTGCCATAACGGCGTAGACATCAGCGCATCCATTTCTCTGTTGTTGCCGTGATCAAAGCACAGCACATCAACATCCTTATAGGCTGCAAGCCGGTCAATACTCACGGCTGTGCTGCCCCAGAAGTTGGTTTCTCCCTGCCAGGCGTTGGGGATCCCATATTCGTCCAGCACCTCCTGGAACAGGCTGTTCGGGCCAAACACCAGCATATGCCGCGAATCAAGCAGGGACGTCAGGAGCACGGGGCGCGCGCCTCGTTGGATAAAGCGCGGTTTCAGGCTGGCGATAAAACGATCGTATTCAGTCAGATGGCGTTCAGCAGAAGCTGGCAGATTCAGCAACTGCGCCATTTCCTGCAGCGACTGACGCGCAACCGCCAGCGGCTTTTTGCCATCACTGAAGTTAAATCCCCGACCAGGCGCAATCCGCGCCAGTTTTTCGGGGGCGGGGCCATAACCAGCCGACCATACCAAAAACGAGGGTTTCATTTCGGTCAGTAGTTCGAGATTGGGTTCCGTACGTAGACCGACGTCAATCACCGACTCCGGCAGCGGAGGCTCATTAACCCACAGCTTGTAGTTAGGGATATCGGCAATGCCATACGGCGTAATACCCAACGCCAGCAATAGCTCTACCGGCAGCCATTCCAGTGCCACAATACGCCGCGGCTCAATCGCCGCCGCGTTAGCCGTATTCATCCGCCACAGCAGCGGCGACAGCGCCATCGCCGTCAGCAGCCGCCGACGGGTAATATGAGGTAATCCGATCATTAATAGACAAAACTCACGGGTGCGGCACCGGCCGGATGCGGCAAAATGCCCATCGGGATACCGTAAATCTGTTCCAGCGTTTCGCTGCGCATCAGTTCCGCAGGCGTTCCCTGAGCAATCATTTCGCCGCCGCGCAGCGCAACTAAATAATCGCAGTAGCGGGCCGCCATATTGATATCGTGCAGTACGGCAACCACCGTCAAGCCGCGCTCCTGACTTAAGCGATGCACCAGCGCCAGTACGTCGACCTGATGAGCGATATCCAGCGCAGAGGTCGGTTCGTCAAGCAGCAGGCAGCGGCTGTCCTGCGCCACCAGCATGGCGATCCACGCACGCTGACGCTCGCCGCCGGACAGGCTATCGACCAGACGATGCGCCAGGGGTTTTAAGCCCACCAATGAAATGGCTTCTTCTACTTTCTCTCTGTCGGCCACGCCAAAACGTCCCAGCGCGCCGTGCCACGGATAGCGGCCAATCGCTACCAGTTCGCGAACGGTCATCCCTTCTGCCTGCGGCAACTGCTGCGGCAAATAGGCGACCTTGCGGGCAAACGCTTTACTGCTCCAGTTCTCTAGCGGCTGTTCGTCGAGCAGGATCTCGCCTTCTGACGGCGGCTGATGACGTCCCAGCATTTTCAATAACGTCGATTTTCCGGAACCGTTGTGGCCGATAAGACCAGTCACTTTTCCTACGGGAAACGTTAACGAGAGTGGATGCAAAAGCGTGCGCCCAGGCACACGAAAGGAGACATTACGCAACGCAAAAGTGGTATCGGGATGGGATCTGTTTTCCTGCATAGCAGCCAACTTGTAAAACGGGCACGCAAAGCGTGCCCAAAGAGAAATTAGAAACGGAAGGTTGCGGTTGCAACGACCTGACGTTCTGCGCCCCAGAAGCAGCCATAGGTGTTGAAGCAACTGGCGACATATTCACGATCAAGCAGGTTGTTCACATGCAGCGCCACGTTGGAGCCCGCCATGCCGACGCGCGCCAGATCGTATCGCACTAACGCATCCACCACCGTGTAGCTTCCCACTTTGAAGGAGTTTGCCGGATCGCCGTAGCTTGAACCGGTTAAACGAGCGCCGGTTCCCAGCGTCAGGCCAGAGAGCGCGCCGTCATAGATGGTGTAATCACCCCACAAGGATGCCATATGCTTTGGCACCTGAGCAGGCGTATTGCCTTTGTAGTTGGTGTCGGTGGTGTATTCCGCATCGGTGTAGGTATAAGAACCCACCACGTTAACGCTGGCAGACAGCGCCGCTTTTGCTTCAATTTCCACACCACGTGAACGAATTTCACCGCCTTCAACCGAGAAAAGCGATCCATTCGGGTCGGCCATCAAATTATTGGTTTTGGTGAGCTGGTATACCGCACCGGTCAACACGATCGGACGATCGCTCGGCACGTATTTCACGCCAGCTTCGTACTGCTTACCTTTGGATGGCGCAAAGATATTGCCGCTAGCCCCGGTCTGGGAAGCCGGTTCAAAGGATTCGCTATAGCTGAAATACGGAGTTACACCATTGTCAAACAGATAGTTAACACCGCCACGCCAGGTGAACTGTCTGTCATCACGGGAGTCCTGCACGCCAGAAACGCGGTTCAGAGAATCCTGTTTAGCCCAGTCGTAACGACCCCCCAGAGTAACCAGCACCTTATCCCACTGCATCTGATCCTGAGCGTACAGACCAGTTTGTTCCTGTTTATTCAGAACACGATACGGAGCACCTGGTCCAGTATGCGCGCCAAAATCAAAGTCGCTGCGGTCAAGGTTATAGATATCTGACGGCGCTACAGAACCAGCCCAACCAAACCAGGAGTTGATGTCGTTACGCATACGCATATAGTCAACGCCGGTCAGCAATGTGTGATCCAGGGAACCGGTAGCAAATTTGCTCTGCACCTGCGTATCAACAGCAAAGTTCTGCAATTTCTCATTATCGTCAACGTACTGACGAGTCAATGTATGATCCCAATCTGACTGAGGAACGCTGGCACAAGGACTGTTAGCCGGATCTTTTGTATAGAGCGGATCTGAGCACATGCCATAGCCATACACGCTGTTCTGCGAAACTTTGTTTTGCGCATAACGCAGATTCTGACGCACGGTAAAGGTGTCGTTAAATTCGTGGTCAAAGCTGTAGCCCACCATCTTCTCATTACGAGAGTAGGTATTGTTGTTTGCGCCTTCGTTGAAATCGGTGGGCAGACGTGAACCGTTTGGCAGCTTAGATACGGTACCCTCTTTCGGCAACCAACCGTAATAACCGGTTTCGGGCTCGTTCTGGAAGTAGGAGAGGAAGGTGAAGTTTGTCTTATCATCCGGACGCCATGAGAACGATGGCGCGATAGCGTAGCGTTGCTCTTCTGCGCCCTGCTGCTGCGCATTAGCGGAACGCGCCAGGCCGGTCAGGCGGTATGAGTACACGCCATCGTCATCCAGCGCGTCGCTGAAATCAAACCCGGTCTGGAACAGGCTGTCAGTGCCCATTTTGAACTGAACTTCTTTCAGCGGCTCTGTCGTGGGGCGCTTGCTGACCATGTTCAACAACCCGCCAGGGTTGCTCTTTCCGTAAAGAACGGAAACCGGACCGCGCATCACTTCAGCGCGCTCCAGCATATAAGGATCGATTACCGCATCGTTGTAGAAGTTACCCTGCATCTTCAGGCCATTCAGATAGTTGTTCTGACTTTGGCCGTCTGCCGCGAATCCGCGAATAATCAGATAGTCATAGGTATTGGATGCGCCACGCGTACCCACGGCGACACCAGGAGTGTAGCTGAGCGCCTCTTTAACCGATTTCGGCTGATGTAGCGCCATCTCTTCAGCGGTGACCACTGAAATAGACTGAGGAACTTTTTGAATCGGAGTATCGGTTTTGGTCGCCGTAGCAGACTGTCGTGCGGCGATGGTTGCCGCTGGCCCCCATGCACTTTCCTGCGGAGCAGGCGCTGCGGTTACGGTGATGGTTTCTTCTTTCGGTTGAACCGCCGCCTGTGCATAGACAGACATGCCGCTAACCGCTGTGGCTACCACTACTGCGATTTTACGCAGCGAGGAATTTGGCTGAGCAGTTTTAAGACGCGCCATTGGTATTTCTCTGATGAAAGTGAATGATAACGTAAACGAGAATTATTATTATAACGAGAGCATAATATTCGAAACGCTGTTGCAAGCGCAAGCAATACGCGTCCCTACTAAAACTAAGGGGTTAAGAAATAACCAGATGAAAAGAAAGGGTTAATAAATTAGGCTGAAAGGTGGCGTTACGCTCTTGCCCAGTAGGCCTGATAAGCGTAGCGCCATCAGGCAAAACAATAGCGAATGGTCGAATAGCAGCGTGATTATCCTGCGCAAATAAAGAAAAACCCGCCGAAGCGGGTTTTGTTGAGGGATTAGTTTCCGCCGAACATATCCTTAATCCAACCCGCTACACCGTCGCTGTCTTTCTTCTCTTGCTGCGCCGGTTGCTGCTGTTGAGGCTGCTGTTGCTGCGGCTGTTGAGAAGATTGATCGAACGGATTACCCGACTGCTGCAGCATTTCCCCCTGCTGACACAGTGAGTCTGGATCGGTGGTCCATACTGGCAGCGTGCGCATCCCACCACTACACACGAAGTTGCCGTCATAGTCCACGCCCATATCCACCACATCCTCCGGTGGCGTCAGCACCAGCGGGGTTGGAGTCTGGTTAGCCAGATAACGCTGATAAATCGACATCGCGCCGCTGGCACCGTACAGCTTGGTTGGCTGGTTGTTATCACGGCCCACCCAGGTGATGGTCACCTGGCTGCCGTCAATCCCGGCGAACCAGGTATCGACGTTGTTGTTGGTGGTCCCGGTTTTACCCGCCAGATGCAGCCCAGGATACTTCGCGCCAAGCTGGCGGCCTGTACCACGCTGAACCACCTGCTGCATGGTCCACAGAGTCATATACGCCGCCTGCGCCGGAACGGCACGCTCAGCCTGCGGGAAGCTCTGGTACAACACCGTGCCATCTTCGGCAATCACCGAACGCAGCGCCGACAGCGGCGCGCGGTTCCCACCGCTGGCAATAGTCTGGAACGCCTGCGCCACTTCGATTGGCGTCAGGTTCAGCGCCCCCAGCAGCATAGCCGGAACCGGGTTAAGCTGATCTTTCGGCGCGCCCAACTTCAGCCAGGTATCGGTCACGGCAGGCAAGCCCAGCGCCATCCCCAGATTCACCGTGGGTACGTTCATTGAGCGCGTTAACGCGTCCACCAGCATCACTTTACCGCTTTCGCTATAGCGACGGTCATCGTTCTGCGGCGACCACACCTGGCCGTTCGGCTGACGCAGCGCAATTGGCGCATCGGCAATCCAGGTATTCAGGCGGTACAGTTTCGGCTGGCTGAGCGCCGTCAGATAGGTCGCCGGTTTCGCCAGAGAACCAATCGAACGACGCGCCTGCATCGCACGGTTATAGCCCGCGAATTGCGGCTCTGCCCCACCGACCATGGCGCGAACTTCGCCGCTAAAGCGATCAACCACCACAATCGCCGTTTCCAGATCGCTCAGCTTACGTTGTTTCTTCAGCACCGGAATGCCTTCCACCGCCGCTTTTTCTGCAGCGTCCTGCGCCACGGAATCAAAGGTGGTGAAAATTTTCACGCCGGAGAGATCTTTAACTTTATCGCCGAGCTTCGCCTGTAGCTCCTGACGCACCATCTGCATAAACGCTGGCTGTGGGGAGATGACCCCGCCGCGCGGTTGCACGCCTAACGGACGCGCGCTCAGCATGTCATATAGATCCTGGTCGATAATCTGCTGCTGTTGCAGCAGACGCAGCACCAGGTTACGACGCTCCAGCGCCAGCTTCGGGTTACGCCACGGGTTATAAATCGACGCCCCTTTCACCATCCCAACCAGCAGTGCTTGTTGGTCGAGGCTTAACTCTTCCACCGGACGTCCGAAGTAATACAGGCTCGCCAGCGGGAAGCCTCGGATCTCGTTGTCACCGCTCTGGCCGAGATAGACTTCGTTCATGTACAGCTCAAGAATACGGTCTTTGCTGTAACGCGCATCCATGATCAGCGCCATATAGGCTTCGTTGGCTTTACGCCAGTAGGAGCGCTCGCTGGAGAGGAACAGGTTCTTCACCAACTGCTGGGTCAGCGTACTGGCCCCCTGTACCGTACGACCTGCCGTCAGGTTCGCCAGCACTGCACGGCCAATGGAATAGAGACTGATCCCGTCGTGTTCATAGAAGTGACGGTCTTCTGTCGCCAATAGCGTGTCCACCAGCAGATCCGGGAAGCCGCTACGCGGGACAAACAGGCGCTGCTCGCCGTTAGGTGAAGAGAGCATGGTAATCAGACGCGGATCGAGACGGAAGAAACCGAACTGGCGGTTGTTATCCATATTCTCGATGGTGTCCAGATGATCGCCGTCAAAGGTCAGACGCGCGCGCACCTGCCCTTCTTTGCTGTCCGGGAAGTCAAACGGGCGACGAATCATCTCAATGCTCTTCGCCTGTACGGTGAATTCGCCCGGACGCGTCATCTTCGTCACCTGACGATACTGCGTGGCCTCCAGCAGCTTCACCATCTCGTTCTTGCCGATGGGCATTTCTGGCTCAAGGTTAACCATGCGGCCATATACCGCCGCCGGAAGTTGCCAGACTTTGCCATCAATACGGCTACGAATTTTTTGGTCCAGATACACGCCGTAAATGGCGATCAGCACCAAAAAGACAATCGACAGTTTTACCAGCAGCCAGAACCAGCCGCGCTTACCACGAGGCCTACGCCCTTTGCCCTTACCCTTACGCGGCATCGGTTCTTCATCCTCATAGTCATCATCATCATAATCGTCGTCATACTCTTCATCTCTGAGTTGACGACGGCTCACCTTTTGTTTTACCGGACGCGATGGTTTCCCTTTACGTCCAATTGGCTCGCGGTCATTCCCCGCCATGCTTTTTCTCCGCAACATTCAGGCGCAAGGGCCCGATTCTCTGTTCTTCCGTCCTGCGACAGAAGAAGAAATCTCTCAATTATTACCGCTCTTTCGCCAGATGCGGCATAACGCCTTATCCGGCCTACCGTTACATTACGAATACTTTTTGGTGCGCCGCGTTGGCGCGGTATTCGCCGGATCGTCCGGCCAGACGTGTTTCGGATAACGCCCTTTCATCTCTTTTTGCACCTCGCGGTACGATCCCTGCCAGAACGCGCTCAGATCGCTGGTCACCTGTAGTGGTCGTTGGGCCGGAGACAGCAGCTCCAGCACCAGCGGAACGCGGCCCTGAGCGATGGTTGGAGTCCTCGCTTCGCCAAACATTTCCTGCATCCGCACCGCCAGCGCAGGAGGATTATCTTCATGATAGCGAATGGCAATCCGACTCCCCGTCGGCACAGTGTAATGCGCCGGCAGTTCACTATCCAGACGTTGCAGCATTGACCAGTCCAGCAAACCGCGCAATGCCTGACCCACATTTAATGCTTTTAACGCGCGTAAAGAGTGCACACCGCTCATGTGTGGCAACAGCCAGGTCTCCAGCGTCGCCAGCAGAGAATCTTCATCTACCGCGGGCCAGTCATATTCTGGCAACCAATTCGCCGCACAGTGCAAACGCAGCCGAAACTGCTCGGCCTCCGGCGTCCAGTTGAGCATACTTAGCCCTTTATCGCGAATGCCATTCAACATCGCCTGGTGCAACTCCTCTTCCGAGGGTTTAGCCAGCGGCTGGACTTTTACCGTGAGCTGACCAATGCGCGAGCGGCGTAAGGCTTTTAATGTGCCCTGGGTTTCATCCCACTCGATAGTGTCGGACTGCTGGAGCAGTTCAGGACACGTCTGCATCAGCACGTCAATCTCCAGCGGCAGGGCCAGCAGAATACGCGCATCCGGCGAAGCGCTGCCCTGTAGCAACAGCGGCGCTATCAGCCATTCATGGCGTCCGGAAGCGTCATCAGCATCCAGCATTGCGCCCATACCATTAGCCAGTTGATAACGCCCTTCCTGCCCGCGTCGACGCGCGATCCGGTCGGCAAACGCCTGCGCCAGCAACGGGGAAAGCAGCGTACTGTCGGGCTGTCCGCTGCGAGCATTGAGCCGTTTCAGCAATTGTTGGCTGCGCTGCTGCCAGGCGGAGTGATTGCGTGAAAACGCCACAGCCAGATCGGTACAGCCACCACGCGGCGGCTCCTCCAGAATCGCTGCCAGTTTTGCCGCCGTTGCCGCTTCGGTATCATTGCTGGCGCTGACCAGCATCGCCGCCAGGCGAGGATCGTTCCCCAACATCGCCATTTTCTGCCCGCGAGCGCTGAGCCTGTCACCCGCAAGCGCACCCAGCATCTGCAACAGTTGTTTTGCCGCCTGCAGGTTGATAGCGGGCGGCGTATCCAGCCAGTTTAATTGCGCGGGATCGGTGCATCCCCATTGCAGCAACTCCATTAGCAGCCCGGACAGATCGCTCTGTAATATCTCCGGCTCCCCTTGCGAAGCCGCTCTTTCCGCCTGCTCTTTGGCCAGCAGATGCAGACAAATTCCGGGTTCCAGACGCCCTGCGCGTCCCGCTCGCTGCGTCATCGAGGCCTGACTGATGCGCTGGGTAATCAGTCGCGTCAGTCCAGTGCGCGCGTCATAGCGCGCCACGCGCTCCTGAGCGCAGTCTACCACCAGCCGAATACCTTCAATCGTTAAGCTGGTTTCAGCAATGTTGGTGGCCAGCACCACTTTGCGCTGGCCTTGCGGCGCGGGCAAAATCGCCTGACGCTGCTCGGCAAGCGTCAGCGCGCCATACAGTGGGCACAGCACAACATCGCTGCCCACACGCGTTGCCAGTTGCTCCTGCACGCGCTGGATTTCCCCAACGCCCGGTAAAAACAGCAGCAGCGAGCCGCTTTCATGGCGCAGTAGCTCCGCCGTGGCTATCGCCACCGCTTCGTCAAAACGCAGATGTGCCGCCAGCGGTTGATACCGTCGCTCAACCGGAAATGTGCGGCCTTCAGAGATAATCATGGGCGCATCGGGCAATAACTGCTGCAAGCGCCCGTTATCGAGCGTTGCGGACATGATCAACAGTTTCAGATCGTCACGCAGACCCTGCTGTACATCCAGCAACAGCGCCAGCGCCAGGTCGGCCTGCAAGCTCCGTTCGTGAAATTCATCGAGGATCACTAATCCGACGTCCGTGAGTTCGGGATCGCGTTGGATCATGCGCGTCAGGACGCCTTCCGTCACCACTTCCAGCCGGGTCTGCGGCCCCACGCAGCTTTGCGCGCGCATGCGATACCCCACGGTCTCGCCGGGCTTTTCGTTCAGCAACTCCGCCAACCGCTGCGCCACATTGCGTGCCGCCAGACGGCGCGGCTCCAGCAAAATAATCCGCCCCTTGATGCCACCATGCTCAAGCAGTCGCAACGGCAGCCAGGTCGATTTCCCGGCACCGGTCGGCGCGGTCAGCAGCACCTGCGGCGAGGCATCAAGGGCGGTAAGCAGTGCAGGCACTACGGCGGCAACGGGCAACGACGTCACAAATGGCTCCAGAGGGTTAACATTCTTCGCGCTGCATTGTAGCATCGCGTTAATTCATAACCGAGTATCCATCATGTCTGAGCCAAAAAGGCTGTTCTTTGCGATTGAATTGCCTGCCGAGGTTCGGGAGCAGTTAATCCACTGGCGAGCCGCGCAGTTCCCTCCTGAAGCAGGCCGTCCCGTCGCCGCTGAGAATCTGCATCTGACATTGGCCTTTTTAGGCGATGTCAGCGCAGAGAAGCAACAGGCGTTGTCGCAGCTAGCCGGACGCATTCGCCAGCCCGGTTTTACGCTCAAACTGGATGATGCCGGGCAATGGCTGCGTTCGCGAGTAGTGTGGCTGGGGATGCGTCAGCCGCCGCGCGGACTGTTACAACTGGCGAATATGCTGCGGGCGCAGGCCTCACGCAGCGGGTGCTATCAAAGCCCGCAGCCGTTTCACCCGCATATCACGCTGCTGCGCGATGCCGGACACGCGGTTCCCATTCCGCCCCCCGGCTTTGGCTGGTCGTTCCCGGTCACCGGGTTTGCGCTCTATTCCTCCACATTCACGCGGGGGCGTACGCGTTACACGCAGTTGCAACGCTGGATGCTGACTGAATAATCAAAGGGACTGTTCATGCAATTTTCTCCACCTTTACAACCCGCTACGCTCATCCAGCGCTACAAGCGCTTTTTAGCGGATGTGATCACACCGGATGGCACAACGTTAACGTTACACTGCCCAAATACCGGCGCGATGACCGGATGCGCAACGCCTGGTGATACCGTCTGGTATTCGACATCAGAAAATACCAAACGAAAATATCCGCATACCTGGGAATTAACGCAAACGCAATCCGGGGCATTTATTTGTGTTAATACGCTGTGGGCGAACAGATTAGCGAAAGAGGCGATTCAGCAGTCGCTAATTTCAGAAGTTTCAGGCTATAGCATATTGAAAAGTGAAGTAAAATACGGCGCTGAAGGGAGTCGTATAGACTTTTTGTTACAGGCGGATTCCCGACCTGACTGCTATATTGAAGTGAAATCAGTCACGTTGGCGGAAAAAGATCAGGGTTATTTTCCCGATGCCATCACTGAACGAGGTCAGAAACATCTTCGGGAATTGATGAGCGTAGCGGCTGAAGGTAAGCGGGCGGTGATATTTTTCGCAGTGCTACATTCAGCCATTACACGGTTTTCACCCGCGCGCCATATTGATACGAAATATGCGCAATTATTGGTCGAAGCTCGGCAAAAGGGGGTCGAAATTCTGGTTTATAAAGCGGAACTTTCTGCCCATGGTATGACTCTTAAAGAGCCGTTGCCCATTACCTTGTAATGGTGTAAACATCTGGTTAATTAATATTCTGGGCGCGTGTGCAAATACGCTTTTCCTCACAGGGTTGTCAAGTGTTACGTTTAGATAATTGCTATCCGGAAAAGCATCTGCTATTTATAGCGACCTGATTTTTCCCCCGAACATGGGGATCGATAGTGCGTGTTAAGGAGAAGCAACATGCAAGAAGGGCAAAACCGTAAAACATCGTCCCTGAGTATTCTCGCCATCGCTGGGGTGGAGCCGTACCAGGAGAAACCGGGCGAAGAGTATATGAACGAAGCCCAGCTGTCGCACTTCAGGCGTATTCTTGAGGCATGGCGTAATCAACTTAGGGATGAAGTCGATCGCACCGTATCTCATATGCAAGACGAAGCGGCTAACTTCCCTGATCCGGTGGACCGCGCCGCGCAGGAAGAAGAATTCAGCCTTGAGCTGCGTAACCGTGACCGTGAGCGCAAACTGATCAAAAAGATCGAGAAGACGCTGAAGAAGGTAGAAGACGAAGATTTCGGCTACTGCGAATCATGCGGCGTAGAAATTGGTATTCGCCGTCTGGAAGCGCGTCCGACAGCCGATCTGTGTATCGACTGCAAAACGCTGGCAGAAATCCGCGAAAAACAAATGGCAGGTTAATTCCGGTCATTTTTACCACGTTTACTACAGGCGGGAGTTTCTCCCGCCTTATTATTTGTTAGTCCGCAAAATGAGCGATTCACACTATATTGGCCGCTTCGCCCCCTCCCCTTCCGGCGAACTGCACTTCGGTTCACTCATTGCCGCCCTCGGGAGCTACCTGCAGGCCCGTGCCCGGCGCGGCATCTGGCGAGTACGTATTGAAGATATTGACCCCCCTCGTGAAGTTCCCGGTGCTGCAGAGACGATTCTGCGTCAGCTGGAACATTACGGCCTGCACTGGGATGGCGAAATTTTATGGCAATCCCAGCGTCATGAAGCCTACCGAGAGGCGCTTAGCTGGCTGCATCAGCAGGATCTGAGCTATTACTGCACCTGTACGCGGGCGCGTATTCAAAGCGTCGGCAGTATTTACGACGGCCACTGCCGTGAGTTACGCCTCGGGCCAGAGCAGGCGGCTGTCCGCATCAAGCAACGCCGCCCCGTGCTGCAGTTTACTGACCGGCTACGCGGTGTAATTCAGGCTGACCCGCAACTTGCTGGCGAAGATTTTATTATTCACCGCCGCGACGGGCTGTTTGCCTATAACCTCGCGGTAGTGGTAGATGACCACTTCCAGGGCGTGACGGAAATTGTGCGCGGCGCCGATCTCATAGAACCGACGGTGCGGCAAATTTCGTTGTATCAGCAGTTTGGCTGGCAGGCGCCAGACTATATTCATCTGCCGCTGGCGCTTAACGAACAAGGCGCTAAACTTTCCAAACAAAATCATGCACCTGCCCTGCCGCAAGGCGATCCACGTCCGGTGATTATTGCCGCGCTGCGCTTTCTCGGCCAGCGTGCGGATATCGCGTGGCAGGAAATGCAGGTCGATCAGATCCTTCAGTTTGCCGTCAAAAACTGGAGTCTGACAACGGTGCCAGAATCAGCGATCGTAAATACGCCATTCTCAAATGCGCCACGCTGAGCTATGATTAGCCGCTATTTTTACACAGCAACACTTGTTCTGATTGAAGTTTGACACTACCGAGGTGCACTATTTTTACCCGAGTCGCTAATTTTTGCCGCAAGGTGCTAAGCCGCGAGGAGCGCGAGGCCGAGCTTGCCGTCGCCCGTCCACATATGACGGTAATCCCGCGTGAGCAGCACTCAATCTCCCGCAAAGATATCAGTGAAAATGCCCTGAAGGTAATGTACAGGCTCAATAAGGCCGGATACGAGGCATGGCTGGTTGGCGGGGGCGTGCGCGATCTTTTGCTGGGCAAAAAGCCAAAAGATTTTGATGTCACCACTAACGCAACGCCGGATCAGGTGCGAAAACTGTTTCGCAACTGTCGTCTGGTCGGTCGCCGTTTCCGCCTTGCGCATGTGATGTTTGGCCCGGAAATTATCGAAGTGGCGACCTTTCGCGGCCATCATGAAGGCAGCGACGCCGATCGCACCACGTCGCAACGCGGGCAAAACGGTATGCTGCTGCGCGATAACATCTTTGGCTCCATTGAAGAAGATGCCCAGCGTCGCGATTTCACGATCAACAGCCTGTATTACAGCGTGGCCGATTTCACCGTGCGTGATTACGTCGGTGGCATGCAGGATCTCGAAGAAGGCATCATTCGCCTGATCGGTAATCCGGAAACGCGCTATCGCGAAGATCCCGTACGTATGCTGCGCGCCGTGCGCTTTGCCGCCAAGCTCGACATGCGTATCAGCCCGGAAACCGCAGAGCCGATCCCGCGTCTGGCAACGCTGTTGAACGACATTCCTCCCGCACGCCTGTTTGAAGAAGCGCTTAAGCTGTTACAGGCGGGCTATGGGTATGAAACCTATAAAAAACTGCGTGAGTACAGCCTGTTCCAGCCGTTGTTCCCAACCATTACGCGCTACTTCACCGAAGACGGTGACAGCCCGATGGAACGCATTATCGCCCAGGTGCTGAAGAATACCGATAACCGCATTAACAATGATATGCGCGTTAACCCGGCGTTCTTGTTCGCCGCCATGTTCTGGTATCCGTTACTGGAAGCCGCACAGAAAATCGCGCAAGAAAGCGGCCTGGCCTATTACGACGCTTTCGCACTGGCAATGAATGACGTACTCGACGAAGCCTGTCGCTCGCTGGCAATCCCGAAACGATTAACCTCGCTGACCCGCGATATCTGGCAGTTGCAGTTACGCATGTCTCGTCGTCAGGGCAAACGCGCCTGGAAGCTGATGGAACATCCGAAGTTCCGCGCCGCTTACGACCTGCTGGCCCTGCGTGCAGAAGTGGAAAACAACGCCGAGCTGCAGCGTCTGGCTCAATGGTGGGGTGAATTCCAGGTTTCAGCGCCGCCGGAGCAAAAAGGCATGCTGAACGAGCTGGATGAAGAGCCTGAACGTCGTCGTCATCGTCGCCCACGTAAACGCGCGCCACGCCGCGAGGGCTCCGCGTGACCAATCGCGAATACCCAATGGATTTCGGGTTGCATCAAGGCGGCGACACAGCGAACTCCCGGGAGCGAACATCAGTACGTGACTGGGATGAGCGAGGAAAGCCAACACAGATGCAGCTTGAAAGACGACGGGTATATATCGCTATTGGCAGCAACCTCGCCTCCCCGCTGGAACAGGTGAATGCTGCCGTACAGGCCATCGGTGAAATTCCCGACAGCCGCATTGTGGCCGTCTCTTCATTTTACCGCACACCGCCATTAGGCCCACAGGATCAGCCCGATTACCTGAACGCCGCCGTGGCGCTGGATACCGCTCTCGCCCCAGAAGAATTGCTTAACCATACCCAGCGCATTGAGCTGCAACAGGGGCGTGTGCGCAAGGCCGAACGCTGGGGTCCGCGTACGCTGGATCTCGACATTATGCTGTTTGGCGATGAAGTGATTAACACCGACCGTCTGACCGTGCCGCACTACGACATGAAAAACCGGGGCTTTATGCTGTGGCCGCTGTTTGAGATCGCCCCTGATCTGATCTTTCCGGATGGTATCAGCCTGCATCAGCATCTCACCCATCTTGGTGCGGCAAAACCCGCCCACTGGTAAAACATAGCCTCCCCTTTAGCGTTTACTGCTTTAGTGCCAAACGGTTGCTTAAATCAATTGCCCCCCTGAATGTGACTGTTAGAATGCCGGTAAATATGACCTTCATCATCAGGAAATGTTATGAAACCGACCACCATTTCGCTGTTACAGAAATGCAAACAGGAAAAGAAACGCTTCGCCACCATTACCGCGTACGATTACAGCTTCGCCAAATTATTCGCCGATGAAGGCATCAACGTGATGCTGGTGGGCGACTCACTGGGCATGACAATTCAGGGGCACGACTCCACCCTGCCGGTCACCGTGGAAGATATCGCCTACCACACCCGCGCCGTTCGCCGTGGCGCGCCGAACTGCCTGCTGCTCTCCGACCTGCCGTTTATGGCTTATGCCACGCCGGAACAGACGTTTGAAAACGCGGCCATCGTGATGCGTGCGGGGGCAAATATGGTCAAGATTGAAGGCGGCGCATGGTTGGTTGATACGGTGAAAATGCTCACCGAACGCGCCGTCCCGGTTTGTGGTCATCTGGGGCTGACGCCGCAATCGGTGAATATCTTCGGCGGCTATAAAATTCAGGGCCGCGGCGACGCCGGGCAGGTACTGCTGGATGACGCGCTGGCCTTAGAAGCGGCAGGCGCTCAACTGTTGGTGCTGGAATGCGTGCCGGTTGAACTGGCGAAGCGCGTTACTGAAGCGCTGTCGATTCCGGTGATCGGCATCGGCGCGGGCAACGTCACCGATGGTCAGATCCTGGTAATGCACGATGCCTTTGGCATCACCGGCGGTCATATTCCAAAATTCGCGAAAAATTTCCTTGCCGAAGCGGGCGACATGCGCGCCGCCGTACGGCAGTATATGGCAGAAGTGGAGTCCGGCGTTTATCCGGGCGAAGAACACAGTTTCCATTAAGGAGTCCAGGTGTGTTAATTATCGAAACCCTGCCGCTGCTGCGTCAGCATGTCCGTCGTCTGCGCCAGGAAGGCAAACGCGTCGCATTGGTTCCCTCTATGGGCAATCTGCACGACGGCCATATGAAACTGGTTGATGAGGCAAAAGCCCGGGCTGATGTGGTCATCGTCAGCATTTTCGTCAATCCGATGCAATTCGACAGACCGGAAGATTTGGTGCGCTATCCGCGCACGCTGCAGGAAGACTGCGAAAAACTGAACAAGCGCAAAGTCGATTATGTCTTTGCTCCAGCCGTTGAGGAAATCTACCCGCAGGGGCTGGAAGGCCAGACGTACGTTGATGTTCCCGGCCTCTCTACCATGCTGGAAGGCGCCAGCCGTCCGGGCCACTTCCGCGGCGTCTCAACTATCGTCAGCAAGCTGTTCAACCTGATCCAGCCGGATATCGCCTGCTTTGGCGAGAAGGATTTCCAGCAACTGGCGCTGATTCGCAAAATGGTCGCCGATCTGGGCTACGACATTGAGATAGTCGGCGTGCCGATTATCCGCGCCAAAGATGGTCTGGCGCTCAGCTCGCGTAACGGGTATCTGACGGCAGAGCAGCGTAAAATCGCCCCAGGATTATACAAAGTGATGAGCGGCATCGGCGAAAAGTTACAGGCCGGTGAGCGTGACCTGGACGAGATGATTGCCATTGCAGCGCAAGAACTGAATGAAAAAGGCTTCCGCGCCGACGACATTCAGATCCGCGATGCCGACACGCTGCTTGAACTCACCGAAAACAGCAAACGTGCGGTCATTCTGGTCGCCGCATGGCTGGGACAGGCGCGTTTGATCGATAATCAAAGCGTTACATTAGCCCAGTAGACAGGGGTTAAAAATCGGGCAATACTGCCTGAGAATTTCCAAAGCAGGCTACAAGCGCCTGCTTAGCCAAGATAAACGACAGGGTATAGAAGTTATGATTCGCACCATGCTGCAAGGCAAGCTCCACCGCGTAAAAGTCACGCAGGCGGACCTGCACTACGAAGGTTCCTGTGCCATTGACCAGGATTTCCTCGATGCCTCCGGTATTCTGGAAAACGAAGCGATTGATATCTGGAACGTGACCAATGGGAAACGTTTCTCAACCTATGCGATTGCGGCTGAACGCGGCTCCAAAATCATCTCGGTGAACGGTGCGGCGGCGCATTGCGCTGAGGTTGGCGACATTGTGATTATCGCCAGCTTCGTCACCATGTCTGATGAAGAAGCCCGGACATGGCGGCCAAAAGTGGCCTACTTTGAAGGCGACAACGAAATGAAGCGCACCGCGAAAGCTATTCCGGTCCAGGTTGCCTGATAGTCCTTACCCCTGCGGCTGATTGACGATCAGCCGCGACATCGTTTCCAGCGAATCCGTGCGTAAAATATACAGCCTTTTGAGCAGCATCGGATTATCGCCCGGCTTCACCTTCCCTCTCACCGTGGTTACCGCCATGTGAAATCCCGCATCGCCCGCCGCTTTTACCGCCGTGGCGTTATAACCGCCAAACGGATATGAAAGATACAGGACGTGAGGATTGAACTGGGACAGCGCCCGACGCGAACGGGCAAAATCGAACAGAATGTTGTGATAGTTGCGGCTCAGCAGGATCGGCCGATGATGAGCGTCCACTCGATGTAAAAAATGGGTATGCGACTGGAAGTCAAACACATCCCTGATCCCATTCAGTTCAGAGACGCTCATAAACTGTAGCGATTTCGGATCCCACTTCTGCGGATGGCGCTTAATGCGTGACGAGATGATAAACGCCGTCGCCTTCATGCCGTTCTGTTTCAACACCGGATAAGCATAACGACTCACCGACTTCAGACCATCGTCGAAAGTCAGCACCACCGCCCGCGCCGGGAGGTTCATATTATTGCGTACATAGCCTTCCAGTTGATACATCGTCAGCGTCGTGTAGCCGCGATCGTGTAGCCAGGCCATCTGGTTGCTAAAAGCGCGTACGGAGGTTGTGGTGGAGGTGTGACGAAAGCGGGTATTCTCTTCATCACGCAGAATATGATGATAGGTTAACACCGGGATGCCGTTGTCTTCCTGCGCATCCAGAGCACTGATATAGGCCAGTCTGCCGCCAATGCGGATCTGGTACCACGTCTGGTTGAGTCGGTCTTTAAGCTTACTGATTATGGGATAGCGCAGATTATCCGCCAGCACGCCAAACGGGGCGCTACCGACATCCGGGGCATTATAAACCGGTGTATCTTTCCAGGTAATCAGGCTTTGATTGCTGAGGGGTTTATTGAGATCGCCCAAACCATCGTCAACTTTCTGCCGCCCCTGAACAGGCTCCAGATGCCCTTTATCAATAAACCCGGTACCCAAGCCAAAGGTGAATTCGTAATAGTCAGCCGCTATCGGCTCTACGGCAAGGATCTGCCCGGCGCGAACATTCCCCACCGTCACCATTTTGTCACCTATCTGCGCCCACACGGCAGCCGCTTCGGTAGTTTGCATGTAGCGAGCAGGCAAAGCCGCAGCTACGCTGCCAGAAGACAGGAGCAACAAAATAAGCACAACGCGCATAACCATATGAGATAACCGAACCGAGGCGAGAAACCTCGGCTATTGTAGCAAAAGCGCTATCAATACCAACGATTAATACTCGTACAAATCATGCTTCAACACGAAGGGGGGATTTTTTTGTTGTTGATGCCAGAGGCTTGAGACTTCTGGCCCGCCAAGCGTAACAATGCAATCGCGAAAGGCAGAGCTGCTCATTGATTCCCGCGACGAAAGCATTCGCTCAAGCAATGAATAGCTGATACCTGAAATCACTTCACACTGGGGGTGTTTGTGGCTCATTAACGAGGCCACGCGGTACGGTGCGGCCCCCGCGGTATCCGTCAGGAAGATCACGCCCTCGCCTGAGTCAGTAGCATGCAGAGCGTGGCACATCATGCGGCTCAGCATATTTGAGCTGAGCCCACGCCAAAAACTTACCGCCTGGCATTGGGCCAACGGGCCGTGCTTCTGCTCCAGACGATGCAGCATATCCTGTGCCTTATCGTCATGACAGGTAATTACCCAACCTAACATTGCCTTCCTCCTTAGCAGGCAAGTAGTTTATCAATGTGATAAATCCATAATGGTGATAAGCGTCAAAAGTCTTCCTCTCCCGAGCAGAGAGAGGAAGAAAGAATTAACTGCGCAAACCGCGTCCACGCTGGATCAGGTACCAGCACAGCAAATAAAACACCGCGATGAACACCACCAGCACGCCAAACGTGGTGACCAGCGGAACATCATGGATACCCAGGAAGCCGTAGCGGAATCCGCTGATCATGTAGACAATTGGGTTCAGGTGCGACAGCCCCTGCCAGAACGGCGGCAGCAGCGTTAACGAATAGAATACGCCCCCCAGATAGGTCAGCGGTGTTAGTACGAAGGTTGGGATCAGGCTGATATCGTCAAAGGTTTTGGCGAAGACTGCATTCAGTAAGCCCGCCAGCGAGAACAGAATCGCGGTCAGCACCAATGTGAGCGCCACAAACACCCACGAATGTACCTGGAACGGCACAAAGAACAGCGACACCGCGGTAACCAGAATGCCCACGCACAGCCCGCGCGCCACGCCGCCGCCGACAAAACCAGCGATAATGACGTGCGTCGGTACCGGAGCGACCAGCAGTTCTTCAATATTGCGTTGAAACTTGGCGCTAAAGAATGACGATGCCACGTTAGCGTACGAGTTGGTGATTACAGCCATCATAATCAGCCCCGGCACAATAAACTGCATGTAGCTAAAACCATGCATTTCGCCAATACGCGAACCAATCAAATTACCAAAAATAATAAAATAGAGCGTCATGGTGATGACGGGAGGAACCAAAGTCTGGACCCAGATACGCATAAAGCGGTGGATCTCTTTCGCCCAGATGCTTTTCAGCGCAACCCAATACAGCTGCATCATGCGCGATCTCCTTGTTTTTCATGCACCAGAGAAACAAACAGTTCTTCCAGTCGGTTCGCTTTGTTACGCATACTCAATACCTGAATACCCTGGGCGCTCAGTTGTGAGAACACGCTGTTAACCCCTTGCTCACGCAGAACTTCCACTTCCAGCGTCGAGGTATCAACCAGACGATACTGATACCCTTCCAGTTTTGGCAGCGGACTTTTCGGCGCCAGATCGAGAATAAAGGTTTCGGATTTCAGTTTAGAGAGCAGGCTCTTCATGGAGGTATTTTCCACCAGCTCGCCGTGCTGAATAATACCGATATTGCGACACAGCATTTCCGCTTCTTCGAGATAGTGGGTGGTCAGAATAATCGTGGTGCCTTTGTCGTTTAAATCTTTTAAAAAGCCCCACATTGAACGACGTAGCTCAATGTCGACGCCCGCCGTCGGTTCGTCGAGAATCAACAGCTTTGGCTCATGCATCAGCGCACGAGCGATCATCAGACGACGTTTCATCCCGCCGGAAAGCATACGCGCACGTTCGTTACGCTTTTCCCACAAGTCGAGCTGTTTTAGATATATTTCGCTACGCTTAACGGCTTCTTTATGCTCAACGCCGTAGTAACCTGCCTGGTTGACCACGATCTGCTGCACGGTTTCAAACGGGTTAAAGTTAAACTCCTGCGGCACCAGACCAAGCTGACGTTTAGCGTTAACCGTATCTTTATCGAGATCGTATCCGAAGACGCTTACCCGTCCGGAAGTTTTATTCACCAGCGAACTGATAATGCCGATGGTGGTGGATTTACCTGCGCCATTCGGTCCCAAAAGCGCATAAAAATCACCCGCTTCGACTTGCAAATCTATGCCGCGTAGCGCCTGCACGCCACCGGGATAGGTTTTCTTAAGTTCTTGAAGTTCCAGAGCAATGGTCATGGTTTTTTACTTACCTTACGTTCTGACATTTCATATATAGTTTAATTAATGCTGGAGTTACCCTATATTAGCCCATCGAATTTATCTGGTTTCGGGTCGTACAACTCCATGAAAGACATAGATACACTCATCAGCAACAATGCACTATGGTCAAAGATGCTGGTAGAAGAGGATCCCGGATTTTTTGAAACGCTGACACATGCGCAGAATCCACGTTTTCTATGGATTGGATGTTCCGATAGCCGCGTTCCCGCTGAACGATTGACCGGTCTGGAACCGGGCGAATTATTCGTCCACCGTAATGTTGCCAATCTGGTTATTCACACCGACCTGAACTGCCTCTCAGTGGTTCAGTATGCGGTGGATGTGCTGGAAGTGGAACATATTATTATTTGCGGCCACTACGGATGCGGCGGCGTCCAGGCGGCTATTGAAAATAAAGAACAGGGGCTGATTGATAACTGGTTACTGCATATTCGCGATATCTGGTTTAAACACAGCTCACTGCTGGGCGAAATGCCGCAGGAACGCCGCATGGACACTCTGTGCGAACTGAATGTCATGGAGCAGGTCTATAACCTGGGTCATTCAACGATTATGCGATCCGCCTGGAAGCGCGGTCAGAAAGTCACGATTCACGGCTGGGCCTACGGTATTCATGATGGCCTGCTGCGCGATCTCGACGTCACCGCCACCAGCCGCGAAACGCTGGAGCAGCGCTATCGCCAGGGCTTATCTAACCTCAGCCAGAAACACTGCAACCATAAATAATGTGACATTGCCGGGAGGCGGCTATGCCTTACCCGGCCTACAAACCTGCGCCCCAGGCCTGATAAGCGAAGCGCCATCAGGCACTCCAGCCAATTACTCGTCCAGTAGCACAACTTTGCCAACGTACGGCAGATGGCGATAACGCTGAGCATAGTCAATGCCGTAGCCGACCACAAACTCATCTGGAATAGAGAATCCGATAAACTCAACCGGGACATCCACTTCACGACGGGAAGGTTTATCCAGCAGCGTACAGATAGCCAGGGATTTCGGCTCGCGCAGGCTCAGAATCTCACGCACTTTAGACAGCGTGTTGCCGGAGTCGATGATGTCTTCAACAATCAGCACGTCTTTGCCACGAATGTCTTCATCCAGGTCTTTCAGGATTTTAACATCACGCGTGGTAGACATTCCGCTGCCATAACTGGATGCAGTCATGAAATCGACTTCGTGGGAGACATGCACTTCACGGCACAGGTCCGCCATAAACATAAATGAGCCGCGTAACAGACCAACCAGCACCATATCGCTGCCGCTGTCCTTATAACGTTCGTTAATCTGACGTCCCAGTTCAGCAATACGCGCTTTGATCTCCGCTTCCGGGATCATGACTTCAACAGTATGTTTCATATCTCTAACCATATGATTTAAAAACAAATCACTCAATGCTTACTTTTAATAAGCGAGCATCTAAGCGCAAGGCACGCAGTATACCAGCAAAAGCATTCATCCGCGGCATCTGTTGATAAAGTTCATTGTGTGACAATCATCACGCGTTTTAACTCCTATAATTAACTGCTATTAAAGAAATAACCCCTGTGATGGTATTTTTTATGGCAAATAACAACGTACGATCCCAACGACTTATCGTGACACTGAGTGCTCTGTTCGCCGCACTTTGTGGACTCTATCTCCTGATTGGCGGAGGCTGGCTGGTCGCCATCGGTGGCTCCTGGTATTACCCTATTGCGGGTCTGGCCATGCTCGGCGTGGCCTTCCTGCTATGGCGTAGTCAACGCTCCGCGCTTTGGCTGTATGCCGTCCTGCTTCTCGCCACTATGATTTGGGGCGTATGGGAAGTCGGGTTTGATTTCTGGGCATTAACACCGCGTAGCGATATCCTGGTCTTCTTCGGTATCTGGCTGATTCTGCCGCTCGTCTGGCGCCATCTGCTCGTACCTTCCAGCGGTGCGGTAACAGCGCTGGTCGTCGCACTACTGATTAGCGGCGGGATCCTGACCTGGGCGGGTTTCAACGATCCCCAGGAAATACACGGCACGCTGAGCGCGGATACCACCCCGGCCGAAGCAATTTCACCGGTGGCCGACGAGGACTGGCCCGCTTACGGACGCAATCAGGAAGGTCAACGCTACTCACCGTTAAAACAAATTAACGCCGACAACGTACATCAATTGAAAGAAGCCTGGGTATTTCGTACCGGTGATTTAAAACAGCCGAACGATCCGGGTGAAATCACCAATGAAGTCACGCCAATCAAAGTTGGTGATACGCTCTATCTGTGTACTGCCCACCAGCGTCTGTTTGCGCTTGATGCGGCGAGTGGTAAAGAGAAGTGGCATTTCGATCCCCAACTCAATACCAACACCTCTTTCCAGCACGTGACCTGTCGCGGCGTTTCTTATCATGAGGCTCGCGCCGATAACGCCAGCCCGGAAGTGGTTGCTGACTGTCCGCGCCGCATCATCCTGCCGGTGAACGATGGCCGTCTGTTTGCCCTGAACGCGGAAACCGGCAAGCTGTGCGCAACCTTCGCCAATAAAGGCATCCTTAACTTACAGACCAACATGCCGGATACCACGCCGGGTCTGTATGAGCCGACGTCGCCGCCCATCATTACTGATAAAACCATCGTGATTGCCGGGTCGGTGACCGATAACTTCTCCACCCGCGAAACCTCCGGCGTTATCCGTGGTTTCGATGTGAATACCGGTAAGCTGCTGTGGGCGTTCGACCCAGGCGCCAAAGATCCCAATTTCATCCCGTCAGATGAACATACGTTCACCTTTAACTCACCAAACTCCTGGGCCCCTGCGGCCTATGACGCGAAGCTGGATCTGGTGTATCTGCCCATGGGCGTCACCACTCCGGACATCTGGGGCGGTAACCGCACGCCGGAACAGGAACGTTATGCCAGCGCCATCCTGGCGTTAAATGCCACGACCGGGAAATTGGCCTGGAGCTATCAAACCGTTCATCACGATCTATGGGATATGGACTTACCGGCGCAGCCGACGCTGGCGGATATCACCGTTAAAGGGCAGAAAGTCCCGGTCATTTACGCCCCGGCGAAAACCGGTAACATCTTCGTGCTCGACCGCCGTAATGGTGAACTGGTGGTACCTGCCCCGGAAAAACCGGTGCCTCAGGGCGCAGCCAAAGGTGATTACGTCAGCAAAACCCAGCCGTTCTCCGATCTCACCTTCCGTCCGCAGAAAGATTTGAGCGGTGCGGATATGTGGGGCGCCACCATGTTCGACCAGTTGGTGTGTCGCGTGATGTTCCACCAACTGCGTTATGAGGGCATCTTCACCCCGCCTTCGGAGCAAGGTACGCTGGTGTTCCCCGGCAACCTGGGGATGTTTGAATGGGGCGGCATCTCCGTTGATCCCAACCGTCAGGTCGCGATTGCTAACCCGATGGCGCTGCCGTTTGTGTCGAAGCTGATCCCACGCGGCCCTGGCAATCCGATGGAGCCGCCGAAAGATGCCAAAGGCACCGGCACAGAATCAGGGATTCAGCCGCAGTACGGCGTGCCGTTTGGCGTCACGCTGAATCCGTTCCTGTCGCCATTTGGCCTGCCGTGTAAGCAGCCAGCCTGGGGCTACATCTCCGCCGTGGATCTGAAGACCAATGAAGTAGTGTGGAAAAAACGTATTGGCACACCGCAGGACAGCATGCCGTTCCCAATGCCGGTTCAGGTGCCGTTCAATATGGGAATGCCAATGCTGGGGGGGCCTATTTCCACCGCCGGTAACGTGCTGTTCATTGCCGCGACCGCCGACAACTATCTGCGCGCCTACAACATGAGTAACGGTGAGAAATTGTGGCAAGGTCGTCTACCGGCAGGTGGACAGGCGACACCGATGACCTATGAAGTGAATGGCAAACAGTATGTGGTGATCTCCGCCGGAGGCCACGGCTCATTTGGCACGAAGATGGGCGATTATATCGTGGCGTACGCGTTGCCGGACGAGGCTAAATAACTGAAAAGCCCGGTGGCGCTATGCTTACCGGGCCTACGGATGCGACATACAGGCCGGGTAAGGCGAAGCCGCCACCCGGCTTTTTTTATACCGTGAATCCGAGCATCATGCCGGTATCTTCATGCTCTAACAGATGGCAGTGCGCCATGTAGGCATGCTCTTTCGGCGCGTCATGGTCAAACTTCACCAGCACCTCGCTGACGCCGCCTTCTACCCGTACCGTGTCCTTCCATCCCGCGCGGTGCGCGGCAGGCGCGTTGCCATTCTCAGACAAAATGCGGAACTGGGTGCCGTGAATATGGAACGGATGCAGCATCATGTCGCCCTGACCAGAAATCACCCAGCGCTCATGCTGACCTTTCGCCGCGGCGAACATGGGTTTATTCATATCAAACGCCAGACCGTTAATCCGGTTGGCATTATGGAAATCAAATGATCCCGCCTGCTTCATGTTGCCATGCTGCATATTCCCCATGTTGCCATGGCTCATATTGCCATGATTCATCTTCCCGTGGCCCATATTGTCATTATTCATATGGTCCATCATCTTCCCATGATCCATACCCGCCATCGCCTGACCGCCGTACTTCTTCATCAGCATTTGCATGCCCATCATGTCGAGCATCGGATCCATAGATAGCTGTAGTTTGCGCACCGTCAGTCCATCCAGTGACGGCAATGATGGCATGGATGTCAGCGAATCAGGCAGCGTTGCGGAAGCGGTAATCAGCAGCGGCTGAACGCGCATCACCGGGTGCGGCTTATCAAATGGCGCAACCGCCATCCCCATCTGGCTGACAGGAAGAGTGACCAGATCAAACGCCTTACCGTCGCTCACATCCACCAGCACTTCAAAGCGCTCGCCCATCAGCATGGGAAGTTCAGTGACTTTGACCGGTTCAGCCAACAGTCCACCATCGCTGGCAATAACGTACAGAGGACGATTGTCGCTGGCGGCAATATTCAGCGAGCGAGCGTTACACCCGTTCAGCAGGCGCAAACGCAGCCAACCGCGCGGCGCGGCATGCTGAGGATAAATCGCGCCGTTGGTCAGCAGCGTATCGCCAAACCAGCCGACGGCAGCGGTCATCATGTCCAGTTGATAGTTGATCTGTCCATCGGCGGAAAACTGCTTATCCTGAATAATCACCGGCACATCATCTATGCCCCACTGCTTCGGCAGTAGTAGTTTGTGAATCTCTTCATCTTCAATCAGCACCAGTCCGGCCAGCCCCATCGCCACCTGACGACCGGTTTTGCCATGCTGATGCGGGTGGAACCAACAGGTTGCTGCCCGTTGATCCGGGGTGAAAGTGACAGAGCGTTTCCCGCCTGCCGGGATAATACCTTGCGGCCCACCGTCAACTTCACCAGGAATTTCCAGTCCGTGCCAGTGCAACGTCGTCTCTTCGGCAAGCTGGTTGTGGATATCCACCGTCACCGATTGCCCTTTATTCAGCTTTAGCGCCGGTCCGAGCAAATTGCCGTTATATCCCCACGTCGTGGCGGTTTTACCTGCAAAGCTCGACTGCCCGACTTGTGCAATCAACTGAATGCGATTAGAAGCATCGGCGGTTAACAGGTCTGGAATGGGCAATGCCGGACGGTCGGCGGCAAATACGCTACGGCTCCATAGAGGTAATGCTGACGCGACGCCCAGCGCCACGGAGTACTTTAAAAAGTCACGACGTTGCATAATCACTTCCTTATATTCAGCAGCTTAAGCAGGCTATCTTTTAAGCATAAGCCTTCCCCTTACGGGAAGGTCAAGTAAACGGCTAATAATAAAGGTCGTCGCTTCGCTCGCAGTGTGCTAACGTTTAAATTCCGTGATGCAGTGGTAGAAGCAATGAAGACGTTTTTCAGAACAGTTTTGTTCGGCAGCCTGATGGCCGTATGCGCAAATAGCTACGCGCTGAGCGAGTCCGAAGCCGAAGATATGGCCGATTTAACGGCAGTTTTTGTTTTTCTGAAAAATGACTGTGGATACCAGAATTTGCCAAATGGGCAGATCCGTCGCGCACTGGTCTTTTTTGCCCAGCAAAACCAGTGGGACCTGAGTAATTACGACACCTTCAACATGAAGGCGCTGGGTGAGGACAGCTATCGCGATCTCAGCGGTATCGGCATCCCAACGGCAAAAAAATGCAAAGCGCTGGCGCGTGATTCCCTGAGCCTGTTGGCTTACGTTAAATAATCCACCGCCGTTACTCTGGCTGTACCAGCGTCAGGGCCACGGATTGCGCTTTTAATTCAGCCTTTGCGCCTTGCGGTAAATTCACATCGGTAACAATATCAGTAAAGCGGCTAAGCGGCGCGACGTTAAATAACGAATGCGCGCCATACTTACTGCTATCCGCCAGTAATACCTTCCGTTGCGCATTGGCAATAATTTCTTGCTTCAGTCCCGCTTTGTCTTCCGTTGGCGTGGTCACCCCCTTGTCCATGCTCCAGGTGTTACAGCTCATAAAGGCGATATCGGGATAGACGCTACGCAACATTTTCCGTCCAAACTCACCAATGCAGGACTGACTGCTGTCATCAATGCGCCCACCAACAATCGTCACTTCTATCTGGCGGAATTCTGACAAAAACAGGGCAATATGCAGATCAACAGTAATGACGCGCAGCGGCAAATGGGTCAGACATTTTGCCAGCTCCAGCATTGTGGTACCGGCATCAAGCACCACGGCATCGCCAGCATGCACCATTGAGGCGGCAAAACGCGCAATCGCCCGTTTCTCAGCGGGCGATCGCAGTTGCTTTTCATTGGTAGTCGGCTGCGCCGCTTCAAAACGTCGCAGGGCAACACCGCCGTGGCTACGGCTGATCACGCCCTGTTCATCCAGCTTGATGAGGTCGCGTCTGATTGTTGCTGGAGAGGCGTCAACCGCCTCAACCAGTTGCTCCACGGTAACCAGCGTATGATTTTTCAAATACGCCACAATCTTATCCAGACGGTGTTGGCCTTTCATAACAGTAAATTACGCCAGTTGCATTGCCAGTTTGATCGATACGGCCATGCTCTCAGATTTTGCTTTTCCCGTCCAGGCGATATCAAATGCCGTACCGTGATCGGCTGAGGTACGAATAAACGGCAAACCTGCTGTGATATTTACCCCATCATAAAAACCAAGCAACTTAAGCGGGATATGACCCTGATCGTGATACATCGCCACCACCATGTCGTACTGGCCTTCATAAGCCTGCAAAAACACAGTATCCGGCGGGCACGGTCCGTATACATTCATCCCCTTCGCTTTCATATTCTCAATCGCAGGCCCGACAATGCGGATTTCCTCATCACCAAACAGGCCATTCTCACCGGCATGTGGATTCACCCCCGCGACGGCAATACGCGGATGCGCAAAACCGACGCGCTTCAGGAAGGTATCGGCAATGCCAATCACCGTTTCAACACGTTGCCCATTGAGCGTATCGAGAAATTTGCGCAAAGCAATATGCGTGGAAACATGGATGACTTTCAGCTTGTCGGTGTAGAGCACCATGGCGTAATCACGACTTTCCGTCAACGTTGCCAGTAGTTCCGTATGTCCGGGATAATTGTGTCCGCCAAGATGTAATGCTTCTTTATTCAACGGCGCGGTCGCAATGGCGTGCACATCGCCCTTCATCGCCAGTTCCGTCGCCCGTTTTACACAGCGATAGGCCAGATCGCCTGCCTGCGCCTGCACTGTTCCCGGGACCAGTTCGTCGGGTTGCGCCAACGGTTCATCAATCACATGAATCGTACCCGGTTCGAATCGGGCATCAGCAACCTTTTCGATTGCACGGAATGTCACCCCTTCAGCCAGCCCCTGGGCCTGTAATCGCTGCAGAGTTTGCAGGCACCCAACCACCACCAGCGGGGCGCCATTAAGGTCATCTTCACGCAGTGCTTTAACAATAATTTCCGGACCAATCCCCGCCGGATCTCCCATCGTAATCGCAATAGTTTTAGTTACCACGGTACATCTCCTCAATAAAATAAAGCGCATCACAAAGGGTCGTGTCGGAACCGAATCCACCCGCTTTGGTGATCACTGGCAAGTCATCAATCTCGCTGTTCACAAATGTTCCACACGGAATACAGGGGGCAACCTCACTTTGAATGCGATACCCTTCTGCCCCCAGCGCACTGGCGACCGCCGTAGCAATATCGCCTCCGGTCAGGAACAAACCGCCGATACGCGCCCGTTCAATAATCCGCAATGTTATCTCTCCAAGACGCCGACTCAGCAGCTCTCCCAACTGTTGCCGGCTCATTCCCAGGTTGGCGCACAACGAGTCGATCATATTCCGGTCTTCTGCACGCCGACTGGTACGCAAGATCGTGTGCTGTTGCTGGCTCAACTGCGCGCAAGCCTGTTCAACAACAGAGGCCATTTCCTGCTCAAATGACGATGCAGACAATCGCGCGGCATCGATTTCAACCACCGTTGCCCGGCCCTGGCACAACGCTTTTTCCACCTGACGTCGCGTTGCTTCGCTCATTGAGCCCGCCACGACCAGCACCGGTAATGCCTGCTTTTCTTGCATAAACGTTCCGGCAGGTAAGGCATTGGCAAGCCCTGCCGCCCCGACCAATAACGGCATCTGTTTTTGTTCGCAAACAGCGTGTGCGATTAGCGACAGATCTCGCTCTTCCACTGCATCCACAACCACCATGCATTCGCCTTCTGTCGCAAAAGCGCGAAGCAGCGCACTTAAGCTTCCCCGACGCACATCCGATAGCGACACCTCATGTACCGGGATATCGCTTTGCAACGCGATCAGCTCAGCAATACGAGAAGAGTGAATGGGCGTTTTTGGATCGCTGGCAAATTCCGTCTCCAACAGCGGCACGCCATGTACCAGACATAATCCATCCTGCGTGGTACGCCCGGCAGCAGGGATCGCTGCCGCAATCACGGCCAGCGTCCGACCAGCAGCACGCATCGCTGAGGTGACTTCGGCCCCGACATTGCCCCGGAAAGTAGAGTCGATTTTTTTGTATACCAGCGGTGTTACCGCTTCTTCACACCATGGCGCTACCGCCTGTTGTACAGCTGCAGCGGCCTGCATTGCAGGCATCGCCCGACTTTCGGTGTTGATGACCAGAACATCGGCGCGACGAGAGGGTTTCTGCGCAGGTGTGAGCATGACCTCCGTACGCGCGCCTTTTTTCGCCAACTGTACGCCGGTATCGTTAGACCCTGTAAAATCATCGGCGATAACGATCATTTTCATGCTTTGTTCTCCTGAACTGCCTGGCGCGCCTGCTTTTTCGCCACCCACGACGTAAGAATTGGCGTCAGAATAGCGGTCGTGATGACTGACGCTGCGATCAACGGCGCAGCCGCAGCAGCAACCTCTGCCAGCGATGGATCGGCTTGCGCTATCGCCAACGGCGTCGCTACCGCGTTCCCTGCAGTACTGGATGCAGCAGCGCCTGCAATACCACTCCCTCCGACGAGACGGTCGGCGCGAATGTTAAAGAAGCCGCCAACAAAGGTGGTCAGCCCCCCCAACAGAATGCCCGCCAGACCGCCCTGCAGCAGCATTTCCAGGTTAATACCGGCCCCAAGCGCAAAGGCAAAGAAAGGAATGAGCAACGGACCGCCTTTGGTCAGGAAGTCACGCATATTGGTATCGAGGTTACCGAGGATCATACCTACCACCAGCGGTACCAAAACCGCCACCAGCGCCATGACAGGAATATTTGCCATACCCGCCGCGCCCAATGCGATCATGGTAAAGAAAGGCCCATCATTCAGCGACAAGATAGAGATCGCACCGACATCACGTTCGTTGCCAAACTCCCCCACCAGCGCCGCATAAAGCCCGCCATTGGAGTTACTCATTGCCGCAATAATGGCGACACCGCTTAAGCCAAAGATACCTTCCGCACCAAACAGATGTTCAACCCCGAGACCAATCGCGATGGCAACAAGTAATTTTGTCAGCGTAATCGTACCGCCTTGTAACAAAGCTTGTGGCGCCGCCTTTACGCTAATCCCTGCGCCCATGCAGAGCAGGAACGCGCCAATTAGAGGAGCTGCGCCATTTTTAAATAAAGCAGTGGTGAATCCACCAATCTGCAACGCCTGCGGGGCAAAAGTGTTGATAATGGCACCGATAACCAACGGCACAACCATCATGCCGCCGGGTACACGTTCTATTGCCTTCTTGATGTTCATGGTCTTCCCGCCTGTTGTTATGTTGTGATTAAATAAAATCATAACGATTATATTCAATCAAAATAAAAGCGCAAACGCGGCAGATCACAGTTTAATAATGATCAATAAAAATCAAATAATCATTTTTGTGAAAAAAAAGCCGGGTTCGTCTCACCCGGCTTGATTGATATCTGAAATTTCTCAGGATTGATGGACAAATTCACGGTACGCCGCGACCACTTGCAGAAAATCCTCTACGCCGCAGAGCGAAAAGCTCTCTTCGTCGTAGTAGCTCATCCCCTCTTCCATTTCATCGCCTGAGAACTCAAGCTGATTGGCGCGAATCATCACCTCTTCGCCATCCAGCCAGAGCGTGTATTCATGCCCTGCTCGCTGCCAGGAGCGCTCACTGCCCTTAACCGCACGCGCCGCCTGTTCCACTTCATCAAGTAAGGCCAGGTTCTCTTTCACTTCTTCATTAAACCAGTGCCCCACCACCTCGTGGCCCATGGACATACGCACTTTTACCACTCCGGTAATATCGCGCAGAAATTCGTAATCCATAATGTCTTCCTCTGCTCCCGGCAATGCGCCAATACCGCATTGCGCCTTGCTGTAATTATCGCAGCAGCGCGGCAGAAAAAAAGCGTAGCGGGTATAAGGAATAGAAATAAAAATGCCCGGAGAAGCAGACTCCTCCGGGCATTGATGCGTTTTTACACAAAACGCGTTAGCGCATTAGACTGCGGTCTGGAAAATCACGCCGTCCGCTTTCTCGGTGTACTGAGAAAGCTGGTCGAAGTTCAGATAACGGTAGGTATCCACCGCCGTCTTATCCACCTGCGCCACATAGGTCTGATACTCTTCCGCTGTAGGCAGTTTGCCAATCAGCGCCGCAACCGCCGCCAGCTCAGCAGAAGCCAGATAGACGTTTGCCCCGGTACCTAAACGGTTCGGGAAGTTACGGGTAGAGGTCGATACCACCGTTGCGCCGTCAGCCACACGCGCCTGGTTACCCATACACAGGGAACAGCCAGGGATCTCAATACGCGCGCCGCTCTTACCAAACACGCTGTAGTAGCCTTCTTCGGTCAGTTGCGCCGCGTCCATACGGGTCGGCGGAGCCACCCACAGGCGCGTCGGCAGTTGGCCTTTGTGCGCATCCAGCAGCTTACCAGCGGCGCGGAAGTGGCCGATGTTGGTCATGCAGGAACCGATGAACACTTCGTCGATCTTCTCGCCCTGCACATCGGACAGCAAACGCGCGTCGTCCGGATCGTTCGGCGCACACAGGATCGGCTCTTTGATATCCGCCAGATCGATGTCGATCACCGCCGCGTATTCCGCGTCAGCATCGGCTTCCAGCAGCTGCGGATCCGCCAGCCATTTTTCCATGCCCTGCACGCGACGTTCCAGCGTACGACGATCGCCGTAGCCTTCTGCAATCATCCACTTCAGCAGCACGATGTTGGAGGTCAGGTACTCGATAATCGGTTCTTTGTTCAGCTTGATGGTACAACCGGCAGCGGAACGCTCGGCGGAAGCATCGGTCAGTTCAAACGCCTGCTCGACTTTCAGATCCGGCAGACCTTCAATTTCCAGGATGCGGCCAGAGAAGATGTTTTTCTTCCCTTTCTTCTCCACGGTCAGCAGGCCCTGTTTAATTGCATACAGCGGGATGGCGTGTACCAGATCGCGCAGAGTGATGCCCGGCTGCATTTTGCCTTTGAAGCGCACCAGAACGGATTCCGGCATATCCAGCGGCATCACACCGGTCGCGGCAGCAAACGCCACCAGACCAGAGCCCGCCGGGAAGGAAATACCAATCGGGAAACGGGTATGGGAGTCACCGCCAGTACCGACGGTATCCGGCAGCAACATGCGGTTCAGCCAGGAGTGGATAACGCCGTCGCCCGGACGCAGCGACACACCGCCGCGGTTCATGATGAAGTCTGGCAGCGTGTGGTGCGTGTTCACGTCCACCGGCTTCGGATACGCCGCAGTGTGACAGAAGGACTGCATCACCAGGTCAGAAGAGAAGCCCAGACACGCCAGGTCTTTTAGTTCATCACGGGTCATCGGGCCAGTGGTATCCTGGGAACCCACGGAAGTCATCTTCGGTTCGCAGTACGCGCCCGGACGGATGCCTTTCACACCGCAGGCGCGGCCAACCATTTTCTGCGCCAGAGAGAAGCCGCGGCTGCTTTCCGCCACGTCTTTCGCCTGACGGAAAACGTCTGAGTGCGGCAGACCCAGCGCTTCACGCGCTTTGGTGGTCAGGCCACGACCGATAATCAGCGGGATACGGCCGCCGGCGCGGACTTCGTCGATCAGCACGTCGGTTTTCAGTTCAAATGTCGCCAGCAGCTCACCGGTTTCGTGGTTGCGCACTTCACCGCTGTAAGGGTAAACATCAATCACGTCGCCCATGTTCATGTTCGACACGTCGACTTCAATCGGCAGCGCGCCCGCATCTTCCATCGTGTTGAAGAAGATAGGCGCAATTTTGCCGCCGAGGCACAGACCGCCGCCGCGCTTGTTCGGCACATGCGGGATATCATCGCCCATGAACCACAGTACGGAGTTGGTCGCCGATTTACGGGAGGAACCGGTGCCGACAACATCACCGACGTAGGCCAGCGGGTAGCCTTTTTTCTGTAATGCTTCGATTTGTTTGATCGGGCCAACGACGCCCGGCTGATCCGGGTCAATGCCTTCACGGGCGTTTTTCAGCATCGCCAGGGCGTGCAGAGGGATATCCGGGCGTGACCACGCATCCGGGGCCGGAGAGAGGTCATCGGTGTTGGTTTCACCCGTCACTTTAAAGACGGTAACGGTGATTTTTTCAGCAAGCTGAGGACGATTCAGGAACCATTCGGCATCAGCCCAGGACTGCATTACCTGCTTCGCATATTCGTTGCCCGCTTTGGCTTTTTCTTCTACATCGTAGAAGTTATCGAACATCAGCAGCGTTGAAGAGAGCGCTTTGGCAGCAATCGGTGCCAGTTTTGCGTCGTCCAGCGCATCGATCAGCGGATGAATGTTGTAACCACCCTGCATGGTGCCCAGCAGTTCAATGGCTTTTTCTGGCGTGACCAGTGGGGAGGTGGTGTCGCCTTTCGCGACAGCAGCGAGAAAACCGGCTTTAACATATGCGGCTTCATCTACGCCAGGAGGAACGCGGTTGATCAACAGGTCTAACAGGAATTCTTCTTCGCCCACAGGCGGGGTCTTCAGCAGCTCGACAAGTGCGGCCATTTGGGTTGCGTCTAAAGGTTTGGGCACAATCCCCTGGGCAGCACGCTCAGCTACGTGCTTACGGTATTCTTCTAGCACGACGATATCTCCTCGCTCTCATTGTCATAATGCGGCGCTTTTGTTGATGGGCGATTCTCTTCACGCTCCTGTGAGACAGTAGTTAGTAGGGTAAATGCCCGGTACCGCATAAGGCACAATAACAGGATTTTCTTTAAGTGTTAATCTGTTTACAAAAAAGCAACATAAAAAATTGGCTGAATCGTTAAGAATGGTGTAGCGGCGAGGCGGGACGCATTTCAGAGGGATAAAGAGCGCCGTAAAGCGGTTGATTTTCAAGCGTGACGCGCTGAATTTTCCAGCGTTTTTTTAGCCGTCAGATATAATTGTGTAATAAATACTCACACTCTTTTTCCAGACCTGCCGGCTGAATCCCCAATAAAAGTCAAAACTGTCAAACACGGGTGCATGATACTCGCGGCAACAGGAACGCCTCACGGCACAGCGCTTGTCTCGTTGGAGTCATTTTATGAAGTTGCCATTTAAGCCACATCTGCTTGTTCTTCTGTGCAGTGCCGGGTTGTTTGCCGCCTCTGGCGTGATGTTCGTTAAAAGTCGCGTAACGGAGCCCGCTGCGCCGGCCCCCGTCGCACAACAACCTTCAACGCCGGCACCAGCTCCCGTAGCGGCCCCTGCTCCCGTTGACCAACCTGCGCCTGCTGCCGCGCCGACATACTCGGCTGCGCAAATCGATCAGTGGGTGGCACCTATCGCGCTCTATCCGGATTCACTACTGTCACAAATTTTGATGGCCTCAACCTATCCGGCTAACGTCATCCAGGCCGCGCAGTGGTCAAAAGATAATCCCAAAATGCAGGGCGATGCCGCCATTCAGGCCGTTGCTGGTCAACCCTGGGATCCCAGCGTGAAATCGCTGGTTGCCTTTCCACAGTTGATGTCACTGATGGGTGAAAATCCACCGTGGGTACAAAGCCTGGGTGACGCTTTCCTCGCGCAACCGAAAGACGTCATGGACTCCGTACAACGCCTGCGCGCGCTGGCGCAACAAACCGGGGCGTTGCAATCGACACCGCAACAGACCGTCACTACTGTGACAAAAGCGGCACCGGCTAAAACCGTCACCAGCGAGTCAACAACCAGTTCTACTACCACGACCGCCACGGCAAGCCCAACGATTATCAAAATTGAATCCGCCGATCCACAGGTGGTGTACGTCCCCACCTATAACCCGAACACGGTTTACGGCACCTGGCCCAATACCGCCTATCCGCCAACCTATCTGCCGCCAACGCCCGGCGAGCAGTTTGGCAACAGCTTCGTGAACGGTTTAGGCTTCAGCCTCGGTGTCGCCACAACCTATGCCATCTTCAGCAACATCGACTGGGATGATGACGATGACTGGGACCACCATCATCACGATGACTGGGATAACCATGGCGGGTATAACCGCAACGGCGATAACAACATCAATATCAACGTTGATAACTTCAATAAAATCAGCGGACAACGGCTAACGGACGCCAACCGTAACTGGCAGCACAACCCGGCCTATCGCGAGGGTGTGCCGTATCCTAATAGCCAGCTCAATAACCGCTTTCACTCCACTAATACGGCAACGGGCTTAAGCTCAACCCAGCAACGACCGATCAACCGTGATAGCCAGCGTCAGGCAGCCCTGAGCCAGATGGAAAAATCAACGGGGAAAACTTTCCCGCAAACGGCGCGTACGGGCACGAGAGACGCCCAGCGTCAGGCATCCAGTCAACAACTGAAGCAAATTTCTCAGCGTAATAACTACCGCGGTTACGATACCAAACCGCAAACGGCGCAACGGGCAAACACTCAGCAGCGTGAAAATCGCCAGGCTGCCGCCCAGCGCCAGGAGAAACGGATCACGCAACCGGCGCAGCAACGCAATATACAGCAACATAATTTTCTACAACGGACCAGCCAGCCGCGCGCCAATGCGCTGAGCGGCAATGACAGTCGCTCCGCCAGCTGGCAGGCGCAGCAGCAGCGAGGGGCCCAAAGCAGGCAGTTCGCCCGCAACCAGCCATCTCGCCAGCTATCCGGCGGTCGTGCTGAACACCGTGAATTCCGTCATCGTTAAGGGAACCGACATGAAAAATAAACTACTCAGTGGAATGGTGTTGTTCATGGTTTCGGCCACCGCGATGGCGCAGCAATCCTTCAGCACGCCAGACCAGGCCACCAATGCGCTGGCAAACGCTATTAGTGAGCAAAATGAAAGTGCGATGAACAACCTGCTCGGGGAAAACTGGCGCGAGTTTCTGCCGCCGGAAGGCGTCGATCCTGATGCGGTTGATCGCTTCCTGCGCGACTGGAAGGTTCGCCATAACACCGTTGTCGACGGTAATACCGCGCATCTGGTTGTCGGAGACAGCGACTGGCAACTGCCGATCCCGGTGGTTAAAACCACCTCTGGCTGGCAATTTGATATTAAGGAAGCGGCCGAAGAGATCCTGACCCGTGAGATTGGGCGCAACGAACTCGCTGCCATCGAGGCGTTACATGCCTACGTCGATGCTCAGCAAAGCTACTTTGCGATGAACCAGACATACGCACAAAAGATTGTCAGCTCTGAAGGGAAAAAAGATGGTCTGTACTGGCCCGTTTCACCCGGTGAAGCGCCAAGCCCGCTTGGACCAGCCTTCAGTCCGCAGGAACCCGGTACAGGCTATCACGGTTATCATTTCCGTATTCTTCCCGACAAAACCAGCGGCTTTGCGATGGTTGCCTGGCCCGTTAGCTACGATCATACTGGCGTGATGAGCTTTATGGTTAACGGTGATGACAAGGTCTATCAGGCGGATCTTGGCGAGGAGTCGCAGCAAAAAGCACAGGCGTTAACCGCCTACCACCTGGATAAAACCTGGCAGCCTGTCGCGCCCTGAATCCCCAGAGTCGAAGGATGAGTTGCCGGGTAAGCGTAGCCCCCCCGGCAACTCGCAACAAATTACAGGATGTTAGCGACAGATTTCGCCAGTTGCGCTTCCAGAACCGGCTTCGCTTCTTCGAACTTCAGGTTTACCTTATTCGCATTTGAAACAACACGAGTCTGGTATTTTGCGCGATCGCCTTGCGCAGTGCTGGTTTGCAGCTTGATGCCGGACGTCCCCTGACGCAGCGCGGCAACGTTATCCGTTGTCACTTTCGCTTTGCTGCGCTCGGAGATTTGCAGGTCAGTGACCATGGTGTAGTTTACGTCCTCCACCATCGCATCCGCAGCCATACCGATCAGTCCCGCAGCCAGGCCAACGCCCAGCGTCGCGCCGGAGGAGTTGCTGTTATAAGCGGTAATCCCCGCGCCTAAAGCTGCCCCCATCGCCGCCCCTTCATAACCGGTCTTGAGGAAGCCCTGAGCTTCGCGCAGATCCATTTTGTCCGCTTTCAGTACGTTCGCCTGCACCCAGTAGTAAGCGTTATCCGGCGAACTGGTCACTTTATAGCCCTTAGCCGACAGGTCATTTGCCAGCAGGGTTTGCAGATTGCTCATGTCTTTATCGGAAGTGTTTTTCACCTGAATGTAGACGGTCTTCTCGCTGGAAGGCTCCAGCCAGATGGTCTCACTCATCTGCGTTTTCACTTCAAGATTACGTTTTTTAACGGCGGTGGTCATGGCGCCACACCCGGTCAGGGTCATTGTCGCGACAACCATGCCAACAACCGCGATTTTTTTTAAAGACATGTTTTTTCCTTTTTTCGTGTAATAAAGAGTCCAGAGCCTCTTAACCGCGCGGCCAGTAGCCACACAATGGCGAAAAAAGTATCGGCAGTTGCGCAATTTTTTTTAGCGGAAATATCAATAAGATGACTACCAGAACTGGTAGTTTGGGATTGGCGTCATTGCCCAGACGCTCACGTCAGCGAAGATGTGTCTGACGTGAGCGGGAGAGTTAATTCTGATGCGGCATTAATTCAGGATAACCTTTAAACGCTGGCTTAGTGCTGGTAAGTGCTACTTCATCAGCCCGAATGCTGCCAGAGTTTGTTGCCCATACACCTTCCTGTGTCTGGCTAATCTGCTGATGCTGCGCATTCAAATTTTGTCCCATTGCCGCAATATGCGTGCTTTCGGTACCACCGCTGTTGGTAGCCCATGGGATGACGGCATCCTGCGCCAGCGCCATGCCGGAAATAAACACGGTAGTCATTACTGCTGCTTTTAAAAAACGTTTCATCATTTCCCCTCTCAATTTGTTATCACGCTATTAGTTTAGAGGGTTATTAGTTTCATCTAATGACAAGATAAGGTAATTTATTTCTTGTGAAACAGGAAGTTGATTTGGAATGCCGATTTCATGCGGTTCGGGCGTATCGTGCAGTACGGGAAAAAACATTTTCTGGCAATTCGGCTATTCACCTTAATTTTTGCCAAATTTTGACACCATTTTGTAACAAACACATAAAAAAAAGCGGCCATTCAGCCGCTTTTTATCATTTCGGAAAAATTACTTTTTCTTCGCTTTCGGATTCGGCAGGTCGGTGATGCTACCTTCGAACACTTCGGCAGCCAGACCGACGGACTCGTGCAGCGTCGGGTGCGCGTGGATGGTCAGCGCGATGTCTTCAGCGTCACAACCCATTTCGATCGCCAGACCGATTTCACCCAGCAGCTCGCCGCCGTTGGTACCGACAATCGCTCCACCGATCACACGGTGAGATTCTTTGTCGAAAATCAGTTTGGTCATACCGTCTGCGCAGTCAGAAGCGATAGCACGGCCAGAAGCAGCCCACGGGAAGGTGGCGGTTTCGTAGCTGATGCCTTTTTCTTTCGCTTCTTTCTCAGTCAGGCCAACCCATGCAACTTCTGGTTCAGTGTACGCGATGGATGGGATAACTTTCGGATCGAAGTAGTGTTTCTTACCGGCGATAACTTCAGCGGCAACATGACCTTCGTGAACACCTTTATGCGCCAGCATCGGCTGACCGACGATATCGCCGATAGCAAAGATGTGCGGCACGTTGGTGCGCAGCTGTTTGTCAACGCGGATGAAGCCACGGTCGTCAACTTCCACGCCAGCTTTGCCCGCATCGAGGTTTTTGCCGTTCGGTACACGACCGATAGCCACCAGCACGGCATCGTAACGCTGTGCTTCAGCAGGCGCTTTTTTACCTTCCATGGAAACGTAGATACCGTCTTCTTTCGCTTCAACGGCGGTCACTTTGGTTTCCAGCATCAGGTTGAATTTCTTGCTGATGCGCTTGGTGAAGACTTTAACCACGTCTTTATCGGCAGCCGGGATAACCTGATCGAACATTTCAACTACGTCGATCTCTGAACCCAGCGCATGGTACACGGTACCCATTTCCAGACCGATGATACCGCCGCCCATAACCAGCAGGCGCTTAGGAACCGTTTTCAGTTCCAGCGCGTCAGTGGAGTCCCACACGCGCGGATCTTCATGCGGAATGAACGGCAGTTCGATCGGACGGGAACCCGCCGCGATGATCGCGTTGTCGAAGTTGATCACGGTTTTGCCGTTTTCGCCTTCAACTTCCAGGGTGTTCGCCCCGGTAAATTTACCCAGACCGTTAACCACTTTCACTTTACGGCCTTTAGCCATACCAGCCAGACCGCCGGTCAGTTGAGTGATAACTTTTTCTTTCCAGGTACGAATCTTGTCGATATCGGTTTTCGGCTCGCCAAAAACGATACCGTGTTCAGCCAACGCTTTGGCTTCTTCGATAACTTTAGCTACGTGCAGCAGCGCTTTAGAAGGGATACAGCCGACGTTCAGACAAACACCGCCGAGGGTGCTGTAACGTTCTACGATGACGGTCTCCAGACCTAAATCTGCGCAACGGAAGGCAGCAGAGTAACCTGCAGGGCCTGCCCCAAGTACCACGACCTGAGTTTTGATTTCAGTGCTCATCATGACCTCTTAATTTATACCCGTCGTCCACCGGGTCGTTCTATCCGCCCGTATTTTACAAAATTGTTAACAATTTTGAAACAACAAACGGCAACCGATTTGTCTTTCGCACAATAACCTCACTGACTTCATGAGATTACCAGAAAAAAGCCGGCCGTCGGGCCGGCTTTTTCGCTTACATCACCAGGCGGCGAATGTCAGACAGCATGTTGTTGATGATGGTGATAAAGCGCGCACCATCCGCACCGTCGATTACGCGGTGGTCAAAGGAGAGCGAAATCGGCATCATCAGACGCGGCATAAACTCTTTACCGTTCCACACTGGCTCCATTGCGGACTTGGAGACACCGAGGATCGCCACTTCCGGCGCGTTAACAATCGGCGCGAAGTGGGTAGTACCCAGGCCACCGATGCTGGAGATGGTGAAGCAACCGCCCTGCATTTCGCCAGCAGTCAGCTTGCCATCACGCGCTTTCTTGGAGATGGTGGTCAGTTCGCGAGACAGCTCGGTAATGCTCTTCTTGTTCACGTCTTTGAAGACCGGAACAACCAGACCATTCGGCGTATCAACCGCAACACCGATGTTGATGTATTTCTTCAGGGTCAGACGCTGACCATCTTCGGACAGAGAGCTGTTGAAGCGCGGCATCTGTTCCAGAGCGGCGGCAACGGCTTTCATGATGAAGACCACTGGGGTGAATTTCACGTCCAGTTTACGTTTTTCAGCTTCGGCGTTCTGCTGTTTACGGAACGCTTCCAGATCGGTGATATCGGTCTTATCAAAGTGCGTAACGTGCGGGATCATCACCCAGTTACGGCTCAGGTTCGCCCCAGAAATTTTCTGGATACGGCCCAGTTCCACTTCTTCGATTTCACCAAACTTGCTGAAGTCCACTTTCGGCCAGGGCAGCATGCCCGGGATACCGCCGCCAGCAGATGCTGCCGGTGCAGACTCGGCGCGTTTAACCGCGTCTTTCACGTAAGCCTGAACGTCTTCACGCAGGATACGACCTTTACGACCGGTACCTTTCACTTTCGCCAGGTTCACACCAAACTCGCGCGCCAGGCGACGAATCAGCGGAGTCGCGTGGACGTAAGCGTCGTTTTCAGCGAAGTCAGATTTACCTTCCGCTTTTGCAGCTGGAGCTGCTGGCTTCTCAGCTTTCGCCGCAGGAGCCGGAGCCGCCGCTTCTTGTTTAGCCGGAGCGGCCGCAGGCGCTGCGCCTTCAACTTCGAAGACCATAATCAGAGAACCGGTTTTCACTTTATCGCCGGTGCTGATTTTGATTTCTTTCACGGTGCCCGCGAACGGCGCCGGAACTTCCATTGACGCTTTGTCGCCTTCAACGGTGATCAGTGATTGTTCAGCGGCAATTTTATCGCCCACTTTAACCATCACTTCAGTGACTTCAACTTCATCACCACCGATGTCCGGCACGTTCACTTCTTTCGAGCCAGAGGCTGCCGGAGCCGGAGCTGCTGCTGGAGCCGCTTCAGCTTTCGCCGGGGCAGCCGCACCAGCTTCGCCTGCTACTTCAAAGATCATAATCAGGGAGCCGGTAGACACTTTGTCGCCAGTGCTGATTTTGATCTCTTTCACGGTGCCTGCGAACGGCGCCGGAACTTCCATAGAGGCTTTGTCGCCTTCAACGGTGATCAGAGACTGCTCAGCCGCAACGGTGTCGCCCACTTTAACCATCACTTCGGTCACTTCGACTTCGTCGCCGCCGATGTCCGGTACGTGTACTTCTTTCGCCGCTGCCGCAGCAGGTGCTGCTGCCGGAGCCGCTTCTTTCTTCTCTTCTGCCGGAGCAGGTGCAGCAGCTGCTGCACCGTCGGCGGAATCGAAAATCATGATCAGTTTGCCGGTCTCAGTTTTATCGCCAACAGAGACTTTGATCTCTTTAACGATACCAGCCTGAGGAGACGGAACTTCCATAGAGGCTTTGTCGCCTTCTACGGTGATCAGCGACTGTTCAGCTTCAACTTTGTCGCCCACTTTGACCAGGATCTCGGTGATTTCAACTTCATCAGCCCCGATGTCCGGTACATTGATTTCGATAGCCATTATTCTTTTACCTCTTACGCCAGACGCGGGTTAACTTTATCTGCATCGATGTTGAATTTGGTGATTGCGTCAGCAACCACTTTCTTATCGATTTCGCCACGTTTAGCCAGTTCGCCCAGGGCCGCTACAACCACGTAGGAAGCATCAACTTCGAAGTGGTGACGCAGGTTTTCACGGCTGTCAGAGCGACCGAAGCCGTCAGTACCCAGTACGCGGTAATCATCAGCCGGTACATAAGTACGAACCTGTTCGGCAAACAGTTTCATATAGTCAGTAGATGCTACTGCCGGTGCGTCGTTCATTACCTGAGCGATGTACGGAACGCGCGGCGTTTCCATCGGGTGCAGCATGTTCCAGCGCTCACAATCCTGGCCATCACGCGCCAGTTCAGTGAAGGAGGTTACGCTGTACACGTCAGAACCCACACCGTAGTCGTTCGCCAGGATCTGAGCAGCTTCACGCACGTGACGCAGGATAGAACCGGAGCCCAGCAGCTGAACTTTACCTTTCTTACCTTCGAGGGTTTCGAGTTTGTAGATACCTTTACGGATACCTTCCTCGGCGCCTGCTGGCATTGCCGGCATGTGGTAGTTTTCGTTCAGGGTGGTGATGTAGTAGTAAACGTTCTCTTGTTTCTCACCGTACATACGCTCCAGACCATCGTGCATGATGACCGCAACTTCGTACGCGTAAGACGGATCGTAAGAGATACAGTTCGGGATAGTCAGAGACTGAATATGGCTGTGACCATCTTCGTGCTGCAGACCTTCGCCGTTCAGCGTAGTACGACCGGAAGTACCACCAATCAGGAAGCCGCGAGCCTGCTGGTCGCCTGCCTGCCAGCACAGGTCGCCGATACGCTGGAACCCGAACATGGAGTAGTAGATGTAGAACGGAATCATCGGCAGATCGTTGGTGCTGTAAGAAGTCGCAGCAGCCAGCCAGGATGCGCCGGCACCCAGTTCGTTGATACCTTCCTGCAGGATCTGACCTTTCTCGTCTTCTTTATAGTAAGCAACCTGCTCACGGTCCTGCGGGGTGTACTGCTGGCCGTTCGGGCTGTAGATACCGATCTGACGGAACAGACCTTCCATACCGAAAGTACGCGCTTCGTCAGCGATGATCGGAACCAGACGATCTTTGATCGACTTGTTCTTCAGCATCACGTTCAGGGCACGAACGAACGCGATAGTGGTGGAGATTTCTTTGTTCTGCTCTTCCAGCAGCGCACCGAAGTCTTCCAGAGCCGGCAGTTCCAGCTTCTCGGTGAAGTTCGGTTGACGAGCAGGCAGGTAGCCATGCAGTTTCTGACGCTGGGCGTGCAGATAGGTGTGCTCTTCAGAACCTTCCGGGAAGGTGATGTAAGACAGGTTTTCAACCTGCTCATCGGTCACTGGAACGTTGAAACGGTCGCGGATATAACGCACGCCGTCCATGTTCATTTTCTTAACCTGGTGAGCGATGTTTTTACCTTCGGCGGTGTCACCCATGCCGTAACCTTTAATGGTATGGGCGAGGATTACAGTTGCTTTGCCTTTGGTTTCCTGCGCTTTTTTCAGTGCAGCGTAGACTTTCTTCGGATCGTGACCACCACGGTTCAGAGCCCAAATCTGCTCATCGGTCCAGTCAGCAACCAGAGCTGCGGTTTCCGGGTATTTACCGAAGAAGTGCTCACGTACGTATGCGCCATCTTTGGATTTGAAGGTCTGGTAGTCGCCGTCAACGGTTTCGTTCATCAGTTGGATCAGTTTACCGCTGGTGTCTTTACGCAGCAGCTCATCCCAACGACCGCCCCACATGACTTTGATAACGTTCCAGCCAGCACCTGCAAAGATACCTTCCAGTTCGTTAACAATCTTGCCGTTACCGGTGACCGGGCCGTCAAGACGCTGCAGGTTACAGTTGATAACAAAGACCAGGTTGTCCAGTTTTTCACGGGTCGCGATAGTGATCGCACCTTTAGATTCTGGCTCATCCATCTCGCCGTCGCCGAGGAAAGCGTAAACGGTTTGTTTAGAGGTATCTTTCAGGCCACGGTGTTCCAGATATTTCAGGAATTTAGCCTGGTAGATAGCACCGATTGGACCCAGACCCATAGAGACGGTCGGGAACTGCCAGAATTCTGGCATCAGTTTCGGGTGCGGGTAGGAAGACAGGCCTTTGCCGTGAACTTCCTGGCGGAAGTTGTTCATCTGCTCTTCGGTCAGACGACCTTCCAGGAATGCGCGTGCGTAGATACCCGGAGAGATGTGACCCTGGAAGTATACCAGGTCGCCGCCATCCTGCTCGTTGCGTGCACGGAAGAAGTGGTTGAAGCAAACATCATATACCGTTGCGGAGGACTGGAAGGATGCCATGTGGCCACCCAGCTCAAGGTCCTTTTTAGACGCGCGCAGTACGGTCATGATGGCGTTCCAGCGGATAGCAGAACGGATACGACGTTCCAGATCCAGATTACCCGGGTATTCCGGCTCATCTTCAACGGCAATAGTGTTGACATAATTGCTGGCCCCTGCACCTGCCGCTACTTTCACGCCGCCTTTGCGCGCTTCTGAAAGCAGTTGGTCGATCAGATACTGAGCACGCTCAACACCTTCTTCACGGATGACCGATTCGATCGCCTGTAGCCAGTCGCGAGTTTCGATCGGATCCACGTCATTTGGGAAACGTTCTGACATGGGGGTATTCCTTATCTATCTAATACGTTGAGTTATCTGGAACCTGTCCCATTACGTTCTCGCCAGAGAGCGTAATAAGACAGGTTCTGCGTTTAGTTGCCGCGCTTTTAGTTCGCGCTTGATTTACAACATCTTCTGGTTAACGTTCTGCCAGAAAAATCACTAATTCTTTCGTTGCTCCAGACGGCGTAAGGCGCGCTCTCGACGGCTTTCCTCACGGCTTCTGTCCAGTAAAATCTCTTCGATAAACGCCAGGTGACGGTGAGACGCTTCACGCGCCTCTTCAGGCTTCCCGGCGATGATTGCTTCAAAGATACGGGTACGATGACTGCTTACCAGCGGCAGCATCTCGCGACGCGCATACAGCAATTCGAAGTTTTGCCGAACGTTCTGGGCCAGCATCGGCTCCATACACCTTAGCAGATGGAGCAGCACCACATTGTGTGCGGCTTCGGTGACAGCAATTTGATACTGGAGTACCGCATCGGATTCGCCGTCCAGATCGCCGGACTGTTGCGCAAGCTCGATCGCATGGTGGAGTTCACGGATACGCGTTTTGTCTTCATCCGTGCTACGCAGTGCAGCGTAATAGGCTGCAATACCTTCCAACGCATGGCGCGTCTCAAGCAGGTCAAACTGGGATTCAGGATGGTCAGAGAGCAGCTCTACCAGTGGGTCGCTAAAGCTTTGCCACAGGCTGCTCTGTACAAAAGTGCCGCCGCCCTGACGACGAAGCAGTAACCCCTTCGCTTCAAGGCGTTGGATCGCCTCGCGTAAGGAGGGGCGGGAGACGTCGAACTGTTTTGCCAGCTCGCGTTCCGGTGGGAGTTTTTCTCCGGGGCGAAGTGTCCCCTCAAGAATTAAAAACTCCAGCTGCTGCTCAATCACATCGGAGAGTTTTGGTTGGCGGATTTTGCTGTAGGCCATGATTTCCTGTCTTAAGCCATTTGCCCGGAGTCAATTGGTCTTACCAATTTCATGTTCTTGACGCTAAAGTAACAAAGTATTCACCTTCTGTCCATACAGGTTTTGATTGAAATCAGTAAAGGAGGCACATTTTAACAACATTACAGAAATAACGTTTCAAACATGTAACTATGCACAAATGTTAAATTTACCCACCACGGGGTAGTTTTAACCTAATTTAAACGAAAAAATATATTATCTGAACCGATTCACCCACTTAATCATCGAGTTAATAAGCAAAATTTATGAATAAAAATTCATAATGGAAATTTTGTGGTAGTTAAACTCGCATTTACAAATGGTTTCTTTTTATTCAACTCGTCAACACCCTCGCATAAAGCAGGTGCATTCGCGCCCGCATACCATTATTCTGATCAAGACAAAAGTATTAAGGCAACATTTCTTTATTGACATCTGTAAACAAATTAATACAACAAACGGAATTGCAAACTTACACACGCATTGCTGCGTAGTTCAAAAAATAAGTACTCGAAATTATGAAGAGTAAAACCACACACGAGGTTTAATGATGGAAAGTCAACCGCATGGCGATCAGCTCAAGCGCGGCCTTAAAAACCGCCATATACAGCTAATCGCGCTGGGTGGCGCGATTGGTACCGGGTTATTCCTCGGTAGCGCATCCGTTATCCAGTCTGCAGGACCGGGGATTATCCTGGGTTACGCTATTGCCGGCTTTATCGCCTTTTTGATCATGCGCCAGCTCGGTGAAATGGTCGTTGAAGAGCCGGTTGCAGGCTCCTTTAGCCACTTTGCCTATAAATACTGGGGCGGTTTCGCGGGTTTCTCTTCCGGCTGGAACTATTGGGTACTGTACGTTTTGGTTGCCATGGCAGAGCTAACTGCCGTAGGTAAATACATTCAGTTCTGGTATCCGGAGATCCCAACCTGGGTTTCTGCGGCGGCCTTCTTCGTGCTGATCAACGCCATCAACCTGACCAACGTGAAGGTGTTTGGCGAGATGGAGTTCTGGTTTGCCATTATTAAAGTCATCGCCGTAGTCGCCATGATCCTGTTCGGCGGCTGGCTGCTGTTTAGCGGCAACGGCGGCCCACAGGCCACCGTCAGCAACTTGTGGAGCCAGGGGGGATTCCTGCCGCACGGCTTCACCGGTCTGGTGATGATGATGGCGATTATCATGTTCTCCTTTGGTGGGCTGGAACTGGTCGGCATCACCGCGGCAGAAGCCGATAACCCGGAGCAAAGCATTCCCAAAGCGACTAACCAGGTTATCTACCGTATCCTGATTTTCTATGTCGGTTCGCTGGCGGTTCTGCTTTCCCTGATGCCGTGGACGCGCGTCACCGCTGATACCAGCCCGTTTGTCCTTATTTTCCACGAGCTGGGCGACACCTTTGTTGCCAATGCGCTGAACATCGTGGTGTTGACCGCCGCCCTTTCTGTCTATAACAGCTGCGTATACTGCAACAGTCGTATGCTGTTCGGTCTGGCGCAGCAGGGTAATGCGCCGAAAGCGCTGATGAACGTCGACAAACGCGGCGTACCGGTGAACACTATTCTGGTCTCCGCGCTGGTAACGGCTCTGTGCGTGCTGATCAACTATCTGGCGCCGGAATCCGCCTTTGGCCTGCTGATGGCATTGGTGGTTTCCGCCCTGGTGATCAACTGGGCGATGATCAGCCTGGCGCACATGAAGTTCCGCAAAGCCAAACAGCAGCAGGGCGTAACCACTCGCTTCCCGGCGCTGTTCTACCCGCTGGGTAACTGGGTATGCCTGCTGTTCATGGCCGCAGTGCTGGTGATTATGCTGATGACGCCGGGCATGGCGATCTCGGTGTACTTAATCCCGGTATGGATTGGTATTCTTGGCATCGGCTATCTGTGCAAGCAGAAAACGGCCCGCGCGGTTAAAGCGCATTAAACTTCCCTCCCCCACCTGGACCGGGTGGGGGTTGTTACCTGCCTCACACTTTCCCATTCACGACTGTTTCGTCCATATCAGCGGCGTTATCCTGCAACGTAAAAACACCGGTACCAGACAATAATTCTCTCCATATCTCATTAATGGAGTGCAGTTGATGGAAACCAGTAAGCTCACGGTGAAAGAAAAGATCGGCTATGGAATGGGCGACGCCGGATGCAACATCATCTTTGGCGCCATCATGTTGTTTGTTAACTATTTTTACACAGATATTTTTGGTCTTGCACCTGCCCTGGTCGGCGTATTACTGCTCTCAGTACGCGTTATCGATGCCGTTACCGACCCTATAATGGGCGCGATGGCCGACCGCACACGCAGTAAATATGGTCGATTTCGTCCATGGCTTTTGTGGATGGCTTTCCCTTACGCATTATTCAGCGTGCTTATGTTTACCACCCCTGAGTGGACGTATAACAGCAAGGTTATCTATGCCTTCGTCACCTACTTCCTGCTCTCTATTACCTATACGGCGATCAACATTCCCTACTGCTCGCTCGGCAGCGTTATCACCAACGATCCCAAGGAACGCGTCGCCTGCCAGTCATATCGCTTTGTATTGGTAGGAATCGCAACCCTACTGCTCTCCCTTACCCTGCTGCCAATGGCCGACTGGTTTGGCGGGGAAGACAAAGCTAAAGGGTATCAGATGGCGATGGCGGTACTCGCCTTCATCGGCATGTGTATGTTCCTGTTTTGCTTTGCATCAGTCCGTGAACGCGTTCGCCCCGCCGTGCAGACTAACGACGATTTAAAAGCCGACCTGAAAGACGTGTGGAAGAACGACCAGTGGGTAAAAATCCTGCTGTTAACCCTGTGCAACGTCTGCCCGGGCTTTATTCGCATGGCCGCCACCATGTACTACGTTACGTGGGTTATGCAACAAAGCACGCAGTTCGCCACGTTGTTTATCAGCCTCGGCGTCGTCGGCATGATGATCGGCAGCATGCTGGCGAAGGTATTAACCGATCGCTGGTGCAAACTGAAGGTGTTCTTCTGGACCAACATCATCCTGGCGATTTTCTCCGCTGCATTTTATTTCTTCGACCCGAAAGCCACCATGATGATTATGGTGCTCTACTTCCTGCTCAACATCCTGCATCAGATCCCTTCCCCGCTGCACTGGTCGTTGATGGCGGATGTCGATGACTACGGCGAGTGGAAAACCGGTAAGCGCATCACCGGGATCAGTTTCTCCGGTAACCTGTTTTTCCTCAAGCTGGGCCTGGCAATTGCCGGGGCGATGGTAGGCTTCCTGCTCTCCTGGTACGGCTACGACGCAGGGGCGAAAGCGCAAAGCGACTCCGCCATTAACGGTATTATGCTGCTGTTCACCATCATACCTGGCGTAGGTTATCTGATTACCGCAGGCGTGGTTCGCCTGCTAAAAGTTGACCGCGAGTTTATGCAGCAAATCCAGACCGATCTGGAAAAACGCCGTACCAACTACCGTGAACTCAATGAATACCACGATATAAAAACGACTGAACCCGTAAGGAAAGCCTAATGAAACAGTGGCCAAATCCCTTTATCGAACAACGCGCCGATCCGTTTATCTTACGCGACGGTAGCCACTACTATTTCATTGCGTCAGTGCCAGAATATGACCGACTGGAGATTCGTCGGGCCGACTCTCTGGAGGGATTGCGCTCCGCCACTCCCGTTGTCGTCTGGCGTAAGCCGGAAAGTGGTCCTATGAGCCAACTCATCTGGGCGCCGGAACTTCATCATCTGGCGGGCAAGTGGTACATCTATTTTGCCGCTACCCATACTCAGGCGCTTGATACGCTGGGGATGTTCCAGCACCGCATGTTTGCCCTGGAGTGCGCAGACGCCGATCCGCTGACCGGCAAGTGGACAGAGAAAGGCCAGATTAAAACGCAGTTTGATACCTTCGCCCTGGACGCCACCACCTTTAATCATCAGGGGAAACAGTGGTATTTGTGGGCACAGAAATCGCCAGATATCGCCGGAAATTCCAATATTTATCTCGCAGAGCTGGAAAACCCATGGACGATTAAAGGCGAGCCGGTCATGCTCAGCCATCCTGAGTATGACTGGGAATGCCGGGGTTTCTGGGTCAACGAGGGTCCGGCAGTCATGGTGCATGGCGACAAGCTGTTTATCAGCTATTCGGCCAGCGCCACCGATGAGAATTACTGTATGGGGTTACTGTGGATTGGCCTCAACGACGATCCGCTCACCCCGCAGAACTGGCATAAATCACCGCGCCCGGTCTTTACCACCAGCTATGAAAATCGCCAGTATGGACCGGGACACAACAGTTTTACGCAAACGCCGGATGGTGAAGATGTACTGGTGTACCACGCGAGAAATTATACCGAGATTGAAGGCGATCCGTTGTACGATCCAAACCGCCATACACGTCTGAAACTGGTGCGCTGGGACGAAAACGGGATGCCCGATTTTGGCATCCCGCCTGCTGATACGATCTAAGCCGTTGCACTGCCCGGTGGCGCTAATGCTTACCGGGCCTACACGTTTTCCATTCCAGGCCGGATAAGCGTTAGCGCCATCCGGCACAACGCTACACTAATGTGCCATAAATGGTGAGCAACGCGATAATCACCACCACCACAAAAGAGGTCTTCTTCGCCATTGAAACAGCCGCTTTTGGCGTTTCGACTTTATCAGTATGCGGTTCACGCGCCAGAGAGAACTGCGCCAGACGCGTTAACACCTGATATTGCGAAGTATGCAGATCCGCCAGTGAGGCAAACCAGGCCGGCAACGCTTTCTCGCCGTGTCCCAGCAACGCATAGACTACGCCAGCCAAACGAACCGGGATCCAGTCCAGCACATGCAGGATCGCATCAATACCCGATTGCAGACGCTGATGCGGCGTCTGATAGCGCGCCAGCCAGGACTGCCAGGCGCGTAAAAAGGCATAACCAACCAGCGTCACCGGTCCCCACGGACCACCGACAATCAACCAGAATAACGGCGCCAGATAAAAGCGGAAGTTGTTCCATAACAACGCGTTTTGCAGCTCGCGCAAGAACTCTCGCTCATCGCAATCCGGCGGAACCCCATGTATAAGCGTCAGCTCGCTGGCCATCGCCTCACGAGCATGTGCGTCATCGCGAGCGGCCGCCTGCAAATAGGCATGATAGTGGAGACGCGCCTTCCCTGCGCCGATGCACAGCAAGCCAATTAAGATCCATGCCACCAGCAACGGAACGTTAAACAGCAGCCCATGAACCGCGCGCAGCAGCAGGAATGTCAGCCCCATTGCAATCAGGGTCATGCCCACCGTACGCATCATCGAGAAGTGCTTAATTCGGCGGAAAAAAGCTTCCACCCGATGATCAAGCTGCCAGTGCTCACCCAGCTTAAACAGGCGTTCAACAATCAACACCAGTAATGTTGTAAACAACGTCATGTCATCTCCTTGTGCGACGAGGGGGTGACCAGGGCGCGAAATTTTGCCCAGTCAAAAGACGGCCCGGGATCGGTCTTACGTTCGGGGGCAATATTACAGTGTCCAGTCATATTGTTGGCAATGGCCGGATAACGCGTAATCAGCGCATTCGTCACGGCGGCCAGTTGCTTATACTGTGCATCGGTATAGGCCAGCGTATCCGTTCCTTCCAGCTCAATACCAATTGAAAAATCATTACAGCGCTCACGCCCCTGATAATTTGACACGCCCGCATGCCAGGCGCGTTTATCAAAAGGGACGTACTGCACAATCTCACCATCTCGGCGGATCAAACAATGGGCCGAGACGCGCAAATGGGCGATCTCAGCAAAAAAAGGATGGGCCTTGGGATCAATCGTGCCGGTAAATAACGCGTCTATCCGCGGGCCGCCAAACTCGCCGGGCGGCAGACTGATATTATGCACCACCAGCAGAGAAGGGGTTTCGTCATCCGGGCGGCAATCGTAATGAGGAGAGGGAACGCGTCGCGCCTCTGCCAGCCAGCCCTCGTCTAACAACATGCAGAATCTCCTTATTGGTGGTGCTCATACCAGGTTCAGGGTAGCATGTTTCTACCTTATGATTCGTTAGCAATTTGGAGTTTTATCATGCCGCCTCGCCGCTATAACCCTGACTACCGACGTGACGCGCTGTTGGAACGCATAAATCTGGATATCCCTGCCGCTGTAGCTCAGGCACTGCGCGAAGATTTAGGCGGAGAAGTTGATGCCAATAACGATATCACCGCACAGCTTTTACCCGAAGATATGCGTTCCCACGCCACCGTGATTACCCGAGAAAATGGCGTTTTTTGCGGGAAACGTTGGGTGGAAGAGGTCTTTATTCAATTGGCTGGCGATGATGTCAACATCATCTGGCATGTCGAAGATGGCGACAGCATTAAGGCTAATCAACCGCTGTTTGAGCTGGACGGCCCCTCCCGCGTACTGCTGACCGGCGAACGTACCGCGCTTAATTTTGTACAGACGCTTTCGGGCGTGGCGAGCGAGGTGCGTAAATACGTCGATCTGCTGGCGGGGACAAAAACCCAACTACTGGATACACGTAAAACGCTGCCAGGACTGCGTACCGCTCTGAAATATGCCGTGTTATGCGGCGGCGGCGCGAATCATCGCCTGGGGCTTTCTGACGCCTTCCTGATTAAAGAAAACCACATTATTGCTTCTGGTTCGGTACGTAAGGCCGTTGAAAAAGCCTTCTGGTTGCATCCGGATGTGCCTGTTGAAGTTGAAGTTGAAAGCCTGGAAGAACTGGACGACGCACTGAAAGCCGGGGCGGACATCATCATGCTCGATAACTTCGAAACTGAGCAAATGCGCGAAGCGGTAAAACGCACCAACGGCCAGGCGCGTCTGGAAGTCTCGGGTAACGTCACCCATGAAACGCTGCGCGAATTTGCCGAAACCGGTGTGGACTTTATCTCCGTTGGCGCACTGACCAAGCACGTCCGCGCGCTCGATCTCTCCATGCGTTTTCGTTAATTGCTCATTGCAAGGCCCGATGGCGCTTCGCTTATCGGGCCTCCCCCAGCCGGATAAGGCATTTACGCCGTCATCAGGCAGTTTCTTCGAGCCCCTTCGCAAATACGTTGTCTGATCCTGTAATTTCGTAAAAATCCTCTGAACCCGCTTTCCCGTTCTGTTTTTTGTCTCTCGCCTAAGATCCGTTCGATTTGCCAAAGTAGCGCCAGCTAACTCAGGAGCGAATCAACAATGGATAAACAACGAGGCTTCACGCTTATCGAACTGATGGTGGTCATTGGCATCATTGCCATTCTTAGCGCCATCGGCATTCCGGCTTATCAAAACTATCTACGCAAAGCCGCCCTGACAGACATGCTACAAACCTTTGTCCCCTATCGCACTGCGGTCGAGCTCTGTGCGCTGGAGCATGGTGGAACAGAGACTTGCGATGCCGGGACCAATGGCATTCCCTCCCCCACAACCACCCGTTATGTCTCAGGCATGAGGGTTGAAAAAGGCGTTGTCAGCCTCACAGGCCGGGAAAGCCTGAATGGGCTAAGTATCACGATGACGCCGGGTTGGGACAATGCCAACGGTATTACCGGCTGGAACCGTAACTGCGCCATTCCAAATGACAGCGCACTACAACAGGCTTGCGAAGACGTTTTCCGCTTCGACACGTACTAAGGAAAAGAGATGAATACCACGCAACTCACGGCGCTATGCCAACGTTATCAGGGAATATTACTCGATGCAGACAATGAAGTAGTGCACATCGCCGTGGTGGATGCACCGTCCCATGAGCTGCTGGACGCCCTGCATTTTGCCACCACCCGACGTATCGACATTGTTTGCTGGACTCGCCAGCAAATGGAAGGCCACACGCATACGCCACAGAAAATGTTACCGGTCGTAGTGTCTGAAAGCAGCGCCACCGCAGCTGGGTTGCTGAATCAGACGTTTCAATCCGCCCTGGCGCAACGGGCTTCTGATATTCACTTTGAACCAGCGGAACATCGCTATCAGATCAGATTACGCGTGGATGGCGTATTACACGTTTTGCCGGAAGTCACAACTGAGATGGGCATCGCTATCACCGCAAGATTAAAAGTATTAGGCAGCCTGGATATTGCCGAGCACCGGCTGCCACAAGACGGACAATTTACCATTGAGATTTCAGGACAACCCATCTCGTTTCGTATCTCCACCCTGCCCTGTCGTTGGGGTGAAAAGGTTGTACTACGGCTACTTCATCAGGTCGATCAGACACTGGATATCACCGCGCTGGGCATGCAGGACGCGCAGCTGGCAGCATTTTCGCAAGCGTTGCAGCAGCCTCAAGGGCTGATTCTGGTTACCGGGCCTACCGGGAGTGGTAAAACGGTCACCCTGTACAGCGCGCTACAAACCCGAAATACATCAGAGGTGAATCTTTGTAGCGTAGAGGATCCGGTAGAGATCCCCATCGCAGGCCTTAACCAGACACAAATTCATCCACGCGCAGGTCTTACTTTTCAGGGCGTATTGCGCGCTCTGCTGCGCCAGGATCCCGACATCATTATGGTCGGCGAAATCCGCGATGGCGAAACGGCTGAAATAGCGCTTAAGGCGGCACAAACCGGTCATCTGGTTCTGTCAACACTGCATACTAATTCCACCAGTGAAACGCTGGTACGCCTGCAGCAAATGGGGGTTGCGCGCTGGATGATCGCCTCCGCGCTGACGCTCGTCATTGCCCAGCGCCTGGTCAGAAAGCTATGCCCCCATTGCCGACAACGCCTGGAGACATCCATTACGCTCCCCCAAGCAATCTGGCCCATGCCACTGCCACGTTGGCATGCGCCTGGTTGCGAACATTGTTATCACGGCTTTTATGGTCGTACCGCATTGTTTGAAGTGCTCCCGGTGACACCTGCATTACGCCAGAGCATCGCCAGTGGCACATCCGCAGACGGAGTCGAGTCAGATGCTCAGCTATCAGGGCGTACGCTTTTCGAGAATGGCTGTCAGGCTGTCGAACAAGGCTTAACGACATATGAAGAACTTATTCGCGTACTGGGCATGCCGCATGTCAGCTAAACAGCTTTGGCGCTGGCAAGGCATTAACAACGAAGGTGAGCCGTCGGAAGGAGTATTATGGGCTGATACCCGACTCTCGCTGATACAAGCGCTGGAGCAGCGGCATATCACGCCGTTACGTATTAAACGTATCCGTGTCAAAAACTCTCACTGGAGCCGTGAAAGAAGCGCCGAAACCATACATCAGTTGGCAACCTTACTGAAAGCAGGGCTAACACTCTCGGCAGCGCTAACCCTGCTGGCTGAACAGCATCCCAGCAGCCAGTGGCAGGCGCTCCTGCGCACGCTGGCTCACGATATGGAGCAGGGCATTTCCCTCTCCACCTCACTCGCAACATGGCAACACGTTTTTCCGCCACTTTATCAGGCGATGATTCGTACCGGAGAGCTTACAGGTAAGTTGGATGACTGCTGTTTTGAACTCGCCAGACAGCAAAAAAACCAGCAGCAACTCGCTGATAAAGTTAAAAAAGCCCTGCGCTATCCGATAATCATCATCACGATGGCGGTAATAGTGGTATTTGCGATGCTGCAGTTTGTGCTCCCTGAGTTTGCCGCCATCTACCAAACGTTTAACACCCCACTACCAGCGCTCACTCGGGGGATGATTGCCATCGACCACTACAGCAGCCAATGGGGGTGGCTGGCGGTAGCATTCACGATGCTCTCGGTTATGATATATCACGTGATCAAACAGAAACCGTATTGGCGCATTCTGAGTCAGAAATGGTTGCTTGGGCTCCCTGTTACAGGAGCAATGGTCAGAGGGCAAAAACTCACGCAGATCTTTACCGTTCTGGCGTTAACACAAAACGCTGGCATTCCCTTTTTACAGGGTCTTGAGAGCGTTAGTGAAACGCTTGCCAGCCCTTTCTGGTCTCAACGTTTAGCGCAGGTTCATCACGATATCAGCGCCGGGAAACCTGTCTGGTTGGCGCTGAAAAATTGCGGCGAATTCAGTCCATTATGTATACAGCTGGTAAGAACGGGGGAAGCATCCGGCTCGCTGGATGCAATGCTGCGTAATCTCGCCCACCATCACGGGGAGAAAACGCTGTCTCAGGCGGAAAATCTGGCTGCGCTACTTGAGCCCGCGTTACTGGTCATTACGGGTTTGATCATCGGTACGCTGGTTGTCGCGATGTATTTACCGATTTTCCATTTGGGAGATGCAATGAGCGGCGTAGGATAAAGCTGGCGCATTACCACACGCCAGCTTCATCATGTTACAGGCTATTGAAAACGCGGTTTTCTTGTTCCTGTACACGAATAAACGTTGTACGTTTGGTTAGCTCTTTCAGACGGGAGGCGCCTACATAAGTACAAGCTGAACGCAGGCCACCGAGGATATCGCGAGCGGTATTATCAACCGGACCACGCAGCGGCAGCTTAACGGTTTTACCTTCTGCGGCGCGGTACTGTGCAACACCACCTACGTGACGCGTCATGGCAGATTCAGAGCTCATACCGTAGAACAGCATGAATTTCTCACCGTTCTCTTCAACAATTTTGCCGCCACTTTCTTCATGACCGGCCAGCATACCGCCGAGCATAACGAAGTCCGCACCGCCGCCGAATGCTTTTGCCACGTCGCCCGGCATTGTGCAGCCGCCGTCGCTGACAATCATACCGCCCAGACCGTGCGCTGCGTCGGCACATTCAATCACTGCCGAGAGCTGCGGATAGCCAACGCCGGTTTTTACACGCGTGGTACATACAGAACCAGGCCCAATACCGACTTTGACAATGTCCGCACCGGAAAGTATCAGCTCTTCACACATTTCGCCGGTAACCACATTGCCCGCACAGATCGTTTTCGTCGGCCATGCTTCACGCGCTTTTGACACAAACTGAACAAAATGCTCAGAGTAGCCATTTGCCACATCAATGCAGATAAAGTTCAGCGCCGGGTTGAGCGCCAGAATCTGTTTGGTTTTTTCGAAATCTGCGTCAGACGTGCCGGTGGAAACCATCACATGCTTGAGGATATCGGCAGAGCTATCCGCGATAAAGGCAGACCAGTCTTCAACAGAATAGTGTTTGTGCACAGCGGTCAGGATGTCGAAGGATGCCAGCGCCTTTGCCATGGCAAACGTCCCGACAGTGTCCATGTTCGCAGCGATAATCGGTACGCCGGACCAGGTCTGACCTGAATGCTTAAAGGTAAATTGACGTTCCAGCTCAACATCGGAACGGCTTTTGAGAGTAGAACGCTTAGGGCGGATAAGAACGTCTTTGAAACCTAACTTCAGATCTTCTTCGATACGCATGTGCGGATTCCTGGGGTTAATGGCGAAAAATCGAAACTCACAACTCCAGTGACGCTATCATACGCACTAATCAATGCCGCGCAAGACTGCGAAATTCTCTTTTTTTACGCTACAATCCCATAAATTTACCTGGCGAATAGTAGGTTAATCCTGCAGCAGCCTCGCCTTCGCGCGCTTAACTTTTAACTGTTTGATAATCAAACTTAAACTCCAGGATCTGCATCTATGAGGTATACAGTAGCCTTAACCGGCGGCATTGGCAGTGGTAAAAGCACCGTTGCAAATGCGTTCGCTGACCTCGGAATAAACGTGATTGATGCAGATATCATTGCGCGTCAGGTGGTTGAACCAGGTACGCCTGCCCTCATGGCGATTGAAGAACATTTTGGTTCCGACGTGATAGCCGCGGACGGTTCGCTACAGCGACGCATTTTACGCGAACGTATTTTTTCTAATCCTGAGGAAAAAAGCTGGCTAAATGCACTGCTCCATCCGCTTATTCAGCAGGAAACACAGCGTCAGTTTGATCAAGCGACCTCGCCCTATTTGTTATGGGTTGTCCCATTGCTGGTAGAGAATGCGCTGTATAAAAAAGCCAACCGCGTGCTGGTGGTGGATGTCACCCCCGAGACCCAGCTCAGACGAACAATGCAGCGTGATGATGTGACGCGCGAGCATGTTGAACAAATTCTTGCTGCCCAGGCTACGCGTGAAGCGCGTCTGGCCGTGGCAGACGATGTTATTGATAATAATGGCGCACCGGAAGCCATCGCCTCGGATGTCGCCCGCCTGCACGCGCTCTATTTGCAATGCGCGTTGCAGTTTGTCTCACAGGAAAAACCGTAATGCACACCCAGGTCCTTTTTGAACACCCTCTCAATGAGAAGATGCGTACATGGCTGCGCATAGAGTTTTTGATCCAACAGCTCTCCGTTAATTTACCTATTGCAGACCATGCAGGCGCACTGCATTTTTTCCGTAATATCGGCGATTTACTGGATGTCTTTGAACGCGGTGAAGTTCGCACCGAACTCCTGAAAGAACTTGAACGACAACAGCGTAAACTCCAGGCCTGGGTTGAAGTTCCCGGGGTCGATCAAAGCAGAATCGACGCATTGCGCCAACAGTTAAAAAGCGCGGGCAGCATTCTGATTTCGGCCCCACGCATTGGACAAACGCTGCGTGAAGATCGCCTGATTGGCCTCGTGCGTCAGCGTTTAAGCATTCCTGGCGGATGCTGCAGTTTCGATCTCCCCACCCTGCATATCTGGTTACATTTACCACAGCCGCAACGCGACGCGCAGGTTGAAACCTGGCTTGCCAGCCTGAATCCACTCAACCAGGCGTTGTCGCTGGTGCTGGATTTAATTCGTAACTCGGCGCCGTTTCGTAAACAAACCAGCCTGAATGGTTTTTACCAGGACAACGGCGAAGATGCCGATTTGCTGCGCTTGCAGCTGCCGCTGGATTCGCAGCTTTATCCGCAAATTTCTGGTCATAAGAGCCGTTTTGCCATTCGTTTTATGCCGCTGGATAGCGAGAATGGCCAGGTGCCTGAGCGTCTCGATTTTGATCTGGCGTGCTGTTAAGGAGTCAACATGTCTGAACAAACCATCGTCAACTGCCCAACCTGCGGTAAACCCGTGGTGTGGGCTGAAGTCAGTCCGTTTCGCCCATTCTGCAGCAAACGCTGCCAGTTAATCGATCTGGGTGAGTGGGCCGCAGAAGAGAAACGTATCCCAAGCTCTGGCGATCTGTCGGAAAGCGACGACTGGAGTGAAGAGCAGAAATAATTCTGCTAAAACGGGATAAAGCAACGCCGCATCCGGCGTTGCATGTTGTTTTGCCTGATGGCGCTGCGCTTATCAGGCCTACGAACACCCTTAGCCCGCAATCAGCTTTTCAATTACCGGGGCATTCGCGGGCGGGAAGTCCTCCACATTCAGAGCATCTTGCGCAATCCACTGCGCCGGTTGCCCCTCTTTTCCCCACGGTTCGCCTTCCCAGCTTTCCACCAGCCAGAACCACAGCGTAATGTGCCGGTCCGGAAACTGATACTCCAGCTTTTCGAACAGTGAATTCTGAGTCGGTGTGATCCCAACTTCTTCCTGTAGTTCGCGAATCAGCGCCTGCTCTGGCGTTTCACCCGCTTCAATTTTCCCGCCGGGGAATTCCAGCTTATTTGCCATATGGGCATCCGCCGCACGCTGGGTGATAAAAATTTCATTGTGCTGGTTACGAATAATCCCGACGGCGATCTGCAATTTTTTCATTTTCATCGTCCATAAAAAAGGCGCAGAAGTCTGCGCCTTTTCAATAAGTTATTTTCTTAGCTCAGACGGCCATGACACTGTTTGTATTTTTTGCCGGAACCGCAAGGGCACGGATCGTTACGACCCACTTTACGCTCGCCGGTTTGTGCTGCCATCTCTTCTGCTGCGGCGGCATCGTCGCCTTTATGGCTCAACTGCTGCATCTGCGCTAAACGCTCAGCTTCTTCACGACGCTGCTGCTCCATCGCTTCGACTTCTTCAGGCATACGTACCTGAACTTTGCTCAGGGTGCTGATCACTTCATACTTCAGTGATTCCAGCATTGATGCAAACATAGAGAAGGATTCACGCTTGTATTCCTGCTTCGGATCTTTTTGCGCATAACCACGCAGGTGAATACCCTGACGCAGGTAATCCATCGCCGCCAGGTGCTCTTTCCACAGCGAGTCGAGCGTTTGCAGCATCACGCCTTTTTCGAAGTGACGCATCATCTCTGCGCCCACAACGTCTTCTTTACGCTGATAAACTTCTACCGCGTTTGCCAGAATACGTTCGCGCAGCGTTTCTTCGTGCAGCTCAGGTTCTTTATCCAGCCACTCTGAAATCGGCATATCCAGATCAAAGTCGTTTTTCAGGCGCTCCTGCAGACCCGGAATATCCCACATCTCTTCCAGAGACTGCGGCGGAATATAGGCATCAATCGTCGCTTTGAAGACGTCTTCGCGGATGCTGTTAATGGTTTCGCTAACGTCAGAGACATCCAGCAGTTCGTTACGCTGGGTGTAGATTGCGCGGCGCTGATCGTTAGCAACGTCATCATATTCCAGCAGTTGCTTACGAATGTCGAAGTTGCGGCTTTCCACTTTACGCTGCGCGTTTGCAATCGCTTTCGTCACCCATGGGTGTTCAATCGCTTCACCCGGCTTCATACCCAGTTTACGCATCATGCCGGACACGCGGTCAGAGGCAAAAATACGCATCAGCGCATCTTCCATCGACAGATAGAAACGAGACGAACCCGCATCACCCTGACGACCGGAACGACCACGCAGCTGGTTATCGATACGACGAGATTCATGACGCTCAGTACCGATAATATGTAAACCGCCGGCCGCTAACACCGCGTCATGACGAACCTGCCAATCAGCTTTGATCTGGGCGATCTGTTCCGGAGTTGGGTCTTGCAGCTCGGCAACTTCCGCCTGCCAGCTACCACCCAGCACGATATCGGTACCACGACCCGCCATGTTTGTCGCAATAGTGACGGCTGACGGATAACCCGCCTGGGCGACGATATCCGCTTCGCTGGCGTGGAACTTGGCGTTCAGCACGTTGTGCTTAATGCCTGCTTTGGTCAGCTCGTTAGAGACCACTTCCGATTTTTCAATGGAGATAGTACCCACCAGCACCGGCTGGCCATTTGCGGTACGCTCTTTAATATCTTCAATAATCGCCTGAATTTTTTCCGCTTCGGTCATGTACACCAGATCCGGTAAATCCTTACGGATCATCGGACGGTTGGTCGGAACGACCACGGTATCCAGTTTGTAGATGGAGCTGAATTCAAACGCTTCAGTGTCTGCAGTACCGGTCATACCGGCCAGTTTTTCGTACAAACGGAAGTAGTTCTGGAAGGTAATGGATGCCAGCGTCTGGTTTTCGTTCTGGATCTCCACGCCTTCTTTCGCTTCAACAGCCTGGTGCAGGCCATCGGACCAGCGACGCCCCTGCATCGTACGACCAGTGTGTTCGTCGACGATGATAACTTCGCCATCTTTCACGATGTAGTCGACGTCACGGGTAAACAGCACGTGCGCGCGCAGTGCGGCAGTCACGTGGTGCATCAGCATAATGTTGCCCGGAGAGTACAGCGACTCGCCCTCATCCATAATGCCTTCGTTCACCAGCAGTTCTTCAATCAGCACCAGACCACGTTCGGTCAGGTTAACCTGGCGCGCTTTCTCATCAACGGAGAAGTGGCCTTCACCCTGGAAAGTGTCGGAATCTTCCTTCTCCTGACGGATCAGATGCGGGATGATTTTGTTCACTTTTTTATACATTTCCGAGCTGTCTTCAGCCGGACCGGAAATGATCAGCGGCGTACGCGCTTCATCGATCAAGATGGAGTCGACTTCATCGACCAGCGCATAGTGCAGTTTACGCTGAACACGCTCTTCCGGGCTAAACGCCATGTTGTCACGCAGATAGTCAAAGCCGTATTCGTTGTTGGTGCCGTAGGTAATATCGGCATTATAAGCTTCACGCTTAGCTGGCGCTGGCAGGCCAGACATGTTGATACCGACAGTCATGCCGAGGAATTCAAACAGCGGGCGGTTATTTTCGGCGTCACGCTGGGCCAGGTAGTCGTTCACGGTAACCACGTGTACGCCTTTCCCGCTTAACGCGTTCAGGTACGCCGGCAACGTTGCGGTCAGGGTTTTACCTTCACCGGTACGCATTTCCGCGATGCAGCGATCGTTAAGCACCATACCGCCCAGCAGCTGAACGTCGAAGTGGCGCATGCCGAACACACGCTTACTCGCTTCGCGAACCACCGCGAACGCTTCCGGGATCAGGCTCTCAACGCTGGCGCCTTTTTCCAGACGGGCGCGGAATTCCGCGGTCTTTGCTTTCAGCTCATCATCGGAGAGTTTTTCCATCTCCGGTTCCATGGCGTTGATGACATTGACCACTTTACGCATACGACGCAGCGTACGTTCGTTACGGCTACCGAATACTTTTGTTAATAATTTGATTAGCATAATAAAATCTCAAACGCCCCGCGGTGCGGAGTCAAAAATTATAAGTTGGAAGGTTCTTTTTTAGCTGAGGCGTTGAGGGCCAGCGCGGATACCCTGCAGCTGGCTGATCCAGACCGGAACGCTAAACGCGGCCTGAGAGGTAAAATGAGAGTATGTCACGCGACTCACGGTCGCCGGCGGTCTGCCTTCTTGCGTCAGCATCGCGCTGAGCGTATTCAGTAACGCAAGATGGTGCGCCTGGATTGGCAACGGCTCTTCGGCAACGGGCAGCGCCTGAGGAGCCATAGCAAAAGAAAGATGGCGAATAACCGTACGAATAGCATGCTGATGCCAGTAGTCGACGGTAAAATTCGGGCGGCGATTGGTCGCTTCCAGCAAAGCAAGCTGGTTAAAGTTAACTTTAGCGCCTTGATCGTGATTGCTGGCGGCCGCCTTCGCGGGGGTATTAGGTTCAGCAGCATTACCGAGCGCGGGCAGGCCAAAACTAGCCGCGACCATCCCCAACAGGAGATGCGGCCAGAAGTACCGTCTGCCTAACTGTCGCCAGCGCGTCAGTATTCCACTCACGTTATTGCCACCTGATATACCCTGCGTTTGGGGTTACATATGCAAAACCATTTTTTGCGCACAAATATTACCATTAATGCGTTCGCACCACAGCAGTAATGACGCAAGTCGCGGGTAAATATGCTTAAGAAAGCAGCGATCGAACGCTATTTTACTCTGCCGGTGGGGAGAAAGTCGCTTCAGGGAAGGTGGTTTGCAATCGGAAAATAAAAAAACGACTGGTTCACCTGGCCGGAGAGAGTGCCAGATTAACCAGTCGAATTTATGCGACAGCGTATGTCGTTATGCCAGTACGGTCGAAGGTGCTTTGAACGCCAACGGCAGTTCTGCATCGTCCTGGAAGGTCACATATTCCCAGGCTTCCTGTTTCGCCAGGACCGCCTGCAACAGTTTATTATTCAATGCATGACCGGATTTATACGCGGTGAATGCACCTATAATGTTGTGACCACACATGAACAAGTCACCAATCGCGTCGAGCATTTTGTGACGAACGAATTCGTCTTCAAAACGCAGGCCGTCTTCGTTCAATACGCGATAATCGTCAACAACGATGGCACAATCGAAGCTGCCGCCCAGGCACAGGCCGCGGGACTGCAGATATTCGATATCACGCATGAAGCCGAAAGTACGCGCACGGCTGATCTGACGCATGAACGCATCCGCAGAGAAATTCATCGCGTAGCGCTGCGTGCTGGAGTCGATTGCCGGATGGTTAAAGTCGATGGTGAAATCCAACGTGAAACCATTATACGGCTTAAACTCAGCCCACTTATCGCCATCTTCGACACGAACGGTCTCTTTGATGCGAACAAATTTTTTGGCGCTGCTCAGTTCTTCAATACCCGCATCAAGCAGCAGATAAACGAACGGAGCGGCACTGCCATCCATAATCGGGATTTCCGGGGCGTTAACTTCAATAACGATGTTATCGATACCTAAGCCCGCCAGAGCAGCGTTAAGGTGCTCAACGGTTGAAATCCGTACATCATGCTCGTTGACCAGACACGTACAGAGCATGGTATCACGCACAGATTTGGCATCGGCCGGGAAATCTACCGGAGGATTCAAGTCGGTGCGACGATAGATGACCCCGGTGTTGGCCGGCGCAGGGCGTAATGTCAGGGTGACTTTTTTGCCGGTATGCAAACCGACGCCAGTCGCCTGAACGATACGTTTAAGAGTCCTTTGTTTGATCATCGTATAATCTCGCCAAATTACCTATCCAACCGAAGTGTACTATACATTCGGTGGGCCAGTTTAGCACAAAGAGCCACAATTCCCAAATTCCAGCTAATTCTTAATCAGCTTGCTTACGCAGGAACGCAGGGATATCCAGATAATCCGGCTCTTTGGTGGTTTGCGGCGTATTGTCGTTAACCACTTTCGCAACCGGTTTTTGCTCTTGCGTCAACGGCGCCATACCGTGCTGCTGGTAACGATCCATTACCGGCTGCTGGACCTGCTTGTTGGTTACCAGAGTGATTTCAGGACGCTTGTCCATACCAATTCCAGTCGCAACAACGGTCACGCGCAGTTCGTCGTTCATATCCGGGTCCAGAGAGGTACCGATAACCACGGTCGCGTTATCCGATGCAAAGGCACGGATGGTGTTACCGACGGTTTCGAATTCATCCAGACGCAGGTCGAAGCCCGCAGTAATGTTGACCAGCACGCCGCGCGCGCCAGACAGATCGATATCTTCCAGCAGCGGGGAAGAGATAGCCATTTCAGCCGCTTCTTCCGCACGGTCTTCACCGCTTGCCACGCCGGAGCCCATCATCGCGTAGCCCATTTCGGACATCACGGTGCGCACGTCTGCAAAGTCGACGTTCATTAGGCCCGGACGAGTGATCAGTTCAGCGATACCCTGGACTGCGCCTTTCAGCACGTCGTTCGCTGCGCCAAACGCATCCAGCAGGGAGATACCACGGCCCAGCACTTTCAGCAGTTTGTCGTTCGGGATAGTGATCAGAGAGTCCACGTGTTTGGACAGTTCGGTGATACCCTGCTCCGCGAATGCCATACGCTTCTTGCCTTCAAAGTTGAAAGGCTTAGTCACGACAGCAACGGTCAGAATACCTAAATCTTTTGCTACTTCAGCAACCACTGGCGCAGCACCGGTTCCGGTACCGCCGCCCATACCTGCTGCGATAAACACCATGTCTGCACCGTCAAGCGCTGCACGCAGAGCTTCACGATCTTCGTCAGCCGCATTACGACCGACTTCCGGGTTTGCACCCGCGCCCAGACCTTTGGTGATGCCGCTACCAATTTGAATGGTCTGTCCAACCGCCGTTTTACGCAACGCCTGAGCGTCGGTATTCACCGCAAAGAATTCAACACCTTCGATGCGCTCGCGCACCATGTGTTCAACGGCATTACCGCCGCCGCCGCCGACGCCGATGACTTTAATCACCGCGTCATTGGTTAGTTCCATAGGTTCAAACATAGTTTCTCTCTCCGTTGTGCCTGTCGCCTGAGACCTTTAATGTGCGTCGGTCTCTTTAAAAATTAAAACTCTTTTCTCAGCCAGCTATTGAGTCGTTTAATCCACGAGCCAACTGACGCCGTTACGCGTTTTTCAACTTCAGCCTCACCACTCAAATGGGACTCTTTCCCGTAGTGAAGCAGCCCCACCGCCGTTGAATAATACGGCTCCTGGGCATAATCCGTCAGACCGGTAATATTCAGCGGTGCGCCAATACGGACTTGCGTATGGAACACGCGCTGTGCGCAGGCTGCAAGACCTTCAATTTGCGCTGCGCCACCGGTTAACACAATCCCCGCCGCCAGATGATGTTTCACCCCCTGCTGGCGAAGCTGTTCTTGTAATTGCAAAATTTCTTCGTTGACCAGGTTGAGCAGCTCGGTATAACGCGGCTCAATGACCTCTGCCAAAGTCTGACGCTGCAGGCTACGCGGCGGACGACCGCCCACGCTTGGCACCTCAACGCTCTCGTCTTTACCGACGATGGAGCCCAGCGCGCAGCCATGACGTACTTTGATGGCTTCAGCATCGCTCGGCGGTGTACCGAAGGCATACGCGATATCGCTGGTCACCACATTCCCTGCATAAGGGATCACTTTGGTATGGCGCAACGCCCCGCCAGTATAAACGGCGATATCCATTGTACCACCACCAATATCTACCACGCAGACACCCAGTTCACGTTCATCTTCCGTCAACACGGAATAACTGGCTGCCAGTCCGGCGAAAATCAGTTGGTCAACTTTCAAACCACAACGTTCAACGGCTTTGACAATATTCTTCGCCATGTCGTTGTGGCAGGTAATAAGATGCACTTTTGCCTGCATACGTACGCCGGAAAGACCTACCGGATTTTTGATACCTTCCTGGTAGTCAATGGCGTATTCCTGCGGAATAACGTGCAGAACACGATGTTCATCGCGCACGCGTACGGATTTTGCCGTATGTACGACGTTTTCCACATCTTCCTGCGTCACTTCCTCTTCGGAAATGGGCACCATACCAATTTCATTCTGACAGCTAATGTGTTTGCCGGAAAGCGCCAGATACACCGAGGATATCTGGCAATCTGCCATCAGCTCAGCCTGGTCAATGGCGCGCTGTACGCATTTCACCACTGACTCAAGGTCATTCACCCCGCCTTTATCCATACCTCGCGATGGGCAACTGCCCACGCCAATGATATTGACCATACCGTCGGGCAGAACTTCCCCTACTAAAGCGGCTACCTTCGCGGTGCCAATCTCCAGTCCAACTACCAGTTTTCTGTCCGTCGCCTTGATCATTGTTGTTCTGCCTGTGCCTGATTCTGTTGCTGATTAGATTCCTCAGGAGGCAAGGGAACCCAGCCTACTGCCGCTCCTGAGTCATAACGCAAATCAACGTAGCTAATCCGTTTGCCATCGGTTTGCGCCTGCTGCTGTAAAACCGGGTAGAGTTCCACAAAGCGAGCCAAACGTTTTATCGTATCGCCCCTGCCCAGATTGAGCTTAATATCGTTATTTAGCGTCAACTGCCAGGAACGACGCGCGGTCATCGCCGCTTCCTTCAGGGTGAATCTATCCTTAGCCAGCACCTGCCCCATATCGCGGAACCCTTGCAGCACTTCACTTGCGCTGCCTTCCGGTCCGTACAACATGGGTAATACCTGCTTATTGGCCCGACCGGATGGGACGCTGAACGTATTGCCTTCAGCATCCACCATGTGCTGGTCATTCCAACGCGCAATTGGCACATATTCAACCAGATGAATCTTCAATTCATCAGGCCATTGCTTTCTGACGCTCGCCTGTTTAATCCACGGGAGGCGTTCAATCTGACTCTGGATGATGTTCACATCCTGGGTCATAAAGGTTCCCGGCGCACCCAGCGCCAGAATGGACTGACGGATATCATCATTGCGCGTGTAATGCCGTTCGCCGGTTAACACCAGTTTTGACAACGGCAAACGCTGCGCATCTTCCATCCATCCCAACACGACCCAGCCGCTGACAAACACGGTGCACAGCACTGTCAGCAGGAACAGTATTCCTGCAAGACGCGTTCCATTATTGCGGCGTGAGGAATTTACGTCTTCTTCATCACCGTTTCGCGTGTTCAGCGCAGCCTGCGACATATCAGTCCGCCAACTCCAGAATTCTTACCACCAACTGCGAGAAGCTCAGACCCGCCTGACGCGCCGCCATCGGCACCAGGCTGTGGCTGGTCATACCCGGAGAGGTATTGGCTTCCAGCAGATAAAACTGGCCATCGCTGTCCAGCATGACATCAATGCGCCCCCAACCTTTACAGCCTAAGGCGGTCCACGCTTTCAGGACTAAATCCTGTAATTGGGCCTCTTGCTCGACTTCCAGACCTGCAGGGCAGAAATATTGTGTCTCATCAGAGAGATACTTCGCCTCATAATCATAGAAGGTTCCCGCGGGTTGGATACGTATTGACGGTAAAATTTCTTCGCCGAGTATCGCAACGGTAAATTCCGGGCCACTGAGCCATTTTTCAATCAGTACTTCTTCATCATGCTGAAAAGCCAATGCTAATGCACCCTGCAAAGCATTTTCTTCTTCAACTTTTGACATCCCTACGCTGGAACCTTCACGGCTTGGCTTCACAATCAGCGGCAAACCTAACGCAGAAATTTTTGCAACTACCTCATCGCTAAGACCTTTTTCGAACTCAGCGCGGGTCAACGCAACCCATGGCGCGACGGGTAAACCTGCGCCCTGCCACAGCAGCTTGCTGCGCAGTTTGTCCATCGAAATCGCGGAAGCCATGACGCCGCTGCCGGTATAAGGCAGGCCAATTTGCTCCAGCATGCCCTGCAACGTGCCATCTTCACCGCCACGGCCGTGCAGCGCAATAAATACCTTCTGAAAACCCATTGATTTCAGAAGAGTGACATCAACCTCTTTGGGGTCAACCGGATGGGCATCCACGCCGCCTTCACGCAACCCGGCGAGCACGGCCGCGCCAGAGTTCAGCGACACTTCTCGTTCTGCGGAGGTGCCCCCTGACAGGACCGCGATTTTATCAGCCATGTTGTTCTTCCTCCGGATTTTGCGGCTTCAGTTTGATTTCAGCTAAGGAACGCGCAATTTTGCCGATATTTCCAGCGCCTTGCACCAAAATCAGATCGTTGCCGGTTAATACCGGTGCCAACATTTCTGCCACCTGGGCCGGATCGGATACCAGAATAGGATCGATCTTACCGCGACCACGAATAGTACGGCACAGCGAACGGCTGTCAGCGCCTGGAATGGCGGCTTCGCCCGCGGCGTATACATCCAGCATCAACAGCGCATCAACCTGAGTCAGCACGTTGGCAAAGTCATCGTACAAATCGCGCGTACGCGTATACCGATGCGGCTGGAACAGCATCACCAGATTTTTGTCCGGCCAGCCTGCGCGCGCGGCTTTAATCGTGGCATCCACTTCCGTTGGATGATGGCCGTAATCATCAACCAGCATCGCGGTCCCGGCTTTACCGTTAACCGGCTCAAGCGGGAATTCGCCGAGGAAGTCAAAACGGCGTCCGGTCCCCTGGAAACTTTCCAGCGCGCGCAGGATCGCGTCGTCTTCAATACCTTCTTCCGTTGCGACCGCCACCGCAGCCGCGGCGTTCAGCGCATTGTGACGGCCCGGCGCGTTCAACGTTACGTGTAGTTCGGCCATCCCCTGACGCACCAGGGTGAAGTGACCCTGCGGGCCGATCTGCTGGTAATCTTCAACGCGTACATCGGCATCATCACTGAAACCATAGGTTGTGGTTTGACGGCCAACTCGCGGTAGCAGTTCGCGGATCACCGGATCGTCAACGCACATCACCGCACGACCATAAAACGGCAAGTTATGCAGGAAATTAATAAACGTCTGCTTTAAATTTTCGAAGTCGCCATGGTAGGTATCCATATGGTCGGCTTCGATATTGGTGACAATCGCCACCATCGGCTGCAAATGCAGGAACGACGCATCGCTCTCGTCCGCTTCGGCAATCAAATAACGGCTATGACCCAGACGTGCATGAACGCCTGCGGCCTTCACCAGACCACCGTTAACAAAGGTCGGATCCAGCCCCGCTTCCGCGTAAATACTGGAGACCATCGCCGTGGTCGTGGTTTTACCATGCGTCCCGGCAATGGCGATGCCGTGACGAAAACGCATTAACTCCGCCAGCATTTCAGCGCGACGGATCACAGGAATGCGCGCTTCATGCGCCGCAACAATTTCAGGGTTATCCGCAGAAATGGCGCTGGAGACCACCACCACGCTCGCATCGCGTACGTTTTCCGGACGATGGTTGAAGAAAATCGTGGCGCCGAGATTCGTCAACTGCTGCGTCACCGGATTTGGCGCTAAGTCAGAACCGCTGATCTGATAACCTTCATTGGCCAAAACTTCGGCAATACCGCCCATACCAGCACCACCGATGCCGACAAAGTGAATGTGCCGAACGCGACGCATTTCGGGCACGATGGAACGCAGTTTTGCCAGTTGTTGTGTATTCATTCTTTAGCCATTAACTTCTTAGTTCATGCGATGCAAAAGGCATCACCACAATTACGCCCGGGCAGCCCGGCTCACTTCATTTGCAACGCGTTCGGTGGCATCCGGTATGGATGCGGCGCGCGCACGTTCTGCCATGGTTAATAAAGTTTCTCGCGACCACCCGGCAAGGGTGCTGGCGACGGCATCCACAGTAAACTGTGGTTGCTCTAAAATTTTGGCGGCGCCCGCTTTTTCCAGCGGCAACGCATTCCAGTACTGCTGTCTGTCTTTGTGCTGGAACGGCACAAACAGCGCAGGTAAGCCTGCGGCGGCAATCTCACTCACCGTCAACGCGCCGGAACGGCACACTACAACATCCGCCCATGCATAAGCGGCGGCCATATCATCAATAAACTCAGTGACCTTATGCTGCGGTTGTCCGACCTCGGCATAAGCGTGTTCAACGGTTTGTTGCGCACCTTTACCGCTCTGGTGCCAGATAGTCACCGCCTCGCCAAGCTTTGCGGCAACCTGCGGCATCGTCTGGTTGAGAACGCGCGCGCCCTGAGAACCACCGACCACCAGCACACGAACCGGGCCTTCACGCCCAGCCAGACGCGCTTCGGGTAATGGCAGCGCCAGCACGTCCGTGCGTACCGGGTTCCCGACCACTTCCGCATTCGGGAAAGCGCCGGGGAAAGCCTGCATAACCTTCGTTGCAATCTTTGCCAGCCATTTATTGGTTAATCCCGCAATGCCGTTCTGCTCATGCAGTACGACCGGAATACCTAATGACCATGCGGCCAAGCCGCCAGGACCTGACACGTAGCCGCCCATACCGAGCACCACATCAGGCTTGAATTGCTTCATGATGGCGCGCGCCTGACGCCAGGCGTTAAAAATACGCACGGGTGCGGCAAGCAGTGCGTTAACGCCTTTGCCACGCAGACCGGAGATGCGAATAAAGTCGATTTCAATACCATGCTTCGGCACTAAGTCCGCTTCCATACGATCGGCGGTGCCCAGCCAACGAACCTGCCAGCCCTGGGCCATTAAATGGTGCGCGACCGCCAGTCCCGGGAACACATGCCCGCCGGTACCGCCTGCCATCACCATTAACCGCTTCGGTTGACCACTCATCGTGCACCTCGTGTAAACGCCTGGGCTTTTTCCAGACGCGTTTCATAATCAATACGTAACAAAAACATGATGGCCGTCGACATTATCAACAAACTGGAACCACCATAACTAATAAGCGGCAGCGTCAGGCCTTTGGTTGGCAGCATACCTGCCGCCGCGCCGACGTTTACTAACGCCTGGAAGCTAAACCAGATCCCGATGGAGCAGGCTAAAAAGCCTGAAAAACGGTGGTCAATTTCCAGCGCTTTACGGCCAATCGACATCGCGCGAAAAGCGACGAAGAATACCATTAAAAGTGCCAATACCACACCGATATAACCCAGTTCTTCCCCAATGATGGCGAAGATGAAGTCGGTGTGCGCTTCCGGTAAATACTCCAGTTTTTGGACTGAGTTGCCTAACCCTTGCCCCCAAACCTCACCACGGCCAAACGCCATTAGCGATTGCGTCAACTGGTATCCGCTGCCGAACGGATCTTCCCATGGATTCCAGAAAGAGGTTACGCGACGAATACGGTACGGTTCGGCAAGGATCAGCAGCACGACCGCCGATATCCCCATGCCGATAATCGCAATGAACTGCCACAATTTAGCCCCGGCAAGAAACAGCATCGCCAGCGTGGTGACAAACAGCACCACTACCGTACCGAGGTCAGGCTGCGCCAGCAGTAATACGGCCAGCACCAGGATCACGCCCATCGGTTTCAGGAAGCCGCGCAGGTTGTTTCGCACTTCATCCACCTTGCGTACCAGGTAGTTGGCGAGATAACAGAACAGCGACAGCTTGGTAAATTCCGCAGGCTGAATACGCAGCGGCCCCAGAGCAATCCAGCGCGATGCCCCGTTAACGGAGCTCCCCACCACCAACACGATCAGCAGCATGATGATCGAGGCGATGAGCATCGTAGTGCTGTACTTCTGCCAGAACGCCATCGGCAGACGCAGCGTGACCATCGCCAAACAGAACGCCAGGAAGATGTACAGCGCGTCACGTTTAGCAAACAGGAAGGGGTCGCCCGCCAGACGTTGTCCTACCGGCATTGATGCCGATGTCACCATGATGAAACCAATTGCCGCCAGACCAAAGGTCAGCCACAGCAGCATGCGGTCATACATGATCAGGCTGTCCGCGTCTTTATCGCGCGAAGCCATCACCCAGCCTTTGAGTGCCGCGAAGATCCACGCCAGGACACCCAGTCCCGGTAAGCGCGGCATTCTCAGGCGAGGGAGAGATAAACGCATCAACCCAACTCCTTCGCCAGACGCGTAAAGACGTCACCGCGTTGCTCAAAGTTCTTGAACTGATCGAGGCTGGCACACGCTGGCGACAGCAGCACCATATCACCCGGCTTCACGCGCGGCGCGAGCAGACGCATTGCCTGCTCCATGGTTTCGGTTTGTTCGGCAACCTCAGGTCGCAGTGCCGCAAGCTGCGCGCCATCACGGCCAAAGCAGTACAGACGGATGTTGTCGCCGGTGAGGTAACGTTGCAGCGGCATAAAGTCAGCGGATTTCCCGTCGCCGCCCAGCAGCAGGTGCAGCGTACCGTCAACATGCAGGCCATTCAGCGCCGCTTCAGTACTGCCGACGTTGGTCGCTTTTGAATCGTTGATCCAACGCACACCGTTATGATTCAGTACCAACTGGAAACGATGCGCCAGTCCGGTAAAGGTGGTCAGCGCTTTCAGGCTTGACGCCCGCGGCAGACCCGCAGCATCAGCCAGCGCCAGCGCTGCCAGAGCGTTGGTATAGTTATGCTGGCCGGTAAGCGTCATCTCTTTCACGTTGAGGACTTTTTCACCCTTCACCCGCAGCCAGGTTTCGCCCTGCTGACGATTAAGGTGATAGTCCCCCATGTTGACACCGAAGCTCACACAACGCTCATCTGCGCCACGAACCGGCATGGTCAGCGCATCATCCGCATTGACCACGCAGACTTTCGCATTCTCATAAACGCGCAATTTGGCCGCACGATACTGCTGCAAGCCAAACGGATACCTGTCCATATGATCTTCGGTGACATTCAAAATGGTGGCGGCTACGGCCTGTAAGCTGGAGGTCGTTTCAAGCTGGAAGCTGGATAGCTCAAGCACATATAGCTCACGCTCGGCGTCCAGTAACATCAGTGCTGGCAGGCCAATGTTACCGCCTACGCCGACGTTAACGCCTGCTGCTTTTGCCATTTCGCCAACCAGCGTGGTAACCGTGCTCTTACCGTTAGAGCCGGTGATCGCGACGATCGGCGCCTGTGCTTCGCGACAGAACAGCTCGATGTCACCGACAATTTCAATCCCCGCATCGGCGGCGGCGCTCAGTGAAGGGTGCGCCAGGGCAATACCAGGGCTGGCGACGATGAGATCGGCGTCCAGCAGCCAGTCATCATTCAGGCTGCCAACATGACGCTCAACCGCTTCCGGTAATTTATCCAGGCCCGGCGGCGTCGCGCGGGTATCCATCACGCGCGGCGTCACGCCACGCGCCAGGAAGAAATCCACGCAGGACAGCCCGGTCAAACCCAGACCGATAATGACGACTTTTTTACCCTGGTAATCAGCCATGATTAACGTACCTTCAGCGTTGCCAGGCCAATCAGCACCAGCATCAGCGAAATAATCCAGAAGCGCACAATCACGCGCGGTTCCGGCCAGCCTTTCAGTTCATAGTGGTGGTGAATCGGCGCCATACGGAAGATGCGCTGTCCGCGCAGCTTAAAGGAACCGACCTGCAGAATGACCGACAGCGTTTCTACGACGAATACGCCGCCCATGATCACCAGCAGGAACTCCTGACGCAGCAGCACGGCAATAATGCCCAGCGCGCCGCCCAGCGCCAGCGATCCGACGTCGCCCATAAAGACCTGCGCCGGATAGGTGTTAAACCACAGGAAGCCTAACCCCGCGCCGACAATCGCCGTACAGACGATCACCAGTTCGCCGGCATGGCGTAAATACGGAATGTGCAGATAGTTAGCGAAGTTCATGTTCCCGGTCGCCCATGCCACCAGCGCAAAACCCGCAGCCACGAACACGGTCGGCATAATCGCCAGACCATCCAGACCATCGGTGAGGTTGACCGCGTTACCGGTACCCACAATGACGAAGTACGCCAGCAGGACGTAGAACAGTCCCAGTTGCGGCATCACGTCTTTAAAGAACGGCACGACCAGTTCGGTCGCCGGGGTATCTTTCCCCGCCAGGTACAGCGCAAAGGCTACGCCCAGCGCAATCACCGACATCCAAAAATATTTCCAGCGCGCGATCAGACCCTTAGTGTCTTTGCGTACCACTTTGCGGTAGTCATCGACAAAACCAATAATCCCGTAACCGACCAATACCACCAGCACGCACCAGACGTATGGGTTCGACGGGTATGCCCACAGGAGCACGGAGATAACAATCGCGGTGAGGATCATGATCCCGCCCATGGTCGGCGTACCGCGTTTACTAAAGTGTGATTCCGGGCCGTCGTTACGTACGACCTGTCCAAAGGACATTTTTTGCAGGCGGGCGATCATGCGCGGGCCCATCCACAAAGAGATGAACAGCGCGGTCAGCAGGCTGACGATGGCGCGAAACGTCAGATAGGAAAAGACGTTAAAGCCGGAATAATATTTGACCAAATGTTCGGCCAGCCAAACTAACATGTCCCATTCTCCTGTAATGCGCGTACTACCTCTTCCATGGCGGCACTACGTGAACCCTTCACTAAAATCGTCATGATCTGATGTTCCGCAATCAGCGCCTTGAGATGCGCGACCAGCGCGGTTTTATCCGCAAAATGCTCGCCAACGCCGCTGGCGTCGCTAATTGCCTGACTCAGTTTCCCTGTACTCAGTACACGGTCGATGCCCGCGTTTTTCGCAGCAACACCTACCTGTACGTGACATGCTTCGCTTTCCGCGCCAAGCTCTGCCATATCGCCCACCACCAGCACGCGGTAGCCCGGCATTTCGGACAGCACCTGTACCGCTGCGGTCATCGAGCCGACGTTAGCATTGTAGGAGTCGTCCAGCAGCAGCTGATTTTCTGCCAGTTGAATCGGGAACAGACGCCCCGGTACCGCTTGCAGATCCTTCAGGCCCGCTTTGATCGCCTCAGGCGTCGCGCCTACCGCCATAGAGAGCGCAGCCGCCGCCAGGGCGTTGGCAATGTTGTGACGACCCGGCAACGGCAGCAGAACATCAATGCTTCCGGTTGGCGTGCGCAGCGAAAACTCCGTACCGTGCGAGGTCACGTGAACGTTAGCCGCCGAAAAATCGCTGTTGGCCGCATTCGGGGAGAAGCGCCAGACTTTGCGATCGCCAATGACGCTCTGCCAGTTCAGCCAGTCGTTGTTATCAGCGTTCATGATGGCGATGCCATTCGCTGACAGACCGCCAAAAATCTCACCTTTAGCCTTCGCAACGCCCGCCAGAGAGCCGAAACCCTCCAGATGCGCGGCAGCAAGATTGTTCACCAGCGCCGCTTCCGGACGCGTCAGGCCAACGGTCCAGGCGATTTCGCCCTGATGATTGGCGCCGAGCTCAATCACGGCATAGTCGTAATCGTTGTTCAAGCGCAGCAACGTCATCGGTACACCGATGTCGTTGTTCAGATTGCCCGCGGTGTATAGGGTGTTGCCACACTGGCTCAGAATGGATGCAGTCATCTCTTTAACAGACGTTTTGCCGGATGAGCCGGTTAGCGCGACCACGCGCGCCGGAACCTGGGCGCGAACCCACGCTGCCAGTTCGCCGAACGCCAGACGGGTGTCTTTTACAATAACCTGCGGTAAATCAATATTGAGTGGACGGCTGACTAACAGCGCGCCTGCTCCCCCATCTTTCGCCTTGTCAGCAAAATCGTGGGCATCAAAGCGTTCGCCTTTCAGCGCCACAAACAGGCAGCCCGGCGTCACTTTACGCGTATCGGTTGTCACTGCATCGAGGGTCAGGTCGCCCCCTTTTAGTTCGCCACGGAGGATCTCCGCCAGTTGGCTGAGCGTTACGCTAATCATGCGATCACCCCCAGCAGACGCGCTGCCGTGACGCGGTCAGAATAGTCGAGACGCTGTGAACCAACGATCTGGTAGTCTTCGTGCCCTTTCCCGGCCACCAGCACCACGTCGTTTTCTTTCGCCTGCATGATGGCGTTAGTCACTGCTTCGGCGCGACCTTCCATCACCTTCGCCTGTCCGGCATCCAGCATCCCCGCCAGAATGTCGTTGATGATGGCGCGCGGCTCTTCGGTACGCGGGTTGTCATCAGTCACCACGACCACATCAGCAAATTGTTCGGCAATCGCGCCCATCAGCGGACGTTTGCCTTTGTCACGATCGCCACCGCAGCCAAAGACGCACCACAGTTTGCCGGTACAGTGCAGACGCGCCGCCTGCAGCGCTTTTTCCAGCGCATCCGGCGTATGGGCATAATCAACCACCACGGTGGTTTTGCCCGGCGCGCTGAATACTTCCATGCGCCCGCAAACCGGTTGCAATTGTGTCGCTGTTTTTAGTAAATCAGCTAACGGATACCCCAGCGCCAGCAGCGTTGCCAGCGCCAGCAGCAGATTGCTGACGTTAAACGCGCCCATCAGGCGGCTTTCAATTTCGCCCTCCCCCCATGAGGAGGTAAAGCGAATCGTTGCCCCGCTGTCGTGATACTTCACCTCAACGGCTTTTAACCAACGACCATGACAGTTCGGGTTGATGTGGTCTTCCATCGAAACGGCCACCGCATCCGGAAGTTTGGCCAGCCAGCGACGACCGACCTCATCATCCGCATTGACGATGGCCTGACCGCAATGGTGCGTAGAGTACAGCAGCCATTTCGCGGCTTCGTAATGTTCCATGTCACCGTGGTAGTCGAGATGGTCACGGCTTAAGTTAGTAAACACTGATGCGGCAAACTTCAGCGCCGCGACGCGATGCTGAACCAGACCGTGGGAAGAGACTTCCATCGCGCCAACCGTGGCGCCCTGTGCAACCAGCCCCGCCAGCACATGCTGGACATCAACGGCTGAACCGGTGGTATTTTCTGTCGGAATCACTTTGCCCAACAGACCATTGCCAACGGTTCCCATCACCGCGCTGGTTTCACCCAGCAGTTGGCTCCACTGCGCCAGCAATTGAGTAGTGGTCGTTTTACCGTTGGTCCCGGTCACGCCAACCAGACGCATTTTTTCAGAAGGCTCGTGGTAAAAACGGCCCGCCAGTGCAGATAAACGCTCATTAAGCTGGCTGAGATAGATAACCGGAACGCCGTGCATTTCACGGATTTCACCATCAGTCGCTTCATCTTTTGCTTCTGCAATAATGGCAGCCACACCTTGCGCTATCGCCTGCGGGATATACCGACGCCCGTCCGCCTGATGACCCAATACTGCGACAAAGAGATCGCCCGATGCAGCCACACGGCTGTCGAGCGTCATCTCCCGCAGTGCTCGCTCCGGTGCACCCGGCACCCATGGAGCAAGAAGGTCGCGCAAATTACGATCTGCCACCTGTTGCCTCGCCTTGATTATTCACAAATTCACTTTTATCGCCCGTTGCCAGCGCATCCGGTTCGATGTTCATGGTGCGTAGTACGCCGCCCATGATGGCACCGAAGACCGGCGCGGAAACGGCGCCACCGTAGTATTTACCCGCCTGCGGATCGTTGATAACAACAACCAGCGCGAAGCGCGGCTGACTCGCAGGCGCAACGCCTGCGGTATAAGCAATGTATTTGTTGATGTAGCGACCATCCGGCCCTACTTTTTTCGCCGTACCGGTTTTGATGGCGATGCGATAGCCTTTAATCGCCGCCTTCACGCCGCCGCCTCCGGGCAGCGCTACGCTTTCCATCATGTGCACCACGGTACGAACGGTCGCTTCCGGGAAAATACGCTCGCCCGGAACAGGAGGGTCAACTTTGGTAATCGACAGCGGGCGATAAACGCCATAGCTGCCGATCGTTGCATAGACTCGCGCTAACTGTAACGGGGTTACCATTAGCCCATAGCCGAAAGAGAAGGTGGCCCTCTCTATGTCAGACCACCGTTGTTTTTGAGGATATAAGCCACTGCGTTCTCCGACCAACCCCAAATTGGTCGCTTTTCCCAGCCCAAAACGTGAGTAAGTATCTACTAACGCTGAGGACGGCATCGCTAACGCCAGCTTAGAAACACCGACGTTACTCGACTTCTGCAAAACCCCGGTAAGGGTCAATTCGCTATAACGCGCCACGTCTTTGATTTCGTGACCATTAATTCGGTAAGGAATCGTATTGAGTACGGTATTTTCGCGTACCACTCCACGCTGCAGCGCCGTCATTACCACCATTGGTTTGACGGTAGAACCCGGTTCAAACACGTCGGTAATGGTACGGTTACGCATGACATCTTTTTGCGTACCGGAGAGATTATTGGGGTTGTAGGACGGGCTGTTTGCCATCGCCAGCACTTCACCGGTGTTGACATCCACCAGCACGGCGCTGCCGGATTCCGCTTTGTTGAACGCGACGGCATTATTCAGTTCACGGTAGACCAGCGCCTGTAAACGCTCATCAATGCTCAGCGCAAGGTTGTGCGCCGCCTGGCTGTCGGTAGAGGAGATATCTTCAATTACGCGGCCATAGCGGTCTTTACGTACGATACGTTCGCCCGGCTGTCCGGTGAGCCACTTATCGAAGCTCTTCTCAACGCCTTCAATCCCCTGGCTATCAACGTTAGTAAAGCCAATGAGGTGAGCGGTCACTTCTCCGGAAGGATAGTAACGACGGGATTCTTCACGCAGGTGAATACCTGGCAGCTTGAGTTTTTTGATGTAGTCGGCCATGTCAGGGTTAACCTGACGCGCCAGATAGATAAAGCGCCCTTTCGGGTTGGCGTTAATACGGGAAGCCAGCTGGTCGAGCGGGAGATTAAGCGCGGTCGACAGCGCTCTCCAGCGTTCACCAACGCTCACGCCGCCTGCGTCATGCACCTCTTTCGGGTCGGCCCAAATCGCCTTCACCGGAACACTCACCGCCAGCGGACGGCCCGAACGGTCGGTAATCATCCCGCGCGATGTAGAGACTTCCTGTACGCGCAGGGAGCGCATGTCGCCCTGACGCACCAGCATATCCGGCGCGATGATTTGCAGCCAGGCGACGCGTCCCAGCAGGAAACCCAGTGCCAGCAAAATACAGCCGCACAGTAACGCAAAACGCCAACTGACAAAGTTGGCTTGTTCTTCCTGGCGTTTTGGTTTGTGCGTTTTTGCCGCTGCTTTCATGCGTCGCGTTTATCCTTATTTTTGTACTACAATATTTTCTTGTGAGGGATCAACATGCTGCATTTGCAGCTTTTCCGTTGCGATCCGTTCAACACGGCTATGGTCGCCGAGCGCGTTCTCCTCAAGGATCAAGTTGCGCCATTCGATATCCAGCGCATCTCGCTCCAGAACCAACTGCTCACGCTGCGCGGTCAGTAACCGCGTATGGTGGGCGGTTGTCACGACGGTAACCGCCGTCAAAATAATGCAAATGAACAGGCAGAGTGGCAGCTTCCCATACCGCAAAAGATCGTCACCGATCACGCCAGGCAAGGCATGGCGCTCGTTGCTTCCTATCGATCCTTTAACTTTGCTAAGGGCTTCTGTCACTCTGCTGATCATGCGTTCGTCCTCTCTGCAATACGCAGAACTGAACTACGGGCACGAGGATTTTCAGCTACCTCTTCTTCACCCGGCATCATCTTGCCTAGTGCTCTTAACTCACGGCCGCCCAGCTTTTTGATCTGCGCTTCCGTCATCGGTATTCCAGCCGGAACCTGAGGACCACGGCTTTGTTCGCGCATAAAGCGTTTCACAATACGGTCTTCAAGCGAATGGAAACTGATAATCGAAAGGCGACCACCTGGTGCCAGCACGCTGAGCGAGCTTTTTAGCGCCTGCTCTATCTCCTCCAGTTCACTGTTCACCCAGATGCGCACCGCCTGGAAGGTACGGGTCGCGGGATGTTTGAATTTGTCTTTCACCGGCATTGCCGCCGCAATCACTTCCGCCAGCTCTTTGGTGCGGGTCATCGGTTCGATGCGATTGCGCTCGACGATGGCGCGAGCAATGCGTTTACCAAAGCGCTCCTCGCCAAAGGTTTTAATCACCCAGGCAATGTCCGCTTCATCGGCGGTTTGCAGCCATTCGGCTGCGGACTGACCGCGTGTTGGATCCATACGCATATCCAACGGACCGTCACGCATAAACGAGAAACCGCGCTCCGCATCATCAAGCTGCGGGGAAGAAACGCCAAGATCGAGAAGAATCCCGTCGATCTTACCGGTAAGTCCGCGCTCGGCGACATAGTCAGCCAGCGCAGAGAATGGTCCATGAACGATGGAGAAACGGGGATCGGTAATCGTCTGTGCAACGGCAATAGCCTGCGGATCGCGATCGATAGCCAGTAAACGTCCCTCTTCGCCAAGCTGGGAAAGGATCAGACGTGAATGACCACCGCGACCAAATGTCCCGTCAATGTAGATGCCGTCTGGACGAATATTCAGGCCGTTGACGGCCTCATCCAGCAACACCGTTGTATGTTTATAATTTTCCATCATTTTATAGAGACAAATCCTGCAATCGTTCCGACAGCGCGCCGGTAACAGACTGCTCAGCGTCGATATCTTCCTTGACCTGTTGATACCAGGTCGTTTCATCCCACAGCTCAAACTTATTGAACTGCCCAACCAGCATCACTTCTTTCGTTAGCCCCGCGTGTTGCCGCAGAATCGGCGCTATCAATAATCGGCCAGCGCTATCCATCTGACATTCGCTGGCATGCCCCAACAACAGGCGCTGTACGCGACGCTCAACTGGATTCATGCTCGACAGACGCGATAACTTCTGCTCGATAATTTCCCATTCAGGCAGGGGGTACAGCAGCAGGCACGGGTGATGGATGTCAATGGTGCAAACCATTTGACCGGTAGCGCACTCGAGCAGTTGATCCCGATAACGGGTGGGCACCGATAAGCGCCCTTTACTGTCGAGATTAACTAACGTTGCTCCCCGGAACATGCCAGTCTCACCCCCGATTACCACTTTATCCCACAAAATCCCACTTAAAGGAGTTTACGGAGCGGAGGAAAACCTTGTCAAGCAAGTCACGGCGCTAAGCGGAGCAAAAAACACATTGTTTACAGCTAATATCAGCGTTGAACAAATTCCGTACAGCAAACGAAGCAAATTAACGTCATGAATATTTGTAAGAAAAAAATCCAACAACTCATGATTGTTTAAAACAACCGAATATCATCAAAAGAAAATATAAAGTGTCAGTTTGCGACGCGAGCGGCATTTTAGGACAATATGCAGCGAGATAACAGTACCAGTTAATCAGTCTGTATGCCGTGCAGGAGCGAGGTAAGCGTGAGGTTGTCGCCATAGGGCAGCAAAGTGTTTGTTAATTCGGCAAATCCCTACAAGCATGTAACAAAATAATACAACCGTAACGCATCTTTACGCTTCAATAACCCAAAAATGGAGAGTTGCATTTTTAATTCGGCATAATTCAAGAATCAATTTCAGATAATTCTAAAGAATATTCTTAATTATAATGAGGTTATTTCTGAGAATAGAATATTTGATGACGTCAGAGGCTTATCCCGTTGACGTCACCAAATGAGGCAACTTAGTTACGGCTCAGAATACCGCGACGGTACAGATTACGCCGTATACGCGTTAACCCAGGTTTGGGTTTACGCGGCTCATCCAGACTTGCCAGCACAATCTCCAGCACACGTTCAGCTACATCGCGATGGCGTTGCGCCACCGCGAGCACCGGACACTGCAGGAAGTCGAGCAGTTCGTGATCGCCAAAAGTCGCTATCGCCAAATCAGACGGCAACTGCCCATCGCGACGCAGGGTCACATCCATCACCCCCTGCAACAGAGCAAACGACGTGGTAAAAAGCGCCTGAGGCATGGGATGCGTTTCCAGCCATTTATCAAAGAGCTGCGCGGCCGCTTCCCGCTCATAGCTGTTGGCGTAAAGGAAATGAACGTCACGCGGATCGTCTTTCCACGCGGTACGGAAGCCCTGCTCACGCAGGAAGCTGACGGATAATTCAGGCAGCGCGCCCAGATAAAGTACGGTTTCTGCAGGGAATTTACGTAACTCCTGCGCCAGCATTTCCGCATCATCCTGGTCCGCGCCCACGACGCTGGTGAAATGTTCGCGATCCAGCGCACGGTCCAGCGCCACAATCGGGAATGAACTGTTTGCCCAGCGCTGATAGAACGGATGTTCTGGCGGCAAGGAAGTCGACACAATGATGGCATCAACCTGGCGTTGTAAAAGATGCTCAATACAGCGCATTTCGTTATCAGGCTGATCTTCAGAGCAGGCAATCAACAGTTGATACCCGCGCTGACGCGCCTGGCGCTCCAGATAGTTTGCAATCCGGGTATAGCTTGTGTTCTCAAGATCCGGGATCACCAGCCCGATAGAGCGTGTGCGTCCAGCACGCAGCCCGGCCGCCACGGCATTCGGGTGGTAATTATGCTCACGCACCACCGCCATGACTTTTTCAACCGTTTTGTCGCTTACGCGATATTGCTTTGCTTTGCCATTAATAACGTAGCTTGCAGTCGTTCGCGAAACGCCGGCCAACCGAGCGATTTCATCCAGTTTCACAATTGCCCCTTGCGTAAAATGTACAAACCATAACCTTTGTGATGGCATGGGTTAAGTTTCTTAACATCTAAGCGCAGAATAATGACTGCGGCAACCGCTTTTGTCTCTGGTTACTGCTGATTTCGCAAAAAAAAGCGCAACAGATAGCATCAGCGAAAACCCTCCATGCCGGATAAGGCGTTTACACCGTCATCCGGCATGGCCTCCGCGATGATGCCTGAGGGCGCTGTGCTTATCAGGCCTACAGTCGACTATTAGCGCATGATTTTATCGCCGCGAGAAAGCCCCACCACGCCAGAACGGGCTACCTCTACAATTTTGGCGACTTCACGTAATGTTGCCAGGAACGCATCCAGCTTATCACTGGTGCCCGCCAACTGTACGGTGTAGATGGACGGTGTGACGTCGATGATTTGCCCGCGGAAAATCTCCGTGTTGCGTTTCACCTCCTCCCGACCATAGCCGCTGGCCTGGATTTTCACCAACATGATCTCGCGTTCAACATGGGCGCCCTGCCCCAGTTCGCTCACGCGCAGAACATCCACCAGTTTGTGTAGCTGCTTTTCGATCTGCTCCAGGACTTTCTCATCCCCTACCGTTTGAATCGTCATTCGCGATAAGGTTGGATCGTCAGTGGGCGCGACGGTCAGGCTTTCAATATTGTATCCACGCTGGGCGAAAAGGCCTATCACACGCGACAAGGCACCCGACTCATTTTCCAGCAATACCGATAATATCCGGCGCATAATCAGGTCCTCTCCGTTTTGCTTAACCACATTTCATCCATACCGCCCCCACGAATCTGCATCGGGTAGACATGCTCGCTGCCATCAACGGTGACATCGACAAACACCAGACGACGGTTGCGCACATGCTCCAGCGCTTCACTCAGTTTGCTTTCCAGTTCTTCAGGATGGTTAATCTGGATACCAATATGCCCATAAGCCTCGGCAAGGCGCACAAAATCGGGCAGCGACTGCATATAAGATTGTGAATGACGTCCAGAGTAGATCATGTCCTGCCACTGTTTGACCATGCCGAGATAGCGGTTGTTCAGGTTGAGCACCAGTACCGGCAGCTCGTACTGCAGCGCAGTCGACAGTTCCTGGATGTTCATCTGAATGCTGCCATCCCCGGTCACGCACACCACCGTTTCCTCAGGCAATGCCATTTTTACGCCTAGCGCCGCAGGTAAACCAAATCCCATGGTGCCGAGGCCGCCAGAGTTAATCCAACGGCGTGGTTTATCGAACGGGTAGTAGAGTGCGGCAAACATCTGATGCTGACCCACGTCAGAAGTCACATACGCATCCCCTTTCGTCAGACGCCAGATGGTTTCAATCACCGCCTGTGGCTTAATGCTTTCACTTTGCGTGTCATATTTCAGGCACTGACGGGCGCGCCAGTGTTCAATCTGTTGCCACCAGTCACGGTTATCATCCAGCGGCTGCTGAGATTTCTCCTGCTCCAGCAGTTCGAGCATCTGATCAAGTACCAGACGAGCATCGCCGACAATCGGAATATCCGCAGTGACGGTTTTCGAAATAGAGGTCGGATCGATGTCGATATGCAGCACGGTCGCATTTGGACAATATTTTGCCAGATTATTGGTTGTTCGATCGTCAAAACGCACGCCGACGGCAAAGATCACATCGGAATGATGCATGGTCATGTTTGCTTCGTAAGTTCCATGCATGCCCAGCATTCCCAACGCCTGGCGATGTGTTGCCGGAAACGCGCCTAACCCCATCAGCGAGGAAACAACAGGCAGGTTAAGAGCTTCAGCGATCTGGCCCAACTGCTCATGGCAGGCGGCATTAACGGCGCCACCACCCACGTACACAACCGGTTTTTTAGCCGCGACTAACGTCTGCAGAGCGCGTTTTATCTGCCCTTTATGTCCGGTAGTCGTCGGATTATACGAACGCATACTCACTGACTCCGGCCAGCTGTAAGGCAGTTTCCTAGCGGGATTCAGAATATCCTTTGGCAAATCGACCACGACAGGCCCCGGACGACCGCTTGCCGCCAACCAGAAGGCTTTTTTTAGCACCTGGGGGATGTCTTCTGTTTGTTTGACCAGGAAGCTGTGCTTCACCACCGGGCGGGATATGCCCACCATGTCGCACTCCTGGAAGGCATCGTAGCCAATCAGCGACGTTGCGACCTGCCCGGAGAGGATCACCAGCGGAATGGAATCCATGTAAGCCGTTGCAATCCCGGTAATCGCGTTGGTAGCGCCTGGTCCTGAAGTGACTAATACGACGCCCACCTCCCCCGTGGCGCGCGCCAGGCCATCAGCCATGTGTACCGCGGCCTGCTCATGACGAACCAGCACATGATCAATACCACCGACCGTATGCAACGCATCATAAATATCGAGGACGGCCCCCCCGGGATAACCGAATACCTGCTTTACACCCTGATCGATGAGCGATCGGACGACCATCTCGGCTCCAGACAACATCTCCATGGCTTGCCTCACTCTTATAATGAATAACGGTTTAACAACACATTAACCGCTGACGATGACGCATGGCAATTGACTCCGCTGGGGTAGCCTCAGAGCAAATAAGAATAAAACGGAGGAAAGCGTCGAATTTATGGAGAATTAAACCAGGATAAGTAAATGATATGATAAATAATCGCTTAAAAAGGGGGACTTACAGCTATTACTCTATTTTTTTACACTGTTAGCTAATCCTGGAAAGTGGATTTCAGCATAAAATTTTACATATAAATAAAAAAGCAGAACAAACCAGAATCATTTTCCGGCTTGTTCTGCTGAATGCTATTGCTTACAGATGGAGACTAACAGCTCTTCCATCCATTGATGTCCTTTATCCCGGCCTGCAGCTTCATGCCAGGAAAGATAACATGTACGGCTGTTCAATTTTAAAGGTAAAGGTAATATCTGAAGTTCTAAAGAATCAGCGAACTCTTCTGCCAACCAACGTGGCGCAATAGCGACCAGATGCGTTTGCGACACAATATTAAGAACGCTAATTAATGCCATGCCCTGGTAAGCGACGCAGGATTGTTTATCCGGCGTGTCATACCACGGCTGACTGAAAGATGCGAAGCGATCCAGCGAAACCACCGCGTGTTGCTCATTATAAACATCATTTTCCAATAATGGACCACTAATGCGCGGATGCTTTTTGCTTACCACTAATACCATTTCATCATTGAATAACGGAATACTTGAGAATTCTGGACGACGGAATTCTTCATAGCTAATAACAAACTCTGTTTCCTGATAACGCAGCTGATGCTCGGTATTTTGATTAAGTGAAGATTTAAATATGACATTAATGTTTGGCGCGACCTGTTCAACCCGATTATAAATCAACGATGTCAGGATATTATCTAATGGGCTGCATACGCAGAGATTGAAAACACGTTCACTGCTGGCTGGTTCAAAACCCGATCCAGGCAGTTCGTTTTGCACTAATTGCAATGCCTGACGAATGGAACCAAATAGCTGGAAAGCTCTTGCTGTCGGCTGGATCCCCCGACCATAACGAACAAAAAGCTCATCATTAAACATGACCTTGAGGCGCGCTACCGCATTACTGACCGCTGGTTGCGACATCCCCAGGGTATGCGCAGCGCGGGTAATATTCTGTTCCTGCATCACCGCATCAAAAACGGTTAAAAGATTAAGGTCAACCATGCGAAGTTGCGGTTTTCCTGGCTCTAAAAGATTGGGTTTATCTATTATTTTTACTTCTGGCATAGTTAACTCCACTGTCACTCTAAACTCCCTTTTCCCAGACGGAGTAAAGAAATAACCTCCGCTAATATGATTTACCATGCATATAAAATAAGAAAAAGGAAAAACATTAAAATTAGGAAAACATAAAGGTACAAACCTAAATGAACAAAACAGCAATGCGAGCGCAGTGTGGCAGAGGTCACTGCACGATGATTCATATGTTTAAATTTCAAAAACAATATAACCATAAGCATGGCGAATATACAATCATACACATCATGAATGTATATTTAAGCTTTAATTAAATGTTTATATTATTAATACATTAAAAGTTAACATTAATTTATCAATCATGTCCTTCCGCTGTGCCCCGATCTATTCAGTATTGCTATAAAAACAGACAAATCATAAAGATATAAAATCTTAATCGCGCCATCGACTTCAACGAACCGTTACAATAAATGCGAATAAATATGCTTAAATATGTCAAACCATGAAAATTATGTACAAGCATCAGCAGATTAATTTTATATACGCCAACAAATTCAGCACAATTCGCTTAAGTTTTGCCTAAACTTTTATCTGCTACAAGGGCATTTACAAGGGATGGGGTTGACATCAGAGTTCATATCCAGTACCACTAAAAGCATATCGCATTCGCCTGGAGCTTAATTGATGACTTACATTGCTCGTTTCAACGGTCTACTACTACTAAACGCATCTTCGTTGCGCGGTAGACTGGTGGACGACATTCAGCATTAAGTCAGCTCCAGTTAAGACAGAAACCCGCGCCGTTGCGCGGGTTTTTTTATGCTCGAAGCAAGGCGCCCTAAAGACCAAGGACCTAAACCATGAGCCAGCAAGTCATTATTTTCGATACCACCTTACGCGACGGAGAACAGGCGTTACAGGCAAGCCTGAGTGTGAAAGAAAAACTGCAGATTGCGCTGGCCCTTGAGCGTATGGGCGTTGACGTGATGGAAGTGGGTTTCCCGGTCTCTTCACCAGGTGACTTTGAATCAGTACAGACCATTGCTCGTCAGGTTAAGAACAGCCGTGTTTGCGCCTTAGCGCGCTGCGTTGAAAAAGATATTGATGTTGCAGCTGAATCCCTGAAGGTCGCTGAAGCTTTCCGCATTCATACGTTTATCGCCACCTCGCCGATGCATATCGCGACCAAATTGCGCAGTACGCTGGATGAGGTGATCGAGCGGGCTATCTATATGGTTAAGCGTGCGCGTAATTACACGGATGACGTGGAATTCTCCTGCGAAGATGCTGGCCGTACCCCTATCGCAGACCTGGCTCGCGTAGTAGAAGCCGCCATTAACGCCGGTGCCAAAACCATCAATATTCCCGATACCGTCGGCTACACCATGCCTTTCGAATTTGGCGCAATCATTTCCGGTCTGTACGAACGCGTACCGAATATCGATAAAGCCATCATCTCCGTACACACCCATGATGATTTAGGCCTGGGCGTCGGCAACGCGCTGGCTGCCGTTCACGCCGGAGCGCGCCAGGTGGAAGGCGCGATGAACGGTATCGGCGAACGCGCTGGTAACTGCTCCCTGGAAGAAGTGATCATGGCGATCAAAGTGCGCAAAGATATCCTGAACGTACAGACCCGCATTAATCATCAGGAGATCTGGCGTACCAGCCAGTTAGTGAGCCAAATCTGTAACATGCCCATTCCGGCTAACAAAGCGATTGTCGGTAGCGGCGCCTTTGCTCACTCCTCCGGCATTCATCAGGACGGCGTACTGAAAAATCGTGAAAACTACGAAATCATGACGCCTGAATCCATCGGCCTGAATCAGGTACAGTTGAACCTGACCTCCCGTTCCGGACGCGCCGCGGTGAAACACCGCATGGATGAGATGGGCTATAAAGAGAGTGAATATAATCTGGACAACCTGTACGACGCTTTCCTGAAGCTGGCGGATAAAAAAGGTCAGGTATTTGATTACGACCTGGAAGCGCTGGCCTTTATTAACAAACAGCAGGAAGAGCCAGAACATTTCCGTCTGGATTACTTCAGCGTGCAATCCGGCTCAAATGACATTGCTACTGCCTCCGTCAAGCTGGCCTGCGGTGAAGACGTCAAAGCCGAAGCGGCGAACGGTAACGGCCCGGTTGATGCCATTTATCAGGCCATCAACCGCGTGACGGAATACAACGTCGAACTGGTGAAATACAGCCTGACCGCCAAAGGGCACGGTAAAGATGCGCTGGGTCAGGTGGATATCGTCGCCAACTATAACGGTCGCCGCTTCCACGGCGTCGGTCTGGCAACGGATATTGTCGAGTCTTCCGCCAAAGCGATGGTCCATGTGCTGAACAATATCTGGCGCGCCGAAGAAGTCGAAAAAGAATTGCAACGCAAAGCTCAGAACAACGAGAACAACAAGGAAACCGTGTGATGTCGAAGAATTACCATATTGCTGTTTTGCCGGGTGACGGTATTGGCCCGGAAGTGATGGCGCAAGCCTTGAAAGTACTGGACGCAATTCGCCACCGTTTTAACATGCGCATTACCACCAGCCACTACGACGTGGGTGGCGCCGCCATTGATAACCACGGTCAGCCGCTGCCGCCGGCTACGGTTGAAGGCTGTGAGCAAGCTGACGCCATTCTGTTTGGCTCCGTTGGCGGTCCGAAATGGGAAAACCTGCCGCCAAACCAGCAGCCTGAACGCGGTGCGCTGCTGCCATTGCGTAAGCACTTCAAATTATTCAGCAATCTGCGTCCGGCAAAGCTGTACCAGGGGCTGGAAGCGTTTTGTCCTCTGCGCGCCGATATCGCCGCTAACGGTTTCGACATCCTGTGCGTGCGTGAACTGACCGGCGGGATCTACTTCGGTCAGCCAAAAGGCCGCGAAGGCAGCGGGCAACATGAAAAAGCATTTGATACCGAGGTATATCACCGTTTCGAGATCGAACGTATTGCCCGTATCGCGTTTGAGTCAGCTCGCCAGCGTCGCCGTAAAGTGACGTCAATTGATAAAGCTAACGTGCTGCAAACCTCTATTCTGTGGCGCGAAATCGTCAATGAAATTGCCAATGAATATCCGGACGTTGAACTGGCGCATATGTACATCGACAACGCGACAATGCAGTTGATCAAAGATCCTTCCCAGTTCGACGTCCTGCTGTGCTCCAACCTGTTTGGCGACATTCTGTCTGACGAGTGCGCCATGATCACCGGTTCAATGGGGATGTTGCCATCCGCCAGCCTGAACGAGCAGGGTTTTGGTCTGTACGAGCCTGCTGGCGGCTCCGCCCCGGATATCGCCGGGAAAAACATTGCTAACCCTATCGCCCAGATCCTGTCGCTGGCGCTGCTGCTGCGCTACAGCCTGGATGCCAACGATGCGGCAACCGCAATTGAGAGCGCCATTAACCGCGCATTAGAAGAAGGCATTCGCACTGGTGATTTGGCCCGTGGCGCTGCCGCAGTCGGTACCGATGAAATGGGCGACATCATTGCCCGTTACGTCGCAGAAGGGGTGTAATCATGGCCAAAACGTTATACGAAAAATTATTTGATGCGCACGTAGTCTTTGAGGCGCAAAACGAAACCCCGCTGCTGTATATCGACCGCCATCTGGTGCATGAAGTCACCTCCCCGCAGGCGTTTGATGGTCTGCGCGCGCATGGTCGTCAGGTGCGCCAGCCGGGTAAAACCTTCGCCACCATGGACCACAACGTCTCAACGCAGACCAAAGACATTAACGCCTCCGGCGAAATGGCGCGTATTCAGATGCAGGAACTGATCAAAAACTGCAATGAATTTGGCGTTGAACTGTACGACCTGAATCACCCGTATCAGGGTATTGTCCACGTGATGGGGCCTGAGCAAGGCGTGACCTTGCCGGGAATGACCATCGTCTGTGGCGACTCCCACACCGCCACCCACGGCGCATTCGGCGCGCTGGCGTTCGGTATTGGCACTTCAGAAGTTGAACATGTGCTGGCAACGCAAACCCTGAAACAGGGTCGCACCAAAACCATGAAGATTGAAGTCAACGGCAAAGCCGCGCCGGGCATCACGGCGAAAGATATCGTGCTGGCGATTATCGGTAAAACCGGTAGCGCGGGCGGTACCGGGCATGTGGTTGAATTTTGCGGCGAAGCCATCCGTGCGCTGAGCATGGAAGGCCGTATGACCCTGTGTAACATGGCCATTGAAATGGGGGCCAAAGCGGGTCTGGTCGCACCGGATGAAACCACCTTTAACTATGTGCAAGGTCGTTTACACGCACCGAAGGGCGAGGATTTTGCCCACGCGGTTGAGTACTGGAAAACGCTGCAAACCGACGACGGCGCAACGTTTGATACCGTCGTCACTCTGCAAGCAGAAGAGATCGCGCCGCAGGTAACCTGGGGAACGAATCCGGGTCAGGTGATCTCGGTGAACGATAATATTCCCGATCCAGCATCATTTACCGATCCCGTTGAGCGCGCATCGGCGGAAAAAGCGCTGGCGTATATGGGGCTGAAACCGGGCATTCCGTTAACAGAAGTGGCTATCGATAAAGTCTTTATCGGTTCCTGCACCAACTCGCGCATTGAAGATTTACGCGCCGCGGCGGAAATCGCCAAAGGGCGCAAAGTCGCGCCGGGCGTACAGGCACTGGTGGTGCCGGGTTCTGGTCCGGTGAAAGCGCAGGCGGAAGCGGAAGGTCTGGACAAGATCTTTATCGAAGCAGGATTTGAATGGCGCTTACCGGGCTGTTCCATGTGCCTGGCCATGAATAATGACCGCCTGAACCCAGGCGAGCGCTGCGCATCCACCAGCAACCGTAACTTTGAAGGTCGTCAGGGCCGCGGTGGCCGCACGCATTTAGTCAGCCCGGCGATGGCCGCCGCCGCCGCCGTTACCGGCCACTTCGCCGACATTCGCAGCATCAAATAAGGAAACTACCATGGCAGAGAAATTTACCCAGCATACCGGCCTGGTTGTCCCACTGGATGCCGCCAACGTCGATACCGATGCAATTATCCCGAAACAGTTTTTGCAGAAGGTCACACGCACCGGTTTTGGCGCCCATCTGTTTAACGACTGGCGTTTCCTGGACGAAAAGGGTCAACAGCCAAATCCAGAGTTTGTGCTGAACTTTCCGGAATATAAAGGCGCGTCGATTCTGCTGGCGCGGGAAAACTTTGGCTGCGGCTCTTCACGTGAACATGCGCCGTGGGCGCTGACCGACTACGGCTTTAAAGTAGTGATCGCGCCAAGCTTCGCCGACATCTTCTACGGCAACAGTTTCAACAACCAACTGCTGCCGGTAACCCTGAACGACGCGCAGGTCGATGAAATGTTTACCCTGGTGAAAGCCAATCCGGGGATTACATTTGAAGTGGATCTGGTGGCGCAGGTCGTCAAAGCGGGCGATAAGTCCTACAGCTTTAAGATCGATGACTTCCGCCGCCACTGCATGCTGAACGGTCTGGACAGCATCGGGCTGACGCTGCAGCACGAAGCCGCCATCACCGAATACGAAGACAGGCAGCCCGCGTTTATGCGCTAGTCATTGTTGTGCCGGATCAGGCCGTTACGCCGCCATCCGGCACTTTATAAATCAAACATCCTTCACCCGCCCGGTCATCACCAGCGTGACCACCGAAATCGCCGCAATCACCCAGTAAACGGCAAAATGCCCGTAGCTTTGCGCCACCGCTCCCTGAATCACTCCCGCCAGAATCACGCCCGTTGAAATACTGTTGGTAAACAATGTGGTCGCCGATCCCGCACGCCCCGGCATCAGATCCTGAAACCACAGCATTCCTATTCCGGCGATAATGCCGATAAATACCGCGTTAAACAGTTGCAGGACCAGCAGCGCCGTGCGGCTGTGAAAGAAGATCAGACCAAGATAAAACAGTACGCCCGCCGCTACGGCCGCGATCATCATGCGCCGCTTACCAAAGCGTTTCACGTAGTAGCCCGCCAGAATCATCGCCGGAATTTCCAGCCCGGCCGCGGTGCCCATCAAGATCCCGGCCAGCTTGTCCGGCAAGCCCAGCTCAAGGCTAATCCACAGCGGCATATCAATGATGTACATGGTATTGCAGGTCCACATCAGCGTGGAGGCAATAAACAGCATGCGTACATTTTTGTCCTGCCAACCGCTGGCCTGTTCCAGCGGCACATCGACAGGTTGCTCCACCCGAGCCACAGATGGCAGTATCATCGCGATCAGCACCAGGCTAATGGCAAAAATGCCTGCGGCAATGGAAAACATCGCCGTGAAGCCGTAATTCAGCGCCAGCATAAAAGCCAGCGGCGGCCCTATCACCCACGCCAACGAAAGCTGCGCACGCATCACCGAGCTAAACATCACCACTTCACGCGCCGAGCTATCGGCATATTCCCGCGCCAGCGCAAACAGCTGCGGCATGGCGGTATTTGCCAGCGAAGCCAGCAGCACACCGCAGGTGATCAGCGTGAGATAGTGGCGATTAAAGGCAAACAGCAGCGCGTTGCCGATTGCCATCAGACAACAGAACATGATCAGTTTTCGCCGATCGCCCTGACTATCGGATCGTTTCGCCAGACCAAGGCTGACCCCGATCCCGGCAATAGCGTTGACGGTATAAAACAGCCCGACCCAAAATGGCTGCGCCCCGACTTCACGGCTCAGAAACAGGCTCAGCGTGGGTGCCTGCAACGCCCCGGCCACACCCATCATAAAAGCGACCAGCATAAATGCCGCGTAAACGCCGTTAAGGCGCCGTCCCATGGTCATAATCCAGAGCATATTTTTCCTTTTAAGCGCAGCTGAAACGAAAAAAGCCAGCAGATAATACCTGCTGGCGCGGCGATTAACACCAATACTCAGTCACACATGATGTCTGCAACTCGCAATTCGGAGGTCAGGCTGTCACCTCCCACTGCATCAGTTCTTCAAGCATCTTTAAGCGCTGCGGTGCGCTCAGGCAAGCCAACCAGGACGATTTTTCCGTCGCAGTAAAGTACTTCAACCAGAACTGACGCATAGATGACCCCTTCGTTGTCTCATCGCTTCATCGGAATCTATTATTGGCTTAATATAGGGATAATAAAATTGCTGAGTTTTCCGCAGGAGTTCCCCTTTTATGTCTTCTGGTCGTTTGCAACAACAGTTCATCCGTCTGTGGCAATGCTGTGACGGCAAAACGCAAGACACGACGCTAAACGAACTGGCGGAGCTGCTGAGCTGCTCGCGCCGTCATATGCGCACCCTGCTTAATACCATGCAGGATCGCGGCTGGTTAACGTGGGAAGCCGAAGTTGGGCGTGGTAAACGCTCGCGCCTGACATTTCTCTATACCGGGCTGGCGCTCCAGCAGCAGCGGGCAGAAGACCTGCTGGAACAGGATCGTATCGATCAACTGGTGCAACTGGTCGGTGATAAAACGGCCGTCAGACAAATGCTGGTTTCCCACCTGGGACGCAGTTTTCGCCAGGGGCGGCACATCATGCGCGTCCTCTATTATCGCCCTATGCGCAATCTGCTCCCCGGCACGGCGTTACGCCGCTCCGAAACCCATATTGCCCGACAAATCTTCAGTTCCTTAATTCTGGTAAATGAGGAAAATGGGGAACTGGAAGCCGACATTGCGCATCATTGGCAGCAGATTTCGCCTTTACACTGGCGATTCTTCCTGCGCCCGGGGATCCATTTTCATCATGGCCGTGAGCTGGAAATGGAGGATGTCATTACCTCGCTACAGCGCATCAACGCGCTGCCGCTGTATTCGCACATTACGCAAATCGTCTCGCCCACCGCCTGGACGCTGGATATCCATCTTGCCCAACCGGACCGCTGGCTTCCCTGGCTACTGGGGCAAGTCCCCGCCATGATCCTGCCGCGAGAATGGGAAACGCTAAATAACTTTTCCAGCCATCCGATTGGCACCGGCCCATATGCCGTGATGCGCAATACTAATAACCAACTGAAAATTCGCGCATTTGATGATTACTTCGGCTACCGGGCGCTGATCGATGAAGTTAACGTTTGGGTATTACCTGACATCGGCGAAGAGCCGGGCGGCGGGTTGACGCTAAAAGGTCCCACGGAGGATGAAAAGGCGATTGAAAGTCGACTGGAAGAAGGCTGCTACTACCTGCTGTTTGATACACGCACCCATCGTGGTGCTAATCAGGAGGTTCGCGAGTGGGCAAGCCGCGTTCTCTCGCCAACCAATTTAATCTGTCACGCCGACGAACAGTACCAGAGACTGTGGTTTCCCGCCTATGGGTTACTCCCCCGCTGGCACCACGCCAAACCCGGGCATGGCGAAAAACCGGCCGGGCTGGAAACGCTAACGCTCACTTACTATCGCGATCACATCGAACATCGGATTATCGCGCAGATCATGAAAACGTTGCTGGCGCAGCATCAGGTACAGCTGAACATTCAGGAGATCGACTACGATCAGTGGCATGCAGGTGAAATAGTCAGTGATATCTGGCTCAACAGCGCCAACTTTACCCTCCCGCTGGATTTCTCGCTGTTCGCTCATTTGTGCGAAGTCCCGCTGCTGCAAAACTGTATCTCGCGCGACTGGGAAAACGATGCGGCCCGCTGGCGAACCGGTGAAATGAGCCTGGCGGCATGGTGCCAACAGCTGCTCGCCACAAAGGCCATTGTGCCGTTGATCCACCACTGGCTGATCATTCAGGGCCAGCGTAGTATGCGCGGGCTACGCATGAATACCCTCGGCTGGTTTGATTTTAAATCGGCATGGTTTGCGCCGCCGGATCCCTAAGAGCCAGCTCTTAATTGCTGCCCGGCAACAAAATCACTACACTAACGCCGTTCTCAACGGGGTGCTATGCAATATGCTGGCTGAGAGATACCCGTCGAACCTGATCCGGATAATGCCGGCGAAGGGATTTGAGGCTTATCTCAAGTCCTTTGCCACCCAACTCTTGAGGTGCAAAGTGTTTAAAAAATGTCTTCCGCTTTTACTGCTGTGCGCAGCGCCTGCCTTCGCCAAACCGGAGCTGACCGTCTATACCTACGATTCGTTCGCTGCGGACTGGGGGCCTGGCCCGACAATCAAAAAAGCCTTTGAAGCTGACTGCAACTGCGAACTGAAGCTGGTCGCGTTGGAAGATGGCGTCTCGCTGCTTAACCGCCTGCGCATGGAAGGAAAAAACAGCAAAGCCGACGTCGTGCTGGGACTGGATAACAACCTGCTGGAAGCCGCCACGCAAACCAAACTGTTCGCCAAGAGCAATGTCGCAAACGACGCCGTTGACGTACCCGGCGGCTGGAAAAATGACACCTTTGTCCCGTTTGATTACGGCTACTTCGCTTTTGTCTATGATAAAAACAAGCTGAAAAATCCGCCAAAGAGCCTGAAAGAACTGGTCGAAAGCGATCAGAAATGGCGCGTCATTTATCAGGACCCGCGCACCAGCACCCCGGGGCTGGGCCTGCTGTTATGGATGCAAAAAGTCTATGGCGACAAAGCACCGGAGGCGTGGCAGAAACTGGCAGCCAAAACCGTCACCGTCACCAAGGGCTGGAGCGAAGCCTACGGCCTGTTCCTGAAAGGTGAAAGCGATCTGGTACTGAGCTACACCACCTCTCCGGCCTATCACATCATTGACGAGAAAAAAGATAACTACGCCGCCGCCAACTTTAGTGAAGGTCACTATTTGCAGGTGGAAGTCGCCGCCCGCACCGCGGCCAGCAAGCAGCCGGAACTGGCTGAGAAGTTCCTCAAGTTTATGGTTTCTCCGGCATTCCAGAATGCCATTCCGACCGGCAACTGGATGTATCCGGTGACGCAGGTTGCTCTCCCATCAGGATTTGAGCAACTGAAGAAACCGGCCACCGCGCTGGAATTTACCCCGCAGCAGGTTGCGGCCCAGCGTCAGACATGGATTAGCGAATGGCAACGCGCCGTCAGCCGTTAATTCCCGGCTGGCTGGTTCCAGGGCTTTCTGCCGCCACGCTGATGGTCGCAGTAGCCCTGGCCGCGTTTCTGGCGCTATGGTTTAACGCCCCACAAGGAGAATGGCTCTCGCTGTGGCGAGACGACTACCTGTGGCACGTGGTGCGTTTTTCTTTCTGGCAGGCTTTTTTATCCGCAGTGTTGTCGGTTGTCCCGGCAATTTTCCTTGCCAGAGCACTTTATCGCCGCCGTTTCCCCGGACGTCTGGCGCTGCTACGCCTGTGCGCGATGACGCTAATCCTGCCGGTGTTGGTCGCGGTCTTTGGCATTCTCAGCGTGTATGGCCGTCAGGGCTGGTTAGCCTCACTCTGGCAGATATTCGGGCTGGAGTGGACGTTTTCGCCGTACGGTTTGCAGGGTATTCTGCTGGCGCACGTTTTTTTCAATCTGCCGATGGCCAGCCGTCTGCTGTTGCAGTCGCTGGAAAATATTCCCGGTGAACAGCGACAGTTAGCCGCTCAGTTGGGTATTCGCGGCTGGCATTTCTTCCGCTTTGTCGAATGGCCATGGTTACGCCGTCAGATCCTTCCCGTCGCCGCGCTCATCTTTATGCTGTGCTTCGCCAGCTTCGCCACCGTTTTGTCGCTGGGTGGCGGGCCGCAGGCCACCACCATTGAGCTGGCTATCTATCAGGCGCTGAATTTCGATTACGATCCCGCCCGTGCCGCTATGCTGGCGTTGATCCAGATGCTGTGTTGTTTAGCGCTGGTGCTCCTCAGTCAACGCCTGAGCCGCGCTATTGCGCCCGGCACCACGCTGGTTCAGGGCTGGCGCGATCCCGACGATCGTCTGCACAGCCGTCTGGCAGACTCGTTGCTGATTTTCCTGGCCCTGTTGCTGTTGCTGCCGCCGCTGTTGGCAGTGATTGTCGATGGTCTTAACCGCCAGGTTCTGGATGTGCTTATGCAGCCGGTTCTGTGGCAGGCGTTGGGAACTTCACTGCGCATCGCGCTGGCGGCAGGGGCATTATGCGTGATACTCACCATGATGCTGTTATGGAGCAGTCGCGAACTGCGCGCCCGACAGCAGGTGCTGGCAGGCCAGGTACTGGAGCTTAGCGGCATGATGATCCTCGCCATGCCGGGCATCGTGTTGGCAACCGGCTTCTTTCTGCTGCTCAATAACACCGTTGGTCTCCCCGAATCCGCCGACGGCATTGTGATTTTCACCAACGCGCTGATGGCGATCCCTTACGCGCTGAAGGCACTGGAAAACCCAATGCGTGACGTGACCGCACGCTACAGTATGTTGTGCCAGTCGTTGGGAATTGAGGGATGGTCGCGGCTGAAAGTGGTTGAACTGCGGGCACTGAAACGTCCGCTGGCGCAGGCGATGGCTTTTGCCTGCGTACTGTCGATTGGCGATTTTGGCGTGGTGGCGTTATTTGGCAATGAGGATTTCCGCACCTTGCCGTTTTATCTATATCAGCAGATTGGATCTTATCGCAGTCAGGATGGCGCGGTTACGGCGCTCTTGCTGCTGATCCTGTGTTTTACGCTGTTTACCGTTATTGAGAAATTGCCGGGTAGAAATGTTAAAACTGATTGATATCACATGGCTTTACCACCATTTGCCCATGCGCTTTACGCTGTCAGTCTCGCGCGGTGAGCAGGTCGCAATACTCGGCCCCAGCGGCGCCGGGAAAAGTACGCTATTGAATCTGATTGCCGGCTTTCTTGCTCCTGCCAGCGGCACAATGATGATTGAAGGTGAAGATCACACCGCAACGCCCCCTTCGCGTCGTCCCGTTTCCATGCTGTTTCAGGAAAACAATCTGTTCAGCCATCTGAGCGTGTGGCAAAACATCGGTCTGGGTCTTGATCCGGGATTAAAACTGAACGCATCGCAGCGGGAGAAAATGCACCACATCGCCCGGCAAATGGGGCTCGATTCACTGCTGGAGCGACTCCCCGGTGAGCTTTCCGGCGGCCAGCGACAACGTGTGGCGCTGGCGCGTTGTCTGGTGCGCGAGCAACCCATATTGCTGCTCGATGAACCGTTCTCTGCGCTCGATCCCGCCCTGCGTCAGGAGATGTTAACCCTGGTCGCCGAGGTCTGCCGTGATAAGCAGCTTACGCTGCTGATGGTTTCCCACAGCGTCGAAGATGCGGCGCGAATTGCGCCCCGGTCAATCGTGGTCGCCGACGGACGCATTGCGTGGCAAGGCAAAACAGACGAGCTACTAAGCGGTCAAGCCAGCGCCTCAGCGCTGTTAGGCATCAAGCCTCATATTTCGTAGGCCGGATAAGGCGAAGCCGCCATCCGGCAAAGGAATCGCTAGTAACCCACAACTTTGCGCAGAATATCGATATATACCGGCATCAGCGGGTGACGCAACAGCGCCACCAGCGCGACCACGCCGATCCCGAGCGTCAACGGCGCCAGATACAGTAAACGGCTGCGGGGGAAATACGCAGTTAAACGATCGACTGCCGCTTTGCCGCTGCGCCACAGCCGCCAGCATAACCAGCCTCCAACCCACAGCAGCAACGCCGTCGCCAGCAGCAGCCATTTGAAATCTCCGCTCTGCATATCGGAAGGAATATCGATTGCCGCGCCCGCCAAAATACCCGGCAGGAAATAGAACGGCGGCCACAGCACGCAGCCAATAATATTGGGGACTATAAATTTTGCGACAGGCAGATCCAGCATACCCGCCACCATCGGCACCAGCGGACGCGTTGGGCCGACAAAACGGCCCACCAGAATGGTAAACATGCTGTGCTGATGCAGCGCATGCTCGGTTTTATCCAGCAGCGCCTTGTTCTTTTTCATGAACGACCAACGGTGCAGCGGCTTTTTAAAGCGCCAGCCCAACCAAAAGGAGATCCAATCCCCCAACAGGCAACCGACGATGCCCGCAAGCCAGGCATGCCAGAAATTCAGTTCGCCACTGCCAATCAGCGCCCCCAGCCCCGCCATCATCACAGTGCCAGGCAGAATCAGACCAACCAGCGCCAGAGACTCCAAAAAGGCCACCAAAAGTACGGCGATCAGAGAGTACAGGGCGGACTGGAGAATAAAGTGTTCCAGCAATGCTTGCATAATGTGTCCGTCAGATTTACGAAGCAGGGATTTTGATAACCCTTCTCAACTTCGTCAAGCCATCAATTGTCTGAATAGATTGCCAGTTATGACAACTTTCAGGACACATCATTCACTTTTTATTCACATCCAGCACGGAACTCGCTCGGACTGGCGCCGGTACATTTTTTGAAAACGCGAGAGAAATAGAGCTGGTCATCAAAGCCGACGTTGCGACCCACCGTGGCGATAGGCATTCGTGTGGTACTCAGCAGTAGCTTCGCCTGACTGATTCGCTGATCCTCACGCCAGCTTAATACGCTGATGCCCAATTGCTGGCGGAACAGGTGTGACAAACGGGAAGGCGACAGGCAGACGTGCTGTGCGACGCTGGCAATATCAAAATTGCTGTCCGCCAGATGATCGCTAATGTACTGACAGGCATCACGAACGCGGTTGTCCATTGGCGGGTGCAGCGACTCATTAATGGCTTCCATACGTCGGAGTAACAATTGCTCCAGTAAATTAATCGCCAGCAGTTCGGAATAGCGTCCCTCTCCCTGCCCGGCATTAATGATCTGCCCAAACAGTTCGTTGAAATGCGGTTGATGCGCTTCATCAGGGCGAAAGAAACCGGTCTGGGCAAAAATGGCCGGCCAGGCCAGCCACTCCTGCCAGTAAGCGCGTGGCCGGAAGTAGACCCACTGGTGATACCACTCGCTGGCGTCAGGATGGCGTCCGTAGTGGTGAATTTCGCCAGGCGGAAACAGCAAAATATCGCCAGGTCGACAGACAAACTGCTTGCCCTGATTATTAATGACCCCTTGCCCACGAATAGTGAGATTGAGGATATAGCCCTTCATCCCCAGCGGCCTGTCGATAAAAAAATCCAGGTATCCGTTCGCCTCAATGGGGGTTAATCCAGCCACCAAATGTGCGTTAAACGAATAGCCCGGCAGGAGGGGATCGTTTTGCGTTTCAGCCATAATTTCAATACTCCCTGGGTTCTGCTAAGAAACAATTTGTCCATATTACGCCAGACATCATCGCCGTCGTCCCGGCGGGCCACAGTGTTTGCGGTAATGGACCATCAACCCCGCTTGTGAAAAGCAATTTGTAAAAAACATGTACCACGCCAACGTCAAAATCGGCTAACAAAAGTGTCTATAACTACGGCAGAAATGTCCACATTGATTATTTGCACGGCGTCACACTTTGTGATGCCACAGCATTTTAGTCCATAAGATTAGCGAATCCTGCCTGACGGTTTTTATCCCTGGTCACTACTGTTTATCCATACCCGTATTTTTGGATGGAGTAAGACGATGGCGATTGCAATTGGCCTCGATTTTGGTAGTGATTCGGTACGCGCTTTGGCGGTGGAATGTGCCACTGGTGAAGAAATCGCCACCAGCGTTGAGTGGTACCCACGTTGGCAGGAAGGGCAGTTTTGCGACGGCCCAAACAACCAGTTTCGCCATCATCCGCGCGACTACATTGAATCCATGGAAGCGGCGCTGAAAACCGTACTCGCCGAACTGAGCGCGGAACAACGCGCAGAAGTGGTCGGGATTGGCGTTGACAGTACCGGCTCAACCCCGGCGCCTATCGATGCCGACGGCAACGTACTGGCGCTGCGCCCGGAGTTCGCGGAAAACCCGAATGCGATGTTTGTTCTGTGGAAAGATCACACTGCGGTAGAAGAAGCCGAAGAAATTACTCGCCTGTGCCACACGCCGGGCAAGATCGATTACTCCCGCTATATTGGCGGTATTTATTCCAGCGAATGGTTCTGGGCAAAAATCCTGCACGTGACTCGCCAGGACCACGCGGTCGCCGAGGCGGCGGTCTCATGGATTGAGCTGTGTGACTGGGTTCCGGCCCTGCTCTCCAATACTGTGCGCCCCCAGGATATTCGTCGCGGTCGCTGCAGCGCCGGGCATAAATCCCTGTGGCATGAAAGCTGGGGGGGGCTGCCGCCAGCCAGTTTCTTTGACGAACTCGACCCCATCCTCAACCGCCATCTGCAATACCCAATGTTTAGCGATACCTTCACGGCGGACCTGCCGGTTGGCACTCTGTGTGCCGAGTGGGCGCAGCGCCTGGGTCTATCGGAAAGCGTGGTGATTTCAGGCGGCGCCTTTGACTGCCATATGGGCGCGGTCGGCGCAGGCGCACAGCCCAATACGCTGGTGAAAGTCATCGGCACGTCTACCTGCGACATTCTGATTGCCGATAAACACAGCGTTGGCGAACGCGCGGTGAAAGGCATTTGCGGGCAGGTTGATGGCAGCGTGGTGCCGCATTTTATCGGTCTGGAAGCGGGGCAATCTGCTTTCGGCGACATCTATGCCTGGTTTAGCCGCGTGTTGAGCTGGCCGCTGGAACAGCTTGCTGCGCAGCACCCGGAACTGAAAACCCAGATTAAAGCCAGCCAAAAACAGCTACTGCCAGCGCTCACCGAAGCCTGGGCGAAAAATCCGTCGCTGGATCACCTGCCGGTGGTGCTCGACTGGTTTAATGGTCGTCGTACGCCGAATGCCAACCAGCGTCTGAAAGGCGTCATTACCGACCTGAATCTGGCAACTGATGCGCCAGCGCTGTTCGGCGGTCTGATTGCCGCCACGGCCTTTGGCGCGCGCGCCATCATGGAATGCTTCACCGAACAAGGCATTGCGGTTAACAACGTCATGGCGCTCGGCGGTATCGCGCGTAAAAACCCGGTCATCATGCAGGCCTGCTGCGACGTGCTAAACCGTCCGCTGCAGATTGTCGCTTCAGACCAGTGCTGCGCGCTCGGTGCGGCTATCTTCGCCGCCGTTGCCGCGCAGGTCCATGCAGACATTCCAGCCGCCCAGCAACACATGGCGAGCGCAGTAGAAAAGACGATGCAACCTCGCCCAGAACAGGCTCAACGTTTTGAACAACTTTACCGCCGCTACCAGCAGTGGGCGGTAAGCGCTGAACAACAATACCTTCCGACTGCCGCTCCGGCGCAACAAGCCCCGGTAGACCAGGCAACCCTGACTCATTAAGGACACGACAATGACAATTTTTAATAACTATGAAGTGTGGTTTGTGATTGGTAGCCAGCACTTGTATGGCCCGGAAACCCTGCGTCAGGTAACCCGACATGCCGAGCACGTTGTTAACGCACTAAATACGGAAGCTAACCTGCCCTGCAAACTGGTGTTAAAACCGCTGGGTACTTCACCTGACGAAATTACCGCTATCTGTCGTGATGCCAACTATGACGATCGCTGCGCAGGTCTGGTGGTCTGGCTGCACACCTTCTCTCCAGCCAAAATGTGGATTAACGGTCTGACTATCCTCAATAAGCCGCTGATGCAGTTCCACACCCAATTCAACGCCGCCCTGCCGTGGGACAGCATTGATATGGACTTTATGAACCTGAACCAGACCGCACACGGCGGTCGCGAATTCGGCTTCATCGGTGCGCGTATGCGTCAGCAGCACGCCGTGGTCACCGGCCATTGGCAGGATAAGCAGGCGCACGAGCGTATTGGCTCCTGGATGCGTCAGGCGGTGTCCAAACAGGATACCCGCCATCTGAAAGTCTGCCGTTTTGGCGACAACATGCGCGAAGTGGCGGTCACTGACGGCGATAAGGTTGCCGCACAGATCAAATTCGGCTTCTCGGTAAATACCTGGGCCGTGGGCGACCTGGTGCAGGTAGTGAACGCAATTAGTGACGGCGAAATCAACGCGCTGATCGACGAGTATGAAAGCACCTACACCATGACGGCGGCCACACAAGTCCATGGTGAGAAACGTCAGAACGTACTGGAAGCCGCCCGAATTGAACTGGGAATGAAGCGCTTCCTTGAGCAGGGCGGATTCCACGCCTTCACGACGACATTTGAAGATTTGCACGGCCTGAAACAACTTCCGGGTCTGGCCGTACAGCGTCTGATGCAGCAAGGCTACGGCTTTGCGGGCGAAGGCGACTGGAAAACCGCCGCTCTGCTTCGCATCATGAAGGTGATGTCAACCGGTCTGCAGGGCGGCACCTCATTTATGGAGGATTACACCTACCACTTCGAGAAAGGCAACGATCTGGTGCTCGGCTCGCACATGCTGGAAGTGTGCCCGTCAATCGCTGTGGAAGAGAAACCGATCCTCGACGTTCAGCACCTCGGTATTGGCGGTAAAGACGATCCTGCCCGTCTGATCTTCAACACCAAAACCGGCCCGGCAGTGGTTGCCAGCCTGATCGATCTCGGCGATCGCTACCGCCTGCTGGTTAACTGCATCGACACGGTGCAAACGCCGCACGACCTGCCGAAACTGCCGGTGGCTAACGCATTGTGGAAGGCCCAGCCGGATCTACCAACCGCATCTGAGGCCTGGATCCTTGCCGGCGGCGCGCACCACACCGTCTTCAGCCATGCGCTGGATCTGAACGATATGCGCCAGTTCGCTGAAATGCACGATATCGAGATCGCAGTGATCGATAACGAGACCCGTCTGCCGGCCTTTAAGGACGCGCTGCGCTGGAACGAAGTGTATTACGGGTTCAAACGTTAATTGGTGAAACGGATTGCCCGGTGGCATTTCATTTACCGGGTCTACAAATCACCGTAGGCCGGATAAGCGAAACGCCATCCGGCATTCAGGAGTTTACATGCTAGAAGATCTTAAACGTCAGGTACTGGAAGCAAATCTGGCACTGCCCAAGCACAACCTGGTGACGCTGACCTGGGGTAACGTTAGCGCCGTCGATCGCGAACGCGGCGTGTTTGTGATTAAACCTTCCGGTGTCGATTACAGCGTCATGACCGCAGACGATATGGTTGTTGTCAGTATCGCCACTGGGGAAGTCGTTGAAGGCACGAAAAAGCCCTCCTCCGATACCCCAACGCACCGTTTGTTATATCAGGCATTCCCGACCATTGGCGGCATTGTTCATACCCACTCGCGCCACGCGACAATCTGGGCGCAGGCGGGTCAGTCGATCCCGGCCACGGGTACCACCCATGCGGACTATTTCTACGGCGCCATTCCCTGCACACGTAAAATGACCGACAGCGAGATTAACGGGGAATACGAGTGGGAAACCGGGAATGTGATCGTCGAAACCTTTGAGAAACAAGGGATTGACGCAGCGCAGATGCCAGGCGTACTGGTGCACTCTCACGGTCCGTTCGCCTGGGGAAAAAATGCCGAAGATGCGGTGCATAACGCCATCGTGCTGGAAGAAGTCGCCTATATGGGGATATTCTGCCGCCAACTCGCGCCGCAGTTGCCGGATATGCAACAAACCCTGCTGGATAAACACTACCTGCGTAAACATGGCGCAAAAGCCTATTACGGTCAGTGAAATGACGCCAGGCGCGTCCGGAAACAATGACGCGCCTTCTTATTATTGAGTTATATATTCCGCAAACGTACTTCGATACACACAATTATTAGCACAAACGTATTTAATCACATTATCATAATGTCCCAGCGCCTCTTCGCCATCCAGAGAATGAAAGAAAATATAATCTGCAATTGTTGACTGCCAGCGTTGGCCGTTCAACAGATAATTAATAACCGTATCACGATGCCCATTTATTCTGTCCTGCCCTTGCCAGTGAAAGAAGGCATTCCCACGATCAATAATCTCAGAGCGCCAGATTTGACCTGACCATGTTCTATACTCAATGTATTGACTTACCGACTTAATAGTCGGGTTAGATAGCTGAGTATTAACAAATAAATAGTGGTCATATCCTACCTGTAACGCCTGAGTATAAACATTCATAACACCTCTCCATTTCACAACACACCCAAGCTATTGATATAAAACACCCGAGCCGCCAGATGAATAAAAATTACATCAGGAGATAAAAATCAAATTATGCAGAGAGATATTCCCGACGAAATCGTACCGAAAATCTGTTTTTATCCAGACAATAGTAATCCAATAATATATATTATATTCAACCTGACAACCCGAATGCTTCGATTAAAATAGTTACACTAACCATGAATAAAAACAAATTAAAAAAAGTGTAATTTTTTCTGAACCGAGGGGTAAGTAGCAAAATGGGTTGAGCACTATTCTGAAAATGTGAAAAAACTCCTGAAGCAGACTATCAATTTATGAAAAACACATAATCAAAAAGCAGTAATTTAAATAAATAATCAAAAAAGACTAATCAAATAATTTACGGAAGTATAACCAGAAACTGTATTCATAAATTAAATAGTTCGACACTGAAATTTTGTACCCGAAAAGAATTTTACTGTCACTGCTACTGCTACTGCGTCTTACCGCGACTTTTACCTTACAACTGTACAAAATAACAGTACAATCGTGCAATCCAGGCTATAATCATGCCTGGTTTTTTAATGGATACACAGCGTGGCGCAGGCAGGCTTTATTTTAACCCGGCACTGGCGGGACACCCCGCAGGGAACTGAGGTCTCATTCTGGCTGGCGACAGACGACGGGCCGCTGCTGGTCACGCTCGCGCCTCAGGAATCCGTCGCGTTTATACCTGGCAGTCAGGTTCCGCGCGTTACATCATTATTACGTGCAGAGAACGGCTATCGCCTGACGCCGCTTCAGCTACAAGATTTCCACCGCCAGCCCGTTTCGGGTCTGTATTGCCGCTCCCACCGCCAGCTTATGCGGCTGGAAAAACTCCTGCGCGAAAACGACATCACCGTTTATGAGGCTGACGTACGCCCGCCAGAGCGGTATCTGATGGAGCGCTTTATCACGTCCCCGATCTGGGTCGAAGGCGACAAACATAACGGCACGCTGATTAATGCCCGCCTGAAGCCAAACCCGGACTATCGACCGCCGCTAAAATGGGTATCGCTGGATATCGAAACCACGCGGCATGGTGAACTTTACTGCATCGGTCTTGAAGGCTGTGGGCAGCGTATTGTCTACATGCTCGGCCCGGCAAACGGCGATGCCTCGGCGCTGGATTTTGAACTTGAGTACGTGGCTAGCCGACCGCAGTTGCTGGAAAAGCTCAACGACTGGATTGCCCGTCATGATCCCGATGTCATCATTGGCTGGAATGTGGTGCAATTCGATTTACGCGTCCTGCAAAAGCATGCCGAACGTTATCGCATCCCCCTGCGTTTTGGTCGTGATAATAGCGAACTGGAGTGGCGCGAGCATGGCTTCAAAAACGGCGTGTTCTTCGCGCAGGCCAAAGGTCGACTGATCATTGACGGCATTGAAGCGCTCAAATCCGCATTCTGGAATTTCTCGTCATTCTCGCTGGAAACGGTGTCGCAAGAATTGCTGGGCGAAGGAAAATCGATTGATAACCCGTGGGACCGAATGGACGAAATTGACCGTCGGTTTGCCCAGGATAAACCCGCGCTCGCCACCTACAATCTCAAAGACTGTGAGCTGGTCACGCGCATTTTTCATAAAACCGAGATCATGCCTTTTCTGCTGGAGCGCTCAACGGTCAACGGTCTGCCGGTCGACCGTCACGGTGGTTCGGTTGCCGCCTTCGGCCACCTCTACCTTCCGCGCATGCACCGGGCGGGTTACGTGGCGCCAAATCTGGGAGAAGTTCCCGCGCACGCCAGCCCCGGCGGCTATGTGATGGACTCGCGCCCGGGATTGTACGACTCCGTTCTGGTGCTGGATTACAAAAGCCTGTACCCCTCAATTATTCGTACATTTTTGATCGATCCGGTGGGGCTTATCGAAGGGATGGCGCACCCGGATCGGGAGCACAGCACCGAAGGTTTTCTTGACGCCTGGTTCTCACGCGAAAAACACTGCCTGCCGGAGATCGTTACTCAGATCTGGCACGGGCGTGAAGAAGCAAAACGCCACGGGAATAAACCGCTCTCGCAGGCGCTGAAAATTATCATGAATGCGTTTTACGGCGTACTGGGTACTACCGCCTGTCGCTTTTTCGACCCGAGACTGGCCTCATCAATCACGATGCGCGGCCATGCGATCATGCGCCAGACCAAAGCGTTAATTGAGGCTCAGGGTTACGACGTCATCTATGGTGATACCGACTCGACCTTTGTCTGGCTTAAAAAGGCGCACTCAGAAGATGATGCCGCCCGGATTGGCCGGGAGCTGGTGAGCCATGTCAACTCGTGGTGGGCGCAATCGCTAAAGCAACAAAATCTGACCAGCGCGCTGGAGCTGGAGTTTGAAACCCACTTTTGTCGCTTTCTGATGCCGACTATTCGCGGTGCGGATACTGGTAGTAAAAAGCGTTACGCCGGGATGATTCAGGAAGGGGCTGAACAACGCATGGTGTTTAAGGGGCTGGAAACGGTTCGCACCGACTGGACACCGCTGGCGCAACAATTCCAGCAGGCGCTGTACCTGCGAATTTTTCGTAACGAGCCGTATCAGGAGTTTGTCCGCGAGACCATCGACCGTCTGATGGCAGGTGAACTGGATGCACAACTGGTGTACCGCAAACGCCTGCGCCGCCCGTTAAGTGAATACCAGCGTAATGTTCCGCCACACGTCCGCGCGGCACGACTGGCTGATGAGCAGAATATAAAACGAGGTCGCGCGCCACAGTACCAAAACCGTGGCACCATTAAATATGTCTGGACAGTAAACGGCCCTGAACCTGTGGATTATCAGCAATCTGCTCTGGATTATGAGCACTATCTGACCCGTCAGATACAACCGGTTGCCGAGGGAATACTTCCCTTTATCGATGATAATTTTGCTACACTACTCACAGGGCAACTGGGGTTATTTTGACGCGTGACGAAACCGCCGCCATCCAGTACCATAGCGCCCTTTCCATTCCTGGACCCATTTAACACCACTACCACTGATTTATTAGCCTGGTAGCGGGGTCGTATGCTCTCAAAAACCGGGTTAGCCCGGAAAATGACGAGTATTGCCTGCAATTAAAGATATAGAGCCGAACATATATGCCTTTTACACTTGGTCAACGCTGGATCAGCGATACAGAAAGCGAACTGGGACTTGGTACTGTTGTCGCCATGGATGCGCGAACCGTCACTTTACTTTTCTCATCGACGGGCGAAAACCGTCTGTATGCGCGCAGTGATTCTCCCGTGACCCGCGTGATGTTCAATCCTGGCGATACGATAACGAGCCATGAAGGCTGGCAACTGCATGTCGATGAAGTAAAAGAAGAAAACGGCCTGCTTGCCTATATCGGAACCCGCCTTGATACCGAAGAAACCGGTGTAACGCTGCGTGAAGTGCTGCTCGACAGTAAACTGGTATTCAGCAAACCACAGGATCGCCTGTTTGCCGGTCAGATTGACCGTATGGACCGCTTTGCGCTGCGCTATCGCGCGCGTAAATTTCAGAGCGAACAGTACCGTATGCCATGGAGTGGTTTGCGCGGCCAACGTACCAGCCTGATCCCCCACCAGCTCAACATTGCTCATGATGTTGGTCGTCGTCACGCCCCGCGCGTTTTGCTGGCTGACGAAGTGGGTTTAGGTAAAACCATTGAGGCCGGGATGATCCTGCATCAGCAACTGCTTTCTGGTGCCGCTGAACGCGTACTGATCATCGTCCCGGAGACGCTACAGCACCAGTGGCTGGTCGAAATGCTGCGCCGTTTCAACCTGCGTTTTGCGCTGTTCGATGATGAGCGTTATGCAGAAGCGCAACACGACGCCTACAACCCATTTGAAACCGAACAGTTAGTTATCTGTTCGCTGGACTTTGCCCGTCGCAGTAAACAGCGTCTGGAGCACCTGTGTGACGCCGAATGGGATCTGCTGATTGTCGACGAAGCCCATCACCTGGTGTGGAGCGAAGATGCGCCCAGCCGGGAATATATGGCCATTGAACAGCTGGCTGAACGCGTACCGGGTATCCTGCTGTTGACCGCTACGCCAGAACAACTGGGTATGGAAAGCCACTTTGCACGTCTGCGCCTGCTGGATCCAAGCCGTTTCCACGATTTCGCCCAGTTTGTTGAAGAGCAAAAAAATTACCGTCCGGTCGCTGATGCCGTCGCCATGCTACTGGCTGGCAATAAACTGAGTAACGATGAGCTGAACATGTTAGGCGACATGATTGGCGAGCAGGATATTGAGCCATTATTGCAGGCAGCAAACAGCGACAGCGAAGACGCCCAGAGCGCGCGTCAGGAACTGGTTTCGATGCTGATGGACCGCCATGGCACCAGCCGTGTGCTGTTCCGTAACACCCGTAACGGTGTGAAAGGCTTCCCGAAACGCGAACTGCATACCATCAAATTACCGTTGCCGACCCAATACCAGACCGCGATAAAAGTCTCCGGCATTATGGGCGCGCGTAAGAGTGCGGAAGACCGGGCTCGCGACATGCTCTACCCGGAACAGATTTATCAGGAATTCGAAGGCGATACCGGCACCTGGTGGAACTTTGATCCGCGCGTGGAATGGCTGATGGGCTACCTGACCAGCCACCGTTCGCAAAAAGTGCTGGTTATCTGCGCGAAAGCGACCACCGCGCTGCAACTGGAGCAGGTCCTGCGCGAGCGTGAAGGGATCCGCGCCGCCGTGTTCCATGAAGGAATGTCGATTATTGAACGTGACCGCGCGGCGGCCTGGTTTAGCGAAGAAGATAGCGGCGCCCAGGTGATGCTGTGTTCTGAAATCGGCTCAGAAGGGCGTAACTTCCAGTTCGCCAGCAACCTGGTGATGTTCGACCTACCGTTCAACCCGGACCTGCTGGAACAGCGTATTGGTCGTCTGGACCGTATCGGCCAGGCACATGATATTCAGATCCACGTACCGTTCCTGGAAAAAACCGCGCAATCCGTGCTGGTGCGCTGGTACCACGAAGGTCTGGATGCGTTCGAACACACTTGCCCAACCGGACGTACAATCTATGACACGGTATACAACAATCTGATTGGCTTCCTGGCTGAGCCGGAAAATACCGATGGCTTTGATGACCTGATCAAAACCTGCCGTGAGCAGCACGAGGCGCTGAAAGCCCAACTGGAGCAAGGCCGCGATCGCCTGCTGGAAATTCACTCCAATGGCGGTGAAAAAGCTCAGCAACTTACCGAAAGTATTGAAGAGCAGGATGACGACACCAGCCTGATCGCCTTTGCCATGAACCTGTTTGATATCGTCGGTATTAATCAGGATGACCGCGGCGACAATTTAATCGTGCTGACGCCGTCCGATCATATGCTGGTACCTGATTTCCCTGGCCTGCCGGAAGATGGCTGCACCATTACGTTTGAACGTGATGTCGCCCTGTCGCGTGAAGACGCGCAGTTTATTACCTGGGAGCATCCGCTGATCCGCAATGGTCTGGATCTGATCCTGTCCGGCGACACCGGAAGCAGTACTATTTCTTTATTGAAAAACAAAGCGTTACCGGTCGGTACTCTGCTGGTTGAACTGGTCTACGTTGTAGAGGCGCAAGCGCCGAAACAGCTGCAGTTGAACCGCTTCCTGCCGCCAACACCGGTACGCATGCTGCTGGATAAAAACGGCAATAACCTTGCCGCGCAGGTTGAATTCGAAACCTTTAACCGTCAGCTCAGCGCCGTTAACCGCCACACCGGCAGCAAACTGGTCAACGCCGTGCAGCAGGATGTTCATGCCATCCTGCAGTTGGGTGAGGCGCAGGTGGAAAAATCCGCCCGTGCGCTGATCGACGCGGCGCGCAAAGAAGCGGATGAGAAGCTGACAGCAGAACTGTCGCGTCTGGAAGCCCTACGTGCCGTTAACCCGAACATCCGTGATGACGAACTGAGCGCCATTGAAAGCAACCGCCAGCAGGTGTTGGAAAGCCTGGAGCAGGCGGGCTGGCGTCTGGATGCCCTGCGTCTGATCGTCGTGACGCACCAGTAACGGAGCCATACATGGGGATGGAAAACTACAATCCGCCGCAGGAACCCTGGCTGGTTATCCTGTATCAGGATGAGCACATTATGGTGGTCAACAAGCCGAGCGGCTTGTTGTCCGTGCCGGGTCGTCTGGATGAGCACAAAGACAGCGTGATGACGCGTATTCAACGCGACTACCCACAGGCTGAATCCGTACATCGTCTGGATATGGCAACCAGCGGCGTGATTGTAGTCGCGCTAACTAAAGCGGCAGAGCGTGAACTCAAACGCCAGTTTCGCGAGCGCGAACCGAAAAAGCAGTATGTCGCACGCGTATGGGGACATCCGGCGCCTGCCGAGGGACTGGTTGATTTACCGCTGATTTGCGACTGGCCGAACCGACCAAAGCAGAAAGTGTGTTATGAGACCGGGAAATCCGCGCAGACCGAGTATGAAGTGGTCGAATTCGCGGCGGATAACACCGCCCGGGTGGTGCTCAAACCCATAACCGGACGCTCCCACCAGTTGCGTGTGCATATGCTGGCATTAGGGCATCCGATCCTCGGCGACCGCTTCTACGCTCCGCCAGAAGCCCTGGCGTTAGCGCCACGCCTGCTGCTGCACGCAGAGATGTTAACCATCACCCATCCCGCATACGGCAACAGCATGACGTTTAAAGTCCCGGCGGATTTTTAAACGCAGAGCCAATTGATGCCGGGGGCGCTTCGCTTGCCCGGCCTACATTCATTAACGTAGGCCGGATAAGGCGCAAGCCGCATCCGGCAATTCACTTTACTTAAATCCTTTCTGCTCTTTAATCAGCTCGTACGCCTTCTGAATTTCCTGCGCCTTCTGCTTGGCCATCTCCATCATTTCTGGCGGTAAACCTTTCGCCACCAGTTTGTCCGGATGGTGTTCGCTCATTAGTTTACGATAAGCGCGCTTAATGGTGGTCGCATCGTCGGTTGTTTTTACACCGAGAACATTGCAGGCGTCTTCCAGCGTCGGGCCTCGTTGCGCCTGCTGCCAGCCGCCACCACCGGACTGCTGCTGATATCCGCCGCCGAACTGTGCCCCGCCCTGCATCATGCGCAGAAACTGATCAAACTGGGTACGCGAAATCCCCAACTCTTCAGCAATCACATACAGCACTTCACGCTCGTTAGGGTGCAATGACCCGTCGGCAAATGCCGCCTGGATCTGAATCTCCAGAAACATGCGGATCAGATCGAATCGACCAAAACAGACGCTGCGAAACTGACGCATCTTTTCACGTAACGGGTAATTGTCTGATTTTCCCACCCGGAAGGCGTGTTGCGCGGCAGTACGGGAATCACCGTGCAAATTCATCCGATCCATCAACTGGCTGGCGATATGAATATCGGCTTCCGTGACGCGACCTTTGGATTTGGTCAGATGTCCCATCACCTCAAAAGTGGTGGCAAAAAAAAGCGCCTGGCGTTCACGTTGGTTGGCAAACCACGCCATTTTGCGCATGCGGGCTTTGTCGAACATGTGGCCGACTAACAGGCCCAGAACCACACCCCAGAAGCCGCCGCCCATCATTAAAGCCACGGCTACACCAATTATCTTTCCCCAATACTGCATAGACTCCCCAAATCTTTGTGCTCTCAGCCAGGCTATGTCCCACAATATAAGCTGCTTTTACCGTTTTACGGCTGCGGTCAATTGTGGGACATCGCCTATAATTTGCATTATCATACCTGTCATTCAATGCCGTGCCTAACACCACGGATGCCTAAATGGGCAGGATTAACACTAGCGCAGTGAAGATGAGATAAGTTAGGCTGTGACCGTTTGTCACGCGCGACGCTACCGATGATGGAACAATAAATACAACGTATGAAAAAACGTATTCCCACTCTTCTGGCCACCATGATTGCCAGTGCCCTTTATAGCCAACAGGGCCTGGCAGCCGATCTCGCCTCACAGTGTATGCTGGGCGTGCCGAGCTATAACCGTCCTCTGGTGAAGGGCGAAACCAATGAATTACCCGTCACCATTAATGCCGACAATGCGAAAGGGAATTACCCGGATGACGCGGTGTTTACCGGCAACGTGGATATAGCGCAGGGTAATAGCCGCCTGCAGGCCGACGAAGTTCAGCTTCACCAGAAGCAGGCAGAAGGTCAGCCGGAGCCAGTACGAACCGTCGATGCGTTGGGTAATGTCCATTACGATGACAATCAGGTGATTCTGAAGGGACCGAAGGGCTGGTCTAATCTGAATACCAAAGATACCAACATCTGGGAGGGGGATTACCAGATGGTAGGTCGTCAGGGACGCGGGAAAGCCGACCTGATGAAACAGCGTGGGGAAAACCGTTATACTATTCTGGAAAACGGTAGTTTTACCTCCTGTCTGCCCGGTTCCGATACCTGGAGCGTCGTCGGTAGCGAAGTCATCCACGATCGTGAAGAACAGGTCGCGGAAATCTGGAACGCCCGGTTTAAACTGGGTCCGGTTCCGGTCTTTTACAGCCCCTATTTACAGTTGCCCGTCGGCGATAAGCGCCGTTCCGGTTTCCTGATCCCGAACGCAAAATACTCTACTAATAACTATTTTGAGTTCTACCTCCCGTACTACTGGAACATTGCGCCCAATATGGACGCCACCATCACGCCGCATTATATGCACCGTCGTGGCGGCATCATGTGGGAGAACGAATTCCGCTACCTCACCCAGGCGGGCGCAGGCCTGATGGAGTTCGACTATCTGAACTCCGATAAAGTGTACGAAGATGAGCATCCGAAGGATGACAATTCGCGCCGCTGGCTGTTCTACTGGCAGCACTCAGGCGTCATGGACCAGGTGTGGCGTTTCAACATCGACTACACCAAGGTCAGCGACACCAGTTACTTTAATGATTTTGATAACAAATACGGCTCCAGTACCGACGGCTACGCCACGCAGAAATTCAGCGTCGGCTATGCGGTACAGAACTTTGACGCCACGGTTTCGACCAAGCAGTTCCAGGTCTTCGATTCCGCAAACAGTAACAGTTACTCTGCGCAGCCGCAGTTAGACGTCAACTATTACCAGAATGACGTCGGTCCGTTTGATACCCGTATTTATGGCCAGGCGGTCCATTTCGTTAACACCAATGACAACATGCCAGAAGCAACGCGTGTTCACCTTGAACCGACCATCAACCTACCGTTGTCGAATAACTGGGGCAGTATCAATACCGAAGCGAAACTGCTGGCTACGCACTATCAGCAGACCAATCTGGATTGGTACAACAGCAACCCGCAAAACACCAAGCTGGATGATTCCGCCAACCGCGTCATGCCGCAGTTTAAAGTTGACGGCAAGATGGTATTCGAGCGTGATATGCAAATGCTGGCGCCGGGATATACCCAGACGCTGGAGCCGCGCGCCCAGTACCTGTACGTTCCGTATCGCGACCAAAGTCATATCTATAACTATGACTCATCCCTGCTGCAATCTGACTACAGCGGCCTGTTCCGCGACCGTACTTATGGCGGTCTGGACCGTATTGCTTCCGCTAACCAGGTAACGACCGGGGTCACATCTCGCGTTTATGATGACGCGGCCGTTGAACGTTTTAATATTTCTGTGGGTCAAATCTACTATTTCACTGAGTCTCGCACTGGCGATGACAACATTAAATGGGAGAATGACGACAAAACGGGTTCGCTGGTCTGGGCGGGAGACACCTACTGGCGCATCTCCGATCGCTGGGGTTTGCGTAGTGGGATCCAGTACGACACGCGTCTGGATAGCATCGCCACCAGCAGCAGCAGTATCGAATACCGCCGCGACGAAAACCGTATGCTGCAGTTGAACTACCGTTATGCCAGTTCAGAGTATATCCAGGCAACCCTGCCTTCTTACTACTCGACGGCCGATCAGTATAAGAACGGGATTTCGCAGGTGGGCGCAGTGGCAAGCTTCCCGATCGCCGATCGCTGGTCGATTGTCGGTGCTTACTACTTCGATACCAACGTGAACAAAGAAGCAGACTCCATGCTGGGCTTACAGTACAACTCCTGCTGTTACGCCATTCGCTTCGGCTACGAACGTAAGCTGAACGGTTGGGATAACACCCAGCAACATGCAATTTATGACAACACGATCGGCTTTAATATCGAACTCCGCGGCCTGAGCTCCAACTACGGTCTCGGCACCAACCAAATGTTGCGTTCGAACATTTTGCCGTATCAAAGCTCTTTATGATCTGATTAATTTACACGTAATCCGCATTGCGGTTAATTGAAATGGAAAAAGTATGAAGAACTGGAAAACGCTGCTTCTCGGTATCGCCATGATCGCGAATACCAGTTTCGCTGCCCCACAGGTAGTCGATAAAGTCGCAGCCGTCGTCAATAACGGCGTCGTTCTGGAAAGCGACGTCGATGGCTTAATGCAGTCAGTAAAACTTAATGCGGGTCAGGCTGGTCAGCAGTTACCAGACGACGCCACGCTGCGTCATCAGATCCTGGAACGTTTGATCATGGATCAAATCATCCTGCAGATGGGTCAGAAGATGGGGGTGAAAATTTCTGACGAGCAGTTGGATCAGGCTATCGCCAACATCGCCAAGCAGAACAACATGACGCTGGATCAGATGCGCAGCCGTCTGGCACAGGATGGTTTAAGCTATTCGACCTATCGGAGCCAGATCCGCAAAGAGATGACCATCTCCGAAGTGCGTAACAACGAAGTTCGCCGTCGCGTCACCATTCTGCCGCAGGAAGTGGATGCTCTGGCGCAGCAGGTTGGCAACCAAAACGATGCCAGCACCGAGCTGAACCTGAGCCACATTCTGATCCCATTACCGGAAAACCCAACGTCAGAGCAGGTAAACGCGGCTGAAAGCCAGGCACGCTCTGTTGTTGATGAAGCGCGTAACGGTAGCGATTTCGGCAAACTGGCCATCACTTACTCCGCCGATCAGCAGGCGCTGAAAGGCGGCCAGATGGGTTGGGGACGTATTCAGGAACTGCCGGGCATCTTTGCTCAGGCGTTAAGCACCGCGAAGAAAGGCGATATCATCGGCCCTATTCGTTCAGGCGTGGGTTTCCACATCCTGAAAGTCAACGACATGCGAGGTCAAAGCCAGAGCATCTCCGTGACTGAAGTGCACGCCCGCCATATTCTGCTGAAGCCATCGCCGATCATGACCGATCAACAAGCGCGTCTGAAGCTGGAACAAATCGCGGCAGATATTAAGAGTGGTAAAACCACCTTCGCGGCAGCAGCAAAAGAGTTTTCTCAGGATCCCGGTTCTGCCAACCAGGGCGGCGATCTGGGCTGGGCTGCAGCGGATATTTTCGATCCTGCTTTCCGCGATGCGCTGACCAAACTTAACAAAGGCCAGATGAGCGCCCCGGTGCATTCCTCTTTCGGTTGGCATCTGATCGAACTGCTGGACACGCGTAATGTGGATAAAACTGACGCAGCGCAGAAAGACCGTGCCTACCGTATGCTGATGAACCGTAAATTCTCGGAAGAAGCAGCGACCTGGATGCAGGAACAGCGCGCCAGCGCATACGTTAAAATTCTGAGCAACTAATGACTCGTATTCAACGCGTTGTCATCACTCCCGGCGAACCCGCCGGGATTGGCCCAGACCTCGTGGTTCAGCTCGCACAGCGTGAGTGGCCCGTAGAACTCGTCGTCTGTGCGGATGCCGCTCTTCTCAGTGACCGGGCAGCGATGCTCGGTTTACCGCTTTCACTCCTCCCCTACTCTTCAGATACTCCAGCCAGACCGCAATCAGCAGGTACGTTGACGCTGTTACCGATTGCGCTACGAGCGCCTGTAGTCGCAGGTCAGTTGGCGGTAGAAAATGGGCAATATGTCGTGGATACGCTGGCTCGCGCCTGTGATGGTTGTCTGCAAGGTGAATTTGCGGCGCTGATTACCGGTCCGGTCCACAAGGGCGTAATCAATGACGCTGGCGTGCCGTTTACTGGGCATACCGAGTTTTTTGAAGAGCGCTCACAGGCAAAGAAAGTGGTAATGATGCTGGCGACGGAGGAGCTGCGCGTGGCGCTGGCCACCACGCATTTGCCGCTCAGAGCCGTTGCCGACGCCATTACGCCCGCCCTGTTGCAGGAAGTGATCGGCATTCTGCATCATGATTTACGCACCAGGTTCGGCATTGCCGATCCGCATATTCTGGTGTGTGGTCTTAACCCGCATGCTGGTGAAGGCGGACATATGGGGACGGAAGAGATAGACACCATCATTCCGGTCCTCGATGCACTGCGTACGCAGGGGATGAAACTAATCGGCCCACTGCCTGCAGATACGCTGTTTCAGCCCAAATATCTCGACCACGCGGATGCCGTATTGGCAATGTACCACGATCAGGGCCTCCCCGTGCTAAAATACCAGGGATTTGGTCGCGGGGTGAATATCACGCTGGGCCTGCCCTTTATTCGCACATCTGTCGATCACGGCACCGCGCTTGAACTTGCGGGTCGTGGGCAAGCAGATGTCGGCAGTTTTATTACGGCGCTTAATCTCGCCATCAAAATGATTGTTAATACTAATGAATAATCGAGTCCATCAGGGCCACTTAGCCCGTAAACGTTTCGGGCAAAACTTCCTTAACGATCAGTTTGTGATCGAAAGTATTGTCTCTGCTATCAATCCGCAGAAGGGTCAGGCAATGGTCGAAATCGGCCCGGGCCTGGCAGCATTGACCGAGCCAGTAGGCGAACGTCTGGACAAGCTCACGGTCATTGAACTGGACCGGGACCTTGCCGCGCGCCTGCAAACTCACCCGTTTTTAGGGCCAAAGCTGACGATTTATCAGCAAGATGCCATGACGATGAACTTCGGCGAACTCGCACAAACGATGGGCCAGCCGCTGCGCGTTTTCGGCAACCTGCCGTACAACATCTCCACGCCGCTGATGTTCCATCTTTTTACCTATACTGATGCCATTGCCGACATGCATTTCATGTTGCAAAAAGAGGTGGTCAATCGTCTGGTTGCAGGGCCAAACAGTAAAGCGTATGGTCGATTAAGCGTCATGGCGCAATATTATTGCAATGTGATCCCGGTACTCGAAGTACCGCCATCCGCATTCACGCCTGCGCCTAAAGTCGATTCCGCCGTTGTGCGTCTGGTTCCTCATGCGACGATGCCGTATCCGGTTAAAGATGTCCGCGTGCTGAGCCGTATTACCACCGAAGCGTTTAATCAGCGCCGTAAAACGGTACGTAACAGCCTCGGCAACCTGTTTAGCGTTGAGGTCCTGACCGAGCTGGGTATTGATCCGGCGATGCGAGCGGAAAATATCTCTGTCGCGCAATACTGCCGGATGGCTAACTATCTGTCAGAAAACGCGCCATCGAAGGAGAGTTAAAGATGATCAATTCGCCCCGAGTGTGCATTCAGGTACAAAGCGTCTACATTGAGGCGCAATCCTCACCTGATGATGAACGTTACGTTTTTGCTTATACCGTGACTATCCGCAATTTGGGGCGAGCGCCTGTGCAGCTGTTGGGGCGTTATTGGTTGATCACTAATGGTCATGGCCGCGAAACCGAAGTTCAGGGCGAAGGTGTGGTTGGCGTTCAGCCCCACATCGCACCTGGAGAAGAGTATCAGTACACCAGCGGAGCGGTAATTGAAACACCGCTGGGCACCATGCAGGGTCATTACGAAATGATCGATGAACAAGGCATCGCCTTTACCATCGACATTCCCGTGTTTCGGCTCGCCGTTCCAACACTCATTCACTAAAACAATAACTATGGCGACATACCTTATTGGCGACGTTCACGGTTGTTACGATGAACTGATCGCCTTGCTGCACCAGGTAGACTTCAACCCCGAACAAGACACCCTATGGCTCACTGGCGATCTGGTCGCGCGTGGGCCGGGCTCTCTGGACGTTTTACGCTACGTGAAATCGCTGGGCGATAGCGTGCGGTTAGTCCTTGGCAATCACGATTTGCACCTGCTGGCCGTATTTGCCGGTATCAGTCGTAACAAACCGAAAGACCGGCTCACACCGCTGCTCGAAGCACCGGACGCGGATGAGTTGCTTAATTGGTTACGCCGCCAGCCGCTCTTGCAGATTGATGAAGAGAAGAAGCTGGTGATGGCGCATGCCGGTATTACCCCACAATGGGATCTGCAGACAGCGAGGAATTGCGCCCGCGATGTTGAAGCCGTATTGTCGAGCGACTCTTATCCCTTCTTCCTCGACGCCATGTATGGCGACATGCCAAACAACTGGACACCGGAACTCACGGGACTGGCGCGCCTGCGTTTTATTACCAACGCATTTACCCGCATGCGCTACTGCTTCCCCAACGGTCAGTTGGATATGTACAGCAAAGAGTCGCCAGAAGATGCGCCAGCCCCGCTGAAGCCCTGGTTTGCCATTCCTGGACCGGTCAGTGAAGCCTATAGCATTGCTTTCGGGCACTGGGCATCGCTGGAGGGGAAAGGCACGCCTGAAGGTATCTACGCGCTGGATACGGGATGTTGCTGGGGGGGAGACCTCACCTGTCTGCGCTGGGAAGACAAACGGTACTTTGTACAGCCATCAAATCGCCATCTGAATCTGGATCCCGGCGAGGCGGTCAACGCCTGATAGTCGTTTGCCGGATGCGGTGCTCGCACCTTATCCGGCCTACATTAGCTGGATGATAAGGCGTTTCGCCGCCATCCGGCACTTACAGTATTAACGACGTTCCAGAATCTCGAAGCAGTAGCTGTGGGAGTTTTGTGCGTCGGCATCGTGAAATTCGCTAAACACCGATTCCCAGTCGTCCGGTTCGTAGTCCGGGAAATGCGTATCCCCTTCAACTTCCGCATCAATGTGTGTCAGATACAGTTTTTGCGCTTTCGGCAGGAACTGCTCATACACGCGTCCACCGCCAATCACCATAATTTCAGGTTCATCGCCGCAGGCCGCTATTGCTTCATCAACAGACTTCACCCACTGCACGCGATCGTCGGTGCCTGGCTTGCTGCTGATGACAATATTTTTACGCCCTGGCAACGGTCGTCCGATGGATTCCCAGGTATGGCGTCCCATGACAACCGGCTTGTTTAAGGTATTACGTTTAAACCAGGCGAGATCGGCAGGTAGGTTCCATGGCATGGCGTTTTCCATACCGATGACGCGATCTACCGCTAACGCCGCAATCAGACTGATCATTGAATGTTTCCCGGATACAAAAAAATTGTCGCCACTATACGGAAAGCGCAATCTTTCGTCGACTGGCGGAAAGAGGATGAGCATGAAAATTTTCCGTTCTGCTGGCGAACCGACCTATTTAAGGTGGTACGCCAGCATTACAATAGTTCAAAAACAGCCAATTAGCAGTAAAGTTTGCAGAACATCACATTTTTTACTCTATGCTGACGGTTTCACTTCCGGCTCATCGGCGACGTCGCCCGTATGTTTACCTTCATCCGTGCCTTGCCAACCATGGCGTTGAATTAACGATAAGTGTTGGCGATCTTCCGCAATAATTTCACTCAGCATTGCGCTGGTGCGTTTATAAACCGCTGCGCGGGAAATCGCGTCATTTTCCCCTTTCACCATCTCCTCAACCATGAGCATATTGAAGCGGCGGAATACGTCGGCCCGCTCACGCGCTTCATAGCGACCAAGCCCAAGACCTTCCAGCGCCAGACGCCCGGTCTTCAGCGCGCCTTCAAAGGTTTCACGTTCCGGCATTTCCACCCCTGCCTGGCGCAGGCGAATGTAATGATCCACATCGCGCGCGCGGGCAATAATTTGCAGATGAGGGAAATGCTCCTTCACCATTTCGGTTAATTGCAGGCTGGTTTGCGGATCGTCAATGGCGTTAATAATGACTTCAGCTTTAGCCGCCCCTGCGGACTCCAGCAGATCCATCCGGGTCGCATCGCCATAGAAAACCTTCATGCCGAATTTACGTAGCGTTTCGATATGGTCCGGGTCATGATCAAGAACCACCATTTTGACGCCGCTCGACAACAGCAAACGACCGGTAATCTGACCAAATCGCCCAAACCCGGCGATGATCACTCGCGGTTGTTCTTCGTCGATTTCATCCGCTTCCCGCTCTTCACCGGTCGCTGATTTTTCCAGTCGCGTCAAAATCACCAGTAAAATCGGCGTCGCCGCCATCGACAACGCGACAGCCAGGGTCAGCGATTTCGCCCAATCAGGATCAAGCACGTCTGCCATTTGCGCCGCGCCAAACACCACGAAGGCAAATTCACTGCCTTGCCCTAATAATACGGCAAACCAGCGACGTTGCTTATTCGGCACCTGCAACGGTTTCGCTATCAGCCACAGCATGACGGTTTTGATAACCAGGAAACCGACCAGCAGAATAACGATGCGTAATGGGTTATCTACCAGCGTGCCAAAATCGATAGACATCCCCACGCCGATGAAGAACAGTCCCAGCAACAGTCCTTTGAACGGTTCAATATCGCTTTCCAGCGCGTGGCGATACTCAGAACTGGCCAGCAGCACACCGGCCAGGAACGCCCCCATCGCCATCGACAGCCCGACCTCTTCTAATAGCAGACCGAAGCCAAAAACGAGGAACAGCGCGACGGCGCTAAACACTTCCCGCAGGCCTGAACGGGCAACAAAACGTAAGGCGGGACGCGTCACATAGCGACCTAACAGCACCACCAGCACCAGTGCCCCCGCCACCTTAAGCGCAGAGAGCGCAAATGCCCCAAGCGTTGTCGATGCGCCGCTCGCCGCGAGTAATGGGATCATCGCGACCAGTGGAATAGCGGCGATATCCTGGAACAGCAGCACGGCAAATGTACTGCGTCCGAGTTGCGACACCATCAGGTTACGTTCATTCATCGCCTGCATAGCGATGGCCGTTGAGGAAAGCGCCAGCGTCATGCCGATCAGTTCCGCTACCTGCCAGCGCAGGCCGAGGAACATACAGAACAGACCAATCAGCCCCCCGCAAACCACCATTTGTAATGCACCACCGCCAAACACCGAGGCTCGCAGCTTCCACAAACGTTGCGGATCCAGTTCCAGGCCGATGACAAACAGCATCAATACCACGCCGATCTCGGCAAAATGGAGGATTGATTCGGCATCTGTCACCAGCCTCAAGCCCCAAGGACCGATGATGCACCCGGCGATGAGATAGCCCAGCACTGACCCTAAGCCCAGCCGTACGGCGATGGGGACAATCAGCGCCGCCGAACCGAGGTAAATCAGCGCCTGTATCAGCGTATGACTATCCATGATGCACCTCCTGCCACTCCAGCAGACGCTGCTTATAGTGGCGCGCCTGCGCCTGCAGCGTTTCATCGTCGCAAATAAACGTACAGTGCATCGCAAACGGCGGCAGCCATTTGAGGCCGCAATATAAAGCCGTTGCCTGTAGGGGCTGAGAAAGTACATCAAAGCCAGGATGGGAGCCGATATCAAAGTGGTTTTCACCGCCGCCGGTCGTCACAGCCCACAGCAGATGTTTACCGTGCAGCGCTGTTCCTCCATGGCCATAGGCCCAGCCGTGAGAGAGGACTTTATCCATCCACAATTTGAGTAACGGAGGCGTGCTATACCACTGCATAGGATGCTGCCAGATAATTAAATCAGCGCGTGCCAACGCATCCTGTTCAGCGGCAATATCGATATTGAAATCGGGGTAGAGCTGGTAGAGCGAGCGGATCTCCACGCCCTCCAGCGTCCTTGCCTGATCAAGCATCCGCTTATTCGCATGCGAATGCTGCGGATAGGGATGCGCATAAATGATGAGAATCATGATTAGCCTGTGTCACTGCATTATTGTAATAACAGTGAGTTTAGTCAGTTAATCCACAGGCTAACAGTCAATATTATTGAGTAGATAAATGGAAAAATCTGAGTTAGTTGTCCAGCTCACTCATATCTTTAACCTGGTCGCGGTTAATCTGCTCCGTCTTACCTGTTTGCGCATTTTTATACGACACCAGGCCAGTATCATCATCCACTTGCGGTTTGCCGTCGGTAACGATGGTTTTGCCATCGGTGGTTTTCACCGCCTGGTTTGAGGAACAACCGGCGACGGTAAACAGAGCTGCTGCAGTAAAAATAGAGGTGATCAGGATATGTTTTTGCATGGTGTTCTCCCTGCTTTTCAGTCGTTTTCAGTGAAATATAGATTAACTGTAGGCTAACTGACTGAGTTATAGGGAAAATACAGAACACTCCTAATAACCTGCCCTGGTCACGGGCTTACTGCGAATCGTCATCTGACTGGTTTGAGACAACGTCAGGCCGCGTGTTTCTGGTGCAAAAGCAATGGACACGAGCAGGCCAATCAGCGAAATCCCGGCCCCCATCAGCATGACATTACTGATGCCGTATTTGCTAATGAACACCGGTAGCGCCCAGGTGGAAACAATGGTCCCGATGCGGCTTAACGACATAATCACCCCGACGGCAGATGCGCGAATATCGGTAGGAAACAGTTCGTTGGGATATAGCCACTGCAGATTCCCCGGACCACCAGAGAAAAATGCGTATACGGCAAAGGCCAGCACCACCAGCCACGCCCCCATATCAGGAATTAACCCCAGTACGGCCAGCGCCAGCGTCATCATAATAAAGCTGCCAATCAACAGCGGTCGCCGCCCCGCGCTATTGAGCCAAAACATCGGCGGAATACACCCCAGCATAAAGCACAAGCTAATCACCACGTTGCCCAACGCGGCGCTTTTCCCGGCACCCAGTCCCAGTAGCCCAACAATCTGCGGGCCAAAGGTATAGATGGCGAACATCGGGATCACCTGACAGGTCCAGATGGCGGCAACAAACAGCACAAACGGGAAATGACGACGATTAAACAGCTGGAGAAAACGCGTCTCCTGCGGCGCTTCTTCGTCGAACACCACCGGTTCGCCGAACAGCTTGATCATCATCGCCTCGCACTCTTTCACCCGCCCCTTACGCAGCAGCCAGCGCGGCGATTCAGGCAGGTCGAAGCGTCCAATCAGGATCAAAATACAGGGGATCACCGCGCTACCTAGCATCCAGCGCCATCCGCCCTCAACATCATACAAACAGTAACCGACCAGATCGGCACAGGTTGCGCCGACATACCACATAGCCGCGATAAAACCGATAGAGAAGGCACGCTGGCGGGTATTGGAAAATTCGGTAATCATCGAGGTGGCGATCGGGTAATCGGCGCCAATCACAATGCCGATCAGCACACGCATCACCAGGAGTTCAATGGGCGAGGTAACGAACATGGTCGCTGCCGATATCACGCCAATGGCGATGATATCGATAATAAACATTTTTCGCCGCCCGACCTTATCAGAAATGTAGCCAAACAACGACGTACCAACAAACAGTCCGGCCAGCGTGCCCGCACCCAGCAAGCCAATCCACTGAGCATCCAGTTTCAATGCTGGCGTGAGTTGTTCAAGCGCCACGCCAATCATTACCAGCACATAACCATCCAGAAACGGCCCACCGCTTCCCCATAGCATTATCCTGCGGTGAATAGAGGTAAATTTGATGTCATCAAAGTTCCTGGGCTGCTGCATGGTGATGTCCTGTTTCAACACGGGCAAAGCGTCATCTGTAGGCCGGATAAGGCGTTTACGCCGCCATCCGGCATTGGCACCACATGATTGCCGGATGGCGATGCTACCGCATCTTATCCGGCCTACGGGTGCACAACCTCGTACTTATTAGCCGTAGCGGAACTCCACGCCAAACGTCCCGCGTGGGTATTCCCATTTTTCCAGCGCCGTATCAAGGCCGAGGATCCGGCACGTTCCGCACTCCAGGCACCCGGCGTAATCAAAACGAACGCTACCGTCGTCCTGCTTTTTATACAGTCCCGCCGGACAGGCCTTAATCAGCACCTCCAGCGCCTGTTTATCAGGATCGGCTTTGAGAATGATGTGTGGGCTATCTTCATCCACATTGAACTTATTGACGCCCAGTTTGACGTCCACATTGACGGGAGATGTCATAATACGGTCACTCCTTTCAGGCCATCTTTCATCAGGTTGATGAAGCCCACTTTCTTCGCATGGCGCAGGATTTTTTTACGCATTGGCACCGGAGCGGAGCCATCCACGGTGAACAGGTCGCGCGCGATACTGACCGCCATTTCGGGATAAGCGGTAAACATGCGGGGATTATCAAGAAAAGCCGGCAGTTTCTGATACATGCGCATATCGCGCATCGGACCTTCGTCCAGATGCTGACGGTATTCACTCAGCGACTGCTTGCTAAAATCGTCGCGCTTCATCGCCGAAAGCACCGTCTTCGCCGCCGCTTCGCCTGCGGATATGGCGAGATCCATACCACGGATGGTAAAGCCGAGGTTCATACACATACCGGCAGCGTCTCCGGCAATCAGTACGCCATCGCCCACCAGTTCAGGCTGCATATTCATTCCCGCCTCGGGTACAACGTGCGCGGCATATTCCACCAGCTTGCCACCAGCGATCAGCGGAGCGACTGCCGGATGCTGTTTGAAATCTTCCAGCATTTGCGGGACCGATTTTTTCGCATCTTTCAGATGATGAAGGCCGCAGACCAGCCCCAGAGAAAGTGTTGTTTCATTCGTATACAGGAAGCCACCGCCCATCAGACCATCGGTTGGCGCCCCGGCAAACAGACAGGCGGCGCCTTCGTTGCCCTGTAGCTGGAAACGATCTTCAATTACCGACTTCGGCAATTCGATCAGTTCCTTCACGCCGACGGCAACATGCGATGCCTCAACACGCTTGGCCATGCCCAGCTTTTCAGCCAGCAGAGAATTCACCCCGTCGGCGAGGATCACGACTTTGGCTTCCAGAATATCGCCATCGGCTTCCACGCCCACGACTTTACCCTCGCGCTGAACGACGTTATCGACGCGAATACCGGTGATCAGTTGCGCCCCCGCCTCTTCGGCCTGCTCCATCAGCCAGGCGTCAAATTTACTGCGCAAGACGGAATAAGAAACCTGCGACGCGGCGGCCTCTTCACCATTGCAGTAGTCGATAGTCATCGCCCCGTTGTCGGTCATAAAGGCGAGTTTTTCGTGGGTAATCATGCGTTCAATGGGGGCCAGATCCGCAAAGCCGGGAATGATGCGTTCCAGGCTATGCGCATACAGACGCCCACCGGTGACATTCTTCGCGCCAGCAGAATTGCCGCGCTCGATAACCAGCACCTGTGCACCTTCGCGAGCAAGCACCAGCGCCGCAACCGAACCGGCCAGACCTGCACCCACGATGATGGCATCAAAGATATCTTCGGACATACGTACTCCTGTCAGCGGCAGGATACCTTCGCATCCTGCCCGAAATGATTTATCGCGCTAAGGCAGCCGTCAGCGCAGGCAGGATCTTCAGCGCATCGCCAACGATGCCAAAATCCGCATACTGGAAGATCGGCGCATTTTTATCTTTATTGATGGCGAAAATCGTCTGCGCGCCGTTGGCGCCGACCATGTGTTGGATCTGCCCGGAGATCCCCACCGCCAGATACAGTTCAGGCTTGAGCATCAGGTTGGAGATACCGACGTAGCGCTCGTGCTCCATCCACTTCTCGTTTTCCGCTACCGGGCGAGAACAGGCCAGCTCAGCGCCAATCGTCTGGCACAGCGCTTCGGCCAGCGAGATATTCTCTTTGCTACCGATACCGCGTCCCACACTGACCACCAGACGCGCTTTATCGAGATCGACGCTGTTGCTCTGACGCGCCTGGGTTGCGGTGCGGGTCACGGCAATGGCCGGAGCCTGCCACTGCACGGTGTGCATCTCACCGCTGCGAGAAGTGTCCGGGTCTTGTGCGTCAAACGTTCCGCTGCTGAGCGTGATCACAGCGAACGGCGAAGCAATGGTTTCTGCCCCTATCGCCAGACCGCCGTAGACCATATGCTTAACCGCCGCTTTTCCATCCTGCAGGGCGACTTCGCTGGCGTCGTTGGAAACCGCAGCCGACAAGCGAAAGCCCAGCTTTGCCGCCAACAGTTTGCCCCGGCGCGTATTCGGCAGCAGCACCGCGCCGCCCTCGCTATGCTGACGAACAGTCTCAGCCATCACATCAGCGTAGTCTTCGATCATGCGGTCTTCTGGTTTGCCACTGAGCAGCCAGACATGATCCGCGCCCAAATGACATGCTGTCGCGCTATCCGCTTCGTTCAGTACGAACGCATTAACTTTTTCACCTACAGCCTGCGCGCCACTCATCAGTTCGGGCAGACGAGAAGGGGTATCGCTGAATACCCAGACACTGGAAAATTTGTTCATAACATCCCCTGATAATTAAATGATTTTGCGCAGATTCTCGACAAACGCGGCGATTTGTTCTTCACCGTCACCTTCAATCACCACACGCTGACGCTCGCGCTGCTTCGGTGCGGCAACCTGTTGTGTGGAATACGCGGGTACGCTGTTCAGCCCGATATCCGCAGGCGACCAGACCTGAACCGGTTTTTTCGCCGCGCCAAGAATGGCTTTCATCGAAGGGATTTGTGGAGTGTTGATGTCGGTGGAAACCGCGATCACCGCCGGGAGCGGGATGCTCAGCGTTTCAACTTCATCTTCCAGTTCGCGTTCTACCGTCAGCGTACTGTCAGTAAGAGAGAGGATCTTACTCACGCCGTTAATCGCCGGAACGTTCAGCGCTTCACCCACCAGCAAACCAACCTGCTGAGCATAAAGATCGGAAGAACCGTCGCCGCAAATAAGCAGATCGAAACCTGATTTTTGCGCCGCGGCGGCCAGCGCGGTAGCGGTGTGTTGCGGCAGCGCCTGCTCAAATTGATCGTCAATCACCACAATCAGTTCATCAGGGCCACGAGAAAGGACATCTTTGCGCCCTTTTGCATTAGTCAGCGCTTTGCCGCCAACGCTCATGGCGACAACCTGAGCTTCTCCCACCTGCTGTTTTAACTGGCAAGCTGCTTCAATTGCATTCAGATCATATTGGCTGATTTTGCCATCCGCTTTGCTGAAATCGAGTGAACCATCAGCATTATTAATCGCAATATCCTGTTCATCAGGTACGCATTTGTAGCAAGTAATTATCTTCATTGCATCTCCAGAAATCATGAAGGAAACGTATTTATATCGGCGGTGTTAAATACAGATATCACGCTCTTTAATTCGGAAATAAAACCTTAATCACCAATATTGAAAATGTCACACATTGAAATTCGTAACTTTCAATAGTGTTACATGCCTCACCAATATTGAAAGAAACACGTCAAATATGAAAATTTTCAATATTGCTTGCTGGTTCAACAATATTGAACGCCAGACACTTAAAAAAGTTAAAAAACCAATGACAACCATATGATTTATAAATAAAAAACAGATATTTCAAGACAAAATAACCAGCACAAAAAAGTGTGATCAAGGTAACAGAATCACGCGAAATGAATACCCATTATGAGTTACTCGTTGAGGTGTCCCAGAGGTTAATAAGTTATCAACAAACCATTAATAATAAATAAACAAACGTTCAAAAACGGGCACGCTAAATAAATTTCGTTTTCACACTGGAATTCACTTATGAAAAATGAAAAGAGAAAATCGGGAATTGAACCGAAGGTTTTTTTTCCGCCATTAATAATTGTCGGAATACTTTGCTGGCTAACAGTAAGAGATCTTGATGCCGCTAACGTCGTTATTAATGCGGTATTCAGTTATGTCACCAACGTCTGGGGATGGGCATTTGAATGGTATATGGTCATCATGCTATTCGGCTGGTTCTGGCTGGTTTTTGGCCCCTATGCCAAAAAGAGATTAGGTGACGAAAAACCGGAGTTTAGCACCGCCAGCTGGATTTTTATGATGTTCGCGTCCTGTACATCCGCTGCGGTGCTGTTCTGGGGCTCTATTGAGATCTACTACTATATCTCCACCCCGCCGTTCGGCCTGGAACCAAATTCCACGGGCGCGAAAGAGATAGGTCTGGCGTACAGCCTGTTCCACTGGGGGCCGCTGCCGTGGGCAACCTATAGCTTCCTATCTGTAGCCTTCGCCTACTTCTTCTTTGTACGTAAGATGGATGTCATCCGTCCCAGCTCCACGCTGGTACCGCTCGTCGGTGAGAAACATGCGAAAGGGTTGTTCGGTACCATCGTTGATAACTTCTACCTGGTGGCGCTGATCTTCGCAATGGGCACCAGCCTCGGTCTGGCTACCCCGCTGGTCACCGAGTGTATGCAGTACCTGTTCGGTATTCCGCATACGCTGCAACTCGACGCCATCATCATTACTTGCTGGATCATTCTGAACGCCATTTGCGTGGCCTGTGGCCTGCAAAAAGGGGTCAAGATCGCCAGTGACGTACGTAGCTATCTGAGCTTCCTGATGCTCGGCTGGGTGTTTATCGTCAGCGGCGCCAGCTTCATCATGAACTACTTCACCGACTCCGTCGGGATGTTGCTGATGCATCTGCCACGGATGCTGTTCTATACCGATGCCATCGGTAAAGGCGGCTTCCCGCAGGGCTGGACCGTTTTCTACTGGGCGTGGTGGGTAATTTACGCCATCCAGATGAGTATCTTCCTGGCCCGTATTTCTCGTGGTCGTACCGTACGCGAACTGTGCTTCGGGATGGTACTGGGCCTGACCGCGTCTACCTGGATCCTGTGGACTGTCCTTGGCAGCAACACGCTGCTGCTGATGGATAAAAACATCCTCAACATTCCGCAGTTGATTGAACAACACGGCGTGGCGCGCGCCATTATCGAAACCTGGGCCGCCTTACCGCTCAGCACCGCCACCATGTGGGGTTTCTTTATCCTCTGCTTTATCGCCACCGTAACGCTGATTAACGCCTGCTCTTACACCCTGGCGATGTCCACCTGTCGCGAAGTTCGCGATGGTGAAGAACCGCCTCTGTTAGTGCGTATCGGCTGGTCGGTGCTGGTCGGCATCATCGGTATCGTTCTGCTGGCACTGGGTGGGTTGAAGCCGATTCAGACCGCAATTATCGCCGGAGGATGCCCGCTGTTCTTCGTCAACATTATGGTGACGCTGTCCTTTATTAAAGACGCCAAAGTGCACTGGAAAGACAAGTAATTCTTATTAACCCAATTGATCAAGAGGCTGAAAGATGGATTTCAACTTAAATGACGAGCAGGAACTGTTTGTCGCCGGTATTCGTGAACTGATGGCCAGTGAGAACTGGGAAGCTTATTTTGCCGAGTGCGATCGTGACAGCGTCTACCCTGAGCGTTTTGTAAAAGCGCTGGCGGATATGGGCATTGATAGCCTGCTGATCCCGGAAGAACATGGCGGTCTGGAAGCGGGTTTTGTTACCGTCGCCGCCGTCTGGATGGAGCTGGGACGTCTTGGCGCACCAACTTACGTGTTGTACCAATTGCCGGGAGGTTTTAACACTTTCCTGCGTGAAGGGACTCAGGAGCAAATTGATAAAATCATGGCGTTCCAGGGTACCGGTAAGCAGATGTGGAACTCTGCTATCACCGAACCGGGAGCGGGATCGGATGTCGGCAGTCTGAAAACCACTTATACACGCAAAAATGGTAAGGTTTATCTTAATGGCAGTAAGTGCTTTATCACCAGTAGCGCCTATACCCCGTACATCGTGGTCATGGCGAGAGACGGTGCATCGCCGGATAAGCCTGTTTACACCGAATGGTTTGTCGACATGAGCAAAGCGGGTATCAAGGTCAACAAACTGGAGAAACTCGGTCTGCGCATGGATAGCTGCTGTGAAATCACCTTTGACGACGTTGAACTGGACGAAAAAGACATGTTCGGTCGGGAAGGTAACGGCTTCAACCGCGTGAAAGAAGAGTTTGACCATGAGCGCTTCCTCGTCGCGCTGACCAACTACGGCACCGCAATGTGCGCTTTTGAAGATGCCGCGCGTTACGCTAATCAGCGCGTGCAGTTTGGTGAAACTATTGGCCGCTTCCAGCTGATTCAGGAGAAGTTTGCGCATATGGCGATCAAACTGAACTCCATGAAAAACATGCTGCTGGAAGCCGCGTGGAAAGCAGATAACGGCACTATTACCTCCGGCGACGCGGCAATGTGCAAATACTTCTGCGCCAACGCCGCGTTTGAAGTGGTAGACACCGCCATGCAGGTACTGGGAGGTGTTGGTATCGCGGGCAACCACCGCATCACGCGTTTCTGGCGTGACCTGCGCGTTGACCGCGTTTCTGGTGGTTCTGATGAAATGCAGATCCTGACGTTAGGCCGTGCGGTACTCAAGCAATACCGATAGAACGGCGCAACCTGTAGGCCTGATAAGACGCTCGCGTCGCCATCCGGCCTACATGGCCCCCATAAATGCCAGGAGAAAAATTATGAATCATTTACCAATGCCAACCTTTGGCCCTCTTGCTGGAGTACGCGTTGTTTTTTCAGGGATCGAAATCGCCGGTCCATTCGCCGGACAGATGTTCGCCGAATGGGGCGCCGAGGTTATCTGGATTGAAAACGTCGCATGGGCCGATACCATCCGCGTACAGCCTAACTACCCGCAGCTCTCACGCCGCAACCTGCACGCCCTGTCGCTCAATATTTTCAAAGATGAAGGTCGGGAAGCGTTTCTGAAACTGATGGAAACCACCGATATTTTCATTGAAGCCAGTAAAGGCCCGGCCTTTGCACGCCGCGGTATTACTGATGAAGTGCTGTGGGAACATAACCCGAAACTGGTCATTGCCCACCTTTCCGGTTTTGGCCAGTTTGGTACGGAGGAGTACACCAATCTTCCGGCGTATAACACCATCGCGCAGGCGTTCAGTGGTTATCTGATCCAAAACGGCGACGTTGACCAACCGATGCCAGCCTTCCCGTATACCGCGGATTACTTCTCCGGGATGACCGCGACGACAGCGGCGCTGGCGGCCCTGCACAAAGTGCGCGAAACGGGTAAAGGTGAAAGCATCGATATCGCCATGTACGAAGTGATGCTGCGCATGGGTCAGTACTTCATGATGGACTACTTCAACGGCGGCGAAATCTGTCCACGTATGACGAAAGGGAAAGATCCTTACTACGCCGGTTGCGGCCTGTATAAATGCGCCGATGGTTACATCGTCATGGAGTTGGTCGGCATCACGCAAATCAATGAGTGTTTTAAAGATATCGGCCTGGCGCACATTCTCGGTACGCCGGAAGTTCCGGAAGGCACGCAGCTCATCCATCGCGTGGAATGCCCTTACGGCCCGCTCGTCGAAGAGAAACTGGACGCCTGGCTGGCAGCGCATACCATCGCCGAAGTCCAGGCGCGCTTTGCTGAGCTGAATATCGCCTGTGCGAAGGTGCTAACCATTCCGGAACTGGAAGGCAATCCGCAGTACGTTGCTCGCGAATCCATTACTCAGTGGCAAACAATGGACGGCCGCACCTGCAAAGGGCCGAACATCATGCCGAAATTTAAAAACAACCCGGGGAAAATCTGGCGTGGCATGCCATCACACGGCATGGATACCGCCGCCATTCTGAAAAACATTGGTTATAGCGAAGCAGACATAAATGAGCTGGTCGGCAAAGGCCTGGCCAGGGTTGAGGAATAAACGCGACGCGCTAACCCGCTCGTGGGTTAGCGCTCACGCCTGATTTCAGTGGATAAAGCAATATGGATATCGTTGGCGGACAAAACTTACGTCAGATGTGGGACGACCTGGCCGGGGTGTACGGAAATAAAACGGCGTTAATTTTCGAATCCTGTGAAGGAATCGTTCGGCAATTTAGCTATGCCTCGCTCAATGAAGAGATTAACCGCACGGCGAACCTTTTTCATTCCTTAGGGATCCGCAAGGGCGATAGGGTCGCACTGCATCTGGATAACTGTCCGGAATTCATCTTTTGCTGGTTTGGACTGGCAAAAATCGGCGCCATTATGGTGCCGATCAATGCTCGCTTACTGGGCGAAGAAAGTGCCTGGATCCTGCAAAACAGCCAGGTGAGCCTGCTGGTTACCAGCGCCCAGTTTTATCCTATGTACCGTGAAATACGCCAGGAAAATAGCACTCCGCTTAATCATATCTGTCTGATTGGCGAGCAGCTTCCGGCTGACGATGGCGTGAGCCACTTTACCCAACTGCAGGCTCGTCAGTCGACCACCCTGTGCTATACGCCTGCGTTATCCACTGACGATACGGCGGAAATTCTGTTTACCTCCGGTACCACCTCGCGTCCAAAAGGGGTGGTGATTACCCATTATAACCTGCGCTTTGCGGGCTATTACTCTGCCTGGCAAATCGCCCTGCGCGATGATGACGTATACATGACGGTGATGCCCGCTTTTCATATCGACTGTCAGTGTACCGCCGCAATGCCGGCCTTTTCCGCCGGCAGCACCTTTGTGCTCCTGGAGAAGTACAGCGCCCGGGCATTCTGGGATCAGGTACGTAAATATCAGGCGACGGTGACCGAGTGCATCCCGATGATGATCCGCACGCTGATGGTCCAGCCCGCCGCGCCAACGGACAGGCAGCATCATCTGCGCGAAGTGATGTTCTATCTCAATCTATCCGCGCAGGAAAAAGACGCCTTTATCGAACGCTTTGGCGTCAGGCTGCTGACCTCTTATGGTATGACTGAAACCATTGTCGGAATTATTGGCGACCGTCCCGGAGACAAACGACGCTGGCCTTCCATTGGTCGCGTGGGATTTAGCTATGAAGCTGAAATTCGCGACGATCAAAATCGTCCGCTGCCCGCCGGAGAAATTGGCGAAATCTGTATTAAAGGCGTCCCCGGCAAGACCATCTTCAAAGAGTATTACATGCAGCCGGAAGCAACCGCCAGGGCGCTGGAACCAGAGGGCTGGTTACATACCGGTGATTCGGGTTACCAGGATGAGGATGGCTATTTCTATTTTGTCGACAGACGCTGCAACATGATTAAACGCGGCGGGGAAAATGTCTCCTGCGTCGAGCTGGAAAATATTATTTCTGCACATCCGAAAATTCAGGACATTGTGGTTGTTGGTATTAAAGACGCGATCCGTGATGAAGCCATTAAAGCGTTTATTGTCCTTAATGAAGGTGAAACATTAAGCGAAGCCGAGTTTTTCAGCTTCTGCGAAAACAATATGGCGAAATTCAAGGTTCCCTCTTTTATGGAGATCAGAACCGACCTGCCGCGCAACTGCTCAGGAAAAATAATCAAAAAAAATCTGAAATAAACCTTCCGGCAGGAATCCCTCCCGCCGGGAAACTATTTATCTGGAGATGAACCATGAGTGAATCATTACATCTGACCCGTAATGGCCCGATCCTGGAAATTACCCTCGACCGACCTAAAGCCAATGCCATTGACGCCAAAACCAGCTTTGCAATGGGCCAGGCTTTTCTTAATTTCCGTGACGATCCGGAATTACGCGTAGCAATCATTACTGGCGGCGGGGAGAAATTCTTTTCTGCTGGCTGGGACTTAAAAGCGGCAGCGGAAGGTGAAGCGCCGGATGCCGATTTTGGTCCCGGCGGCTTTGCCGGTTTAACCGAAATATTTGATCTGGATAAGCCGGTCATCGCCGCGGTAAACGGCTATGCGTTTGGCGGCGGTTTTGAGCTGGCGCTGGCGGCGGACTTTATTGTCTGCGCGGAAAACGCCAGCTTCGCGCTACCGGAAGCCAAGCTCGGCATCGTGCCTGACAGCGGCGGCGTTTTGCGCCTGCCTAAGCTGTTGCCACCGGCTATCGTCAACGAAATGGTGATGACCGGTAGACGAATGAGCGCCGAAGAAGCGCTGCGTTGGGGGATCGTGAACCGCGTTGTCAGCCAGAGCGAACTGATGGATAGCGCGCGCGAACTGGCGCAACAACTGGTTAATAGCGCCCCGCTGGCAATCGCGGCGCTGAAAGAGATTTATCGTGCGACCAGCGAAATGCCGGTAGAAGAAGGCTACCGCTACATCCGCAGCGGCGTACTGAAGCATTATCCGTCGGTACTGCATTCGGAAGATGCGCTCGAAGGACCGCAGGCATTTGCCGAAAAACGCGATCCGGTGTGGAAAGGTCGTTAATGTGACTATGCCGGATAAGGTGTTTACGCCGTCGTCCGGCAAAAAAACCGAGGTACAACCATGAGCTATTACGCCTTTGAAGGACTGATCCCGGTGGTACACCCGGACGCGTTTGTCCATCCCAGCGCCGTGCTGATTGGCGATGTCATCGTGGGTGCTGGTGTTTATATTGGCCCACTCGCGTCATTGCGTGGGGATTATGGGCGCCTGATCCTTAAGGCAGGATCTAATCTGCAGGATGGCTGCATTATGCATGGCTACTGCGATACCGATACCATCGTGCATGAGAACGGTCATATCGGCCACGGCGCTATTTTGCATGGCTGCGTGGTGGGCCGGGACGCCCTGGTCGGCATGAACAGCGTGATTATGGACGGCGCAGTGATTGGCGAAGAGAGCATTGTCGCCGCCATGAGTTTCGTCAAAGCCGGATTTCAGGGTGAGGCAAGGCAACTGCTGGTGGGTTCACCTGCGCGAGTACTACGCCAGGTCACAGACCAGGAGCTGCACTGGAAACGCCTCAACACCAAAGAATATCAGGATCTTGCGGTCCGCTGTCGAACGGGGCTATCTGAAACGAAGCCGTTAACCCAGGTCGAAAAAAACCGGCCGCGCCTGAAAGGCACGACGGACGTGAAACCAAAATCAGCCCAATAATTGATGCCGGATGCGCTGACGCTTATCCGGCCTACGCGTCAATCCCCGTTATCGCTGCCATCAGGCAAACTAACCATTAGCGACGCATACTTTTTGACAGCATCATCTGCCATTTCTGCTCACGGTTGAGCTCTGTTGGGGGAACGGCAGACAGTCGCGGCGCTTTCGCCACACTCACTTTTCTTTCCTGCAAATTATGATTCAATCGGCGATAGAGATGAGAATCAATACTCACGACTTTCACCAGACGCTGGCACTGACAGCCTCGTCCTGCAATCTGGTTAGGGATCATCTTCACTTCACAAACAATTTCCCCAACTTCTGACAGAATATAGGAGAGCGTATTAATTGCTTTGCAGTGTTCAATATCAAATTGACGGGAAATCTCCTTGGCAGTGATCCATCGGTCCTCTGCCATCATCCAGTCAGCAATTAACAAATAAAGCGGTCTTTCAACATATTTTTCACACATAAGCACACCATTTCACAAATTAAAAATCTGGCTACGGCCTGTCCAAATTAATAAAAACTAAGCCATATTAAAATTGTGGATATAAAGATAGTATGCGACTTGAATGTTGATTAGTGTGAGCAATATCGTGCTTATTACATTGAAAATGTGGTTAAGGAAACGGACATCTCCAGGAATGACCTGATAGGGTAAAAAAAACGGCTCCTTCTCAGGAACCGTTTCAAATTTATATTGCAGATCCGATTAACGCAAATATCACCGAACCTTCTGTTTATTATTTATTGATCTGCGCGTGCATTTCCTGCACCGAGGTCACCTTCTCGGTGGCATCCGCATTCAGCGCCATGGCCGTTGCGAAACCGCCGTTCAGGGTGGTGTCGTAATGCACTTTGTACTGCAAGGCGCTGCGGCGAATCAGCTTGGAGTCTTCAATCGCCTGACGACCTGCGGTGGTGTTGATAATGTAGGTGTATTCGCCATTCTTGATACGGTCCTGAATGTGCGGACGACCTTCATGCACCTTGTTCACCAGACGCGGGTTGATACCGGCTTCACCCAGCACAATCGCGGTACCGTGAGTCGCATCCAGCTCGAAGCCCTGTTTTAGCAGCTTAGCGGCCAGGTCCACCACGCGCTCTTTGTCGCCTTCGCGAACCGAGAGCAGCGCACGGCCCTGTTTCTTCATCGTGGAGTTACTGCCCAGCTGTGCCTTGGCGAACGCTTCCGCGAAGGTACGGCCCACGCCCATCACTTCCCCGGTAGAGCGCATTTCTGGCCCTAACAGCGGGTCAACGCCCGGGAATTTGTTGAACGGCAGCACCACTTCTTTCACCGAGTAGTACGGCGGGATAATTTCTTTGGTCACGCCCTGCTCGGTCAGCGATTTGCCGGCCATCACGCGCGCCGCCACTTTCGCCAGCGGTACGCCGGTGGCTTTGGAGACGAACGGTACGGTACGCGCCGCACGCGGGTTGACTTCAATCAGGTAGACTTCGTTGTCTTTCACCGCAAACTGCACGTTCATCAGGCCGCGCACCTGCAGTTCGAAGGCCAGCTTCTGCACCTGCTGGCGCATCACATCCTGAATTTCCTTGCTCAGCGTGTAGGCAGGCAGAGAACAGGCGGAGTCGCCGGAGTGTACGCCCGCCTGCTCGATGTGCTCCATGATGCCGCCAATCAGCACCATTTCGCCGTCGCAGATGGCGTCAACGTCCACTTCGATGGCATCGTCGAGGAAGCGGTCCAGCAGCACCGGCGCGTCGTTGGAGACGCTAACCGCGGTCTGGAAGTAGCGACGCAGGTCGGCTTCGTCGTAGACGATTTCCATCGCGCGGCCGCCCAGTACGTAGGACGGGCGCACCACCAGCGGGTAGCCAATTTCTTTCGCCTTCTCAACCGCTTGTTCAATGGCGGTCACGGTGGCGTTGGCTGGCTGTTTCAGCTTCAGACGGTCAACCGCGTGCTGGAAGCGTTCACGGTCTTCCGCGCGGTCGATGGCGTCCGGGCTGGTGCCGATAACCGGTACGCCTGCGGCTTCCAGTTCACGCGCCAGTTTCAGCGGGGTCTGGCCGCCGTACTGCACGATGACGCCTTTCGGCTTCTCGATGCGCACGATTTCCAGTACGTCCTCCAGCGTTACCGGCTCGAAGTACAGACGGTCGGAGGTGTCGTAGTCGGTAGAGACAGTTTCCGGGTTACAGTTGACCATGATGGTCTCGTAACCGTCTTCGCGCAGCGCCAGCGAGGCATGGACGCAGCAGTAGTCAAATTCGATACCCTGGCCGATACGGTTCGGACCGCCGCCGAGGACCATGATTTTGTCGCGGTCGACGGATGGGTTAGATTCGCACTCTTCTTCATAGGTAGAGTACATGTAGGCGGTATCGGTGGCGAATTCCGCCGCGCAGGTATCCACGCGCTTGTAGACCGGGTGCAGGTTGTACTGGTCGCGCAGCTTGCGGATTTCCGCTTCGCGCACACCCGCCAGTTTTGCCAGACGCGCATCGGCGAAGCCTTTGCGCTTCAGGTGACGCAGGAAGTCAGCGTCGAGGCCGTTGATGCCCACTTCCGCCACTTTTTCTTCCAGACGCACCAGCTCTTCAATCTGTACCAGGAACCAGCGGTCGATGTTGGTCAGGTTGAACACGCCGTCGACGGAGAGGCCCGCGCGGAAGGCATCGGCGATATACCAGATGCGCTCGGCGCCCGCGTCTTTCAGCTCGCGACGGATTTTGGTCAGCGCTTCCGGGTCGTCGAGGCTCACTTTCGGGTCGAAACCGGTGGCGCCTACTTCCAGGCCGCGCAGCGCTTTCTGCAGGGATTCCTGCTGCGTGCGGCCAATCGCCATCACTTCACCAACAGATTTCATCTGGGTAGTCAGACGGTCGTTCGCACCGGCGAATTTCTCGAAGTTGAAGCGAGGAATCTTGGTGACAACGTAGTCGATAGACGGCTCGAAGGAGGCCGGAGTACGTCCACCGGTGATGTCGTTCATCAGTTCGTCGAGGGTGTAACCCACCGCCAGTTTGGCCGCCACTTTGGCAATCGGGAAGCCGGTGGCTTTGGAAGCCAGCGCCGAAGAGCGGGAGACGCGCGGGTTCATTTCGATAACGATCAGACGACCATCTTTCGGGTTCACCGAGAACTGAACGTTGGAACCGCCGGTTTCTACGCCGATTTCACGCAGTACCGCCATCGAGGCGTTACGCATGATTTGGTATTCTTTGTCGGTCAGGGTCTGCGCCGGAGCAACGGTGATCGAGTCACCGGTGTGAATACCCATCGCATCGAAGTTTTCGATAGAGCAGACGATGATGCAGTTGTCGTTTTTATCACGCACCACTTCCATCTCGTACTCTTTCCAGCCGATCAGCGATTCATCAATCAGCAGCTCGTTGGTTGGCGAGAGGTCCAGGCCGCGTTCGCAGATTTCTTCAAACTCTTCACGGTTGTAGGCGATACCGCCGCCGGTGCCGCCCATGGTGAAAGATGGACGGATGATGCACGGGAAGCCCACGTCAGCGGCAACCGCCAGCGCTTCTTCCATGGTGTGCGCGATACCGGAACGCGCGGTGTCGAGGCCGATTTTCTTCATCGCCACGTCGAAACGACGGCGGTCTTCTGCTTTATCAATCGCATCAGCGGTGGCACCAATCATGGTCACGCCGAACTCTTCCAGCACGCCCTGACGCTCCAGTTCCAGCGCGCAGTTCAGCGCGGTCTGGCCGCCCATGGTTGGCAGAACCGCATCCGGACGCTCTTTTTCGATGATTTTGCGTACCACTTCCCAGTTGATCGGCTCGATGTAGGTCGCATCGGCCATTTCCGGGTCGGTCATAATGGTTGCCGGGTTAGAGTTCACCAGAATAACGCGGTAACCCTCTTCGCGCAGCGCTTTACACGCCTGGGCGCCGGAGTAGTCAAACTCACACGCCTGACCGATAACAATCGGGCCCGCGCCCAGAATCAGGATACTTTTTATGTCTGTACGTTTTGGCATGGCTCTTATTACTCCTGATTATTTCGCGGACTGACGGTATTGCTCAATAAGCTCGATAAAGTGGTCGAACAGCGGCGCCGCATCATGCGGGCCTGGGCTCGCCTCCGGGTGGCCCTGGAAGCTGAACGCCGGTTTATCGGTACGGTGAATCCCTTGCAGGGTTCCGTCGAACAGGGATTTGTGGGTTACGCGCAGGTTGGCTGGCAGCGAATCTTCATCCACCGCAAAGCCGTGGTTCTGCGCGGTAATCATCACCACATTCTTATCCATGTCTTTCACCGGGTGGTTACCACCGTGGTGACCAAACTTCATCTTGATGGTCTTCGCACCGCTCGCCAGCGCCAACAGTTGATGGCCGAGGCAGATGCCAAATACCGGAATATCGGTCTGGAGGAATTTCTCAATGGCTTCGATGGCGTAGTCGCACGGGGCCGGGTCACCTGGGCCGTTAGACAGGAAGATACCGTCCGGATTCATCTTCAGAACATCTTCCGCGGAGGTTTTCGCCGGTACCACCGTCAGGCGGCAGCCGCGATCCACCAGCATACGCAGAATGTTGCGCTTGGCGCCAAAATCGTAGGCCACCACGTGGAACGGCAGCTCTTCTGCAGACTTCGCTTCCGGCAGGTCACCCGAAAGCGTCCAGCTACCCTGAGTCCAGCTGTAGGATTCAGCGGTGGTCACTTCTTTTGCCAGGTCCATCCCATTTAAGCCCGGGAACGCTTTGGCTTTTTCTAAGGCCAGCGCAGCATCCAGATTATCACCTGCAATGATGCAGCCGTTCTGAGCGCCCTTCTCGCGCAGCAGTCGCGTCAGCTTACGGGTATCGATATCGGCAATCGCCACAATATTATGGCGCTTGAGGTAAGAAGAGAGGTCTTCGGTGTTGCGGTAGTTGCTGGCAATCAGCGGCAGGTCGCGGATGACCAGGCCTTGCGCATGTACCTGAGAAGATTCTGCATCGGCTTCATTGGTGCCGACATTACCGATATGAGGATAAGTAAGAGTGACGATTTGGCGGGAATAGGAAGGATCAGTGAGGATTTCTTGATAACCGGTCATTGAAGTATTGAAAACGACTTCCCCAACCGCCGAACCTGTTGCCCCTATGGCCCGACCGTGAAACTGGGTTCCGTCTTCCAGAACCAATAGCGCTGACTTAATCAAAACACCCTCCAGAGAATATTCACTCACTTTATTTGCATATTAATTCATTAACACCTCATGAATCAATGCAAATTTGCTTACCTATGGATTTCTGGCAAACGGCGGCATTCTAGAGATAGCCCACGTAAAAGTCTACCCAAAAGGGCAATTTTTATTATTATTTTACGCCACTGGGATAAATCACTCGATTTAACAGGCAAAAAGATCAGCTAACTCAGGGTGGAAAACGCTTGCGGTAGATAAAGAGTGTAAAAACGGGAGCAGCGAGAGAAAAAAGTGGACCACTTGGTCAAAATTTACATTCAGATAACAGAATGAAGCATAAAAACATATATAAACATCATCTTAGATAAAAAATAAAACCAAAAGCCAAAAAATTAAAGGGCAATAAAATATTGCCCCATGTAATCAAATAATTACGATTACCATAACCACATCACGAAGGGTAATAAAATCTATAAACTGCGTAAATCAAGTACATCTTTCATATCAAAAAGACCATTTGACTTAGATTTCAGCCAAACCGCCGATCGCACTGCGCCATTGGCAAAAGTCATGCGGCTGGACGCTTTATGGGTGATTTCAATACGCTCGCCAATATCGGCAAACATCGCGGTATGTTCGCCGACAATGTCACCGGCGCGTACGGTCGCAAAACCAATAGTGCCCGGCACACGCTCGCCGGTATAACCTTCGCGCGAGTAGACAGCGCAGTCTTTCAGATCTTTATCCAACGCCCCGGCGATCGCCTCACCCATCGCCAGCGCGGTCCCCGATGGGGCATCCACTTTGTGGCGGTGATGCGCTTCGATAATCTCAATATCAGTATAGTCCCCCATCACTTTTGCTGCTTTCTCAAGCAGTTTCAGCATGACGTTAACGCCGACGCTAAAATTCGCAGCGAAGACGATAGCAATCTCCTGCGCGGCATCGCGAATAGCCTGTTTACCGGCATCATCGAATCCGGTGGTACCAATCACCATTCCCTTACCGTGCTGGCGGCAAAACGCCAGATGCGTCAGCGTACCTTCCGGTCGCGTGAAATCGATGAAAACATCGAAATCATCTTTCACCGCCTCAAGGCTGCTTTGTACGGTAACGCCCGTTTTCCCGGCTCCCGCTAACTCTCCGGCATCGCTTCCCAGTAAGGAAGAGCCTTCGCGCTCCAGCGCCGCGCCAAGCTGTACGCCATCCATGCCAAGTGTGGCCTGAATCAACTGACGCCCCATGCGTCCTCCGGCTCCCGCGATGGCAACGCGGATTTGTGCATCATGCATAGCTATTCTCTTTTGTTAATTTTGCGTAAATCGTTTTCAGAGTAACCAGCACGCCCGGAGGCCGCTAGCTGAAAACACCCATAATTAGAATTTAATGATAAACAGAGGGGAATATCAGTAAAAGACATGATTCATCCCGCAGGATGAATCATTGCTGGAGCACTGGAAAGAAGTCAAACTTACTCAGTATGGCGCAAAGTGATGGGAAAACGATGGAAAACCGAGCAGAAACCAGCCAATCTGCGTAGATATTTTCGCGAGTGCGGTTTTATGGCACGAGCGTGTAGGTGACGATCATCTGCCCTTTTTTCATCTTCACCTGAGTAATCGTCACCTGCCCAATGTCGGATAAACGCGCAACATGCGTACCGCCGCAAGGGTAAGCGGGCAGCTCACCGAACCCGACTTCGCGCAAACCGCCGTCGAATGTCACCCGGCGAGGAAGATCCTCCGCCTGCCAGGCGTTGATTTTCGCCAGCAGTGAGGCGCCGTCCGGCAGCGTACTACTGCCTTTTGCGGAAAACGTAATCCGCCCTTCGCCAGGCCAGTGGTGCGCTTTTACCGGTTGCCATCCGTACTCTGTACCCGCCAGCCCGATAAGGTGCCCCGCAGAGTGCAGCCGCGCATGCAGCTGACGCTGTGTCGCATCAACTCTCAGGCTGATTACGCCAGGCGCAATCGGTGTCGCCACGATATGTAGCACATCGTCATCACGCACGATCACCGTCTCGACGGGGATCTCATCAATCCAGCCCGCATCCGCGGGTTGCCCACCGCCCTGTGGGTGAAATAGCGTGCCGTCCAGCACCACCGCATAGCCTCCTTCCGCTCGCGCTGTACAGCTCATCACCGTGGCCTGGCCTTCGGTGTTATCACAGGTGTAATAAAGACGTTCGGTCATGATTGCTCTCCTCTTGATAGGAAGAGTATATTCACTTTACTGACGGCGATAATCCTGCGCCGGTTCAATGCATCTTTGCCTAGTATGCACAAATGAACCCTAACCTTCTTCCTGACCTTGCCACCTTTGTGTTGATTATCGACCAGGGGAGCTTCTCTGCCGCCGCCAAAGTCTCAGGTGCTACGCCTTCCGCTATTAGCCGCAGCGCATCACGCCTCGAGAAGGCGCTGGGCAGCAAACTGCTGCACCGTACGACACGCAAGCTGGCGCTTAGCGAAACGGGCAAAATAGTGTATGCGCACGCGCAGGAAATGCTGCATGCGGCGCAAATGGCTGTCGACTCAGGCAGCAGCCGACAAACTATTGCGCAAGGGCAACTGACCCTCAGCGTGCCCAAAGCGGTGGGGCGATTTGTCATTCATCCACTGATGGCCGAATTCTTTACGCGCTACCCACAGGTGGACGTCCGCCTTCGGCTGGAAGACCGTTATATGGATTTAATCGACGACGGCGTCGACCTTGCGCTGCGCATCAGTCAGTCGCCCTCCCCGGGCCTGTATGGGAAACCACTGATGCCGGTCAGCCATGTCATATGCGCTACCCCCGAGTATTTACGCAAGCATGGTACGCCCGAGCACCCGCAGGCGCTGCGCGAGCATAGCTGTATCAGTCTTGGCGAGACACCTGCGGATTCACGCTGGAAGTTTCGCCGCGGTGAACGTGTGGAGACCATTCAGACTCATGGTCGCTACGCCGCCAACCATACCGGCGTACGTCTGGATGCGGTGAAAAATAACCTCGGAATCGGCAGCCTGCCGCTGTTCACCGCCCGCGCGGCACTCTCCAATGGCGAGATTGTCCAGGTACTGCCGGAATGGGAATTTATCAGCGACTACAGCGGGGAACTGTGGCTGCTATGGACGCGCAATCAACATATGCCCGCCAGAATGCGGGCGATGATTGATTATCTCGGCGAAAAGGTACCGCTACACAACACCTGATTATGGCGCGCGAGCAAACACCTCTGCCACCCACTGCTGGAACCCCTCAACGTCAAGATCCAGTGCAACCTGGGCATTTGCCGGATGCCCCAAACGTCCTTCAATATCCACCACCGTGGTACCCGAGGTATATTCCCCCTGAGTTTCCACCGCCACGAAGCACGGCTGCAGGGTAAAGAGTTCCGGGCGCACCAGCCAGGCAATCGCGCACAGATCATGCATCCGCAGTCCTGTATTCATACTGCCGCTGCGGTAATGGCTAAATAGTGCGTGCAGCATGCTGCCGGTCTTATTGAGCGCGGGAAGCGTCGCCAGATACTCCGGCGTCAGCATGGCCTGATTAGTGACATCCAGCCCACACATCACGATCTCCAGCCCACTCTGGAAAACTTTCGCGGCGGCCTCGGGATCGATAGCAATATTAAACTCGGCGTTTGGCGTGAAGTTCCCGCGCCCGGCTGAACCGCCCATCATCACCAGACGGTGAATATTGAATATGCATTCAGGATAATGGGTCAGCAGCAGCGCAATGTTGGTCAGCGGACCAATCGCCACCAGCGTCACGGGCTGCGGGGCATGCATCAGCGCGTCACGAATAGCCTGGAAGGCGGGTTTTGCCATCGCCTGTCGGTCGTGTTCGACAAATTCATACCCTTCCATACCGGACTCGCCGTGCACGGAAGCAGCATCACGCAGCGGCAGCACCAGCGGCATTGATGCCCCTTGCGCCAGCGGAATATCCGCATTCCAGAAATGCAGCAACTGCAACGCATTACGGGTGGTTTTTTCCACCGAAACATTGCCTGCTACCGTGGTCATGAGTTGCAGATCCAGCTCAGGGGCAAACAGCGCGGCGGCAATAGCGGCGGCATCATCAATGCCGGGATCGGTATCAAGAATGATCGGTAAGCGCATGGTTTCTCCATAAAAAATGCCAGACGTTAAGTCTGGCATCTTCTCATAATCGTATCGTGAAAGACTTACTCTACTTCACGAACATCCACACGCAGCTCTTTAGGCACTTCGAAAACAATATTTTCTTCACGGCCTTCCAGTGGGATAGCCTCTCCACCGCCAAGTTCCTGCAGACGAGCGATCACGTTTTGCACCAGGATATCCGGCGCCGAGGCTCCGGCCGTCACGCCTACGCACTTAGCGTCTTTTACCCACGCTTCCTGGATGTCGGTCGCATCGTCAATCAAATACGCCGCTTTCCCCATTCGCTGGGCCAGTTCAGCCAGACGGTTAGAGTTAGAGGAGTTTTTCGAGCCGACCACCAGCACCACATCAGCCTGTTCCGCCAGCGCGCGAACCGCTTCCTGACGGTTGGTGGTGGCATAACAGATATCGTCTTTGCGTGGCCCGACAATTTTCGGGAAGCGTTGGCGCAGCGCATCAATGACGTCAGAAGTGTCGTCAACGGAAAGCGTGGTCTGTGTCATGAAGGACAATTTACCTTCATTCTTCACGGTCAGTTTCAGTACATCTTCCGGTGATTCAACCAGATACATCCCCCCCTGTGGGTTACTGTACTGGCCCATCGTGCCTTCGACTTCCGGGTGTCCGGCGTGACCAATCAGAATTGACTCTTCACCGCGACGGCTGGCGCGCGCCACTTCCATATGCACTTTGGTGACTAACGGACAGGTGGCGTCGAAAACCGTGAGATCACGACCTTTGGCTTCGTTACGTACCGCCTGAGAGACACCGTGGGCGGAGAAGATCAGGATCGCGCCGTCAGGCACTTCACTGATTTGCTCAATAAAAATAGCGCCGCGCTCGCGCAGGCTATCCACCACATAGCGGTTATGCACCACCTCATGACGGACATAAATCGGCGCGCCATAAATAGCCAGCGCGTTTTCTACAATGCTGATAGCGCGGTCTACGCCAGCGCAAAAACCGCGCGGGTTAGCCAACAGGATCTGCATTTTACGCCTCCAGTACTGGTTCGACTTCCAGCACTTCAATATCAAAATGAACGGTATGCCCGGCCAGCGGATGGTTGAAATCAACCGTGATCGAGTCACCGTTGATTTCACGAATCACGCCAGGCATCTCACTGCCGTCCATTGCGGTAAAGAGCATGATAGCGCCAATTTCTGGCTCGCCCGCGTCCATAAATTCCCGACGCGAGAAATACTGAATCAAGTCCGGGCTTGGCACGCCAAAGGCGGCATCCGGCTCCAGGGAAAAAGTGGTTTTATCACCCTCTTTTAGCCCCAGCAGGTGTTGTTCCAGTCCTTCAGACAGAGAACCATCGCCCAGGCGAAACAGCGCAGGCTTGCCGTTATTGCGGGTTGACTCTGCGGTGGAGCCATCGTCGAGCTTAAGGGTGAAGTGCACCAGCACCGCACTGTTACTCTGTACTGATTTAGACATGCAGGTTGCTCTTTAAAATTGCTGCCGCCTGTTTGCCCGGTGGCGCTACGCTTACCGGGCCTACAAGGTTCGCGATAGATTGTAAGCCGGATTAGCATAGCGCCATCCGGCATTTTTTTATGCGGCTTTTTTCTCTTTCGACGGTAAGAAGCCTTCGAGAACAATCAATGCCGCGCCGATACAGATTGCCGTATCAGCCAGGTTGAATGTCGCGAAATGCCAGTCGCCAACGTAAAAGTCAATCATATCAACCACGAAGCCATGCCACAGGCGATCGAACAGATTGCCCAGCGCACCGCCAATGATTAACGCATACGCGATGTTGGTCAGCTTCTGCGTCGCCTTCGAGCGATACATCATCACCATCAGGATGACGCAGATACCAATAGCGATACCGGCAAAAAACCAACGTTGCCAGCCGCCGCTGTCGGCTAAGAAGCTAAACGCCGCGCCATAGTTTCGCGCGTAGTGCAGATTAAGCGACGGGAACAGCGATACCGTATCCCCCAGAGCAAAATTCTGGAGGATCAGGTACTTGCTGCCTAAATCGATAATCAGCACGACTACCACCAGCCACAGCCAGCGTAGCCCTGTTGAACAAAGAGGCTTACTCATCAGGCAAACTTACGTTGTTCGCCATCACCGGCGATGTTGCTGACACAGCGTCCGCAGATATCTGCATGTTCCGCCACCTGGCCGACGTCGGTAGTGTAATGCCAGCAGCGCGGGCACTTCTCACCTTCGGCTTTGCTCAGTACGATTTTCAGACCTTTGAGCAATTCGCTCTGCTGAGCATCAGCTGGCGCCTCGGCAAACTCCGCAACGCTCGCGCCAGAGGTCAGCAGCACAAAGCGCAACTCTTCGCCGAGCGCGGTCAATTTCGCCGCCAGTTCTGGTTCAGCGTACAGGGTGACTGCCGCTTCCAGAGAACCGCCGACTTTCTTATCCGCACGCGCCTGCTCGATGACCTTGTTCACTTCGCCGCGTACTTTCAGCAGCTCGTCCCAGAAGGTATCGTTCATCGCTTCGGTTTCACCTAAGCCAAACAGGCCTTCGTACCATTCACCAGTAAAGACATATTTTTCACGATCGCCCGGCAGGTAACCCCAGATTTCATCCGCGGTGAAGGACATGATCGGCGCCATCCAGCGAACCAGCGCTTCTGCGATATGGAACAGCGCAGTCTGGCAGCTACGACGCGCCCGGCTTTCCGCTTTCGCGGTGTACTGGCGGTCTTTGATGATGTCGAGGTAGAACGAACCCATTTCGACAGAGCAGAAACGCATCAGGCGCTGCACTACTTCGTGGAAGTCATAGGCTTCGTAAGCTTTCAGGATCTCTTCCTGTGCCGCTTGCGCACAGCCTACCGCCCACCTGTCCAGCACCACCATCTCTTCCGGTTTCACCATGTCTTTTACCGGATCGAACCCGTTCAGGTTCGCCAGCAGGAAGCGCGCGGTGTTACGGATACGACGATAGCTGTCGGCAGCACGTTTCAGAATTTCGTCAGAAACCGCCATTTCACCGGTGTAGTCGGTAGACGCTACCCACAGACGCAGAATATCCGCGCCGAGTTTGTTCATCACGTCCTGCGGAGAAACGGTGTTACCGATAGACTTGGACATCTTACGGCCCTGACCATCCACGGTGAAACCGTGAGTCAGTACCTGGCGATACGGCGCTTTGCCTTTCATCGCGGTGGAGATCATCAGAGATGACATGAACCAGCCACGGTGCTGGTCAGAGCCTTCCAGATACATATCCGCTGCGTGACCGGCAAATTCAGGACGCACGTCTACGACAGATGAGTGGGTGGAACCAGAGTCAAACCAAACGTCCAGCGTATCCGGGACTTTGACATACTGGTCAGCTTCGTCGCCGAGGATATCTTTCGGATCGAGATCCCACCACGCCTGGATGCCGTCAATTTCAACGCGTTTAGCCACTTCTTCCATCAGTTCGATAGCGCGCGGATGCAACTCTTCGGTGTCTTTGTGAACGAACAGAGACATCGGCACACCCCACGTACGCTGACGGGAGATACACCAGTCAGGACGGTTGGCAACCATGGATTCGATACGCGCCTGGCCCCAGTCAGGGATCCACTGCACGCCTTTGATCTCTTTCAGGGACTGCGCGCGCAGGCCTTTCTGATCCATGCTCACGAACCACTGCGGGGTCGCCCGGAAGATGATCGGCGTTTTGTGGCGCCAGCAGCACGGATAGCTATGCTGCATCTTCTCGACGTGCAGCAACGCGCCTTTTTCGCTCAGCAGAGCGACAACAATATCGTTGGCTTTAAAGACGTTCACACCGTCCAGGGTCGGGTAGGTGCCCGCCAGATAAGCGCCGTCCGGACCCACCGGGTTCGCCACTTCCAGACCGTATTTTTGACCGATGACATAGTCGTCCGGGCCGTGGCCAGGCGCGGTATGTACCGCCCCGGTACCCGCATCCAACGTGACGTGATCGCCCAGAATCGCCGGTACGTCAAAACCCATAAACGGGTGGGTAAAGCGCAACAGTTCCAGCTCTGCGCCTTTAACGGTGCCCAGAATGGTGTAGTCGGCCGCGCCAATGCGCTGCATGACGCTTTCAACCAGATCTTTCGCCAGAATCACGGCCTGGCCGTCGATCTGCACCAGCGCATAGTCAAAATCAGGCGCCAGGGAGATCGCGCGGTTCGCCGGCAACGTCCACGGGGTGGTGGTCCAGATAACCAGCGAGATCGGGCCGTTAACGTCAGAAACGGCAAATTTCGCTTTCACCGCGTCCTGATCGGCGGCGTGGAACGCCACGTCGATGGACGGGGAGGTTTTGTCATAATACTCAACTTCCGCTTCCGCCAGCGCGGAACGGCAGTCAACGCACCAGTGCACCGGCTTCGCACCCTTATGCAGGTGACCGTTGCCGATGATTTTACCCAGCGCGCGAATGATGTTGGCTTCGGTTTTAAAGTCCATGGTCAGGTACGGATGCGACCAGTCGCCCAGCACGCCAAGACGGATAAAGTCTTTACGCTGACCGTCAACCTGTGTAGCAGCGTATTCACGGCATTTAGCGCGGAACTCAGCGGCGGTGAACTTCTCGCCCGGTTTGCCATATTCCTGCTCTACTTTCAACTCGATCGGCAGACCGTGGCAGTCCCAGCCCGGAACGTAAGGCGAGTCATAGCCCGTGAGTCCTTTGGACTTCACGATAATGTCTTTCAGAATCTTGTTAACCGAGTGACCAATATGAATGCTGCCATTCGCATAAGGAGGGCCATCATGCAGAATGAAGGTTTTTTTGCCTTTTTTGGCCGCACGAATGATGCCGTACAGGTCATCATCAGTCCAACGCGCCAGCATTCCCGGTTCACGCTTGGCGAGATCGCCGCGCATCGGGAACCCTGTTTCCGGCAAATTCAGGGTTGATTTATAGTCACTCATCAGATTCTCGGTTCCGTATTTAAAACTCGTATAGGCATTAAGCCGGTTTTGTTAGCCCAAAAAAATCGCGGGCAGTCAACTCATCACGCGCAATCTGCGCTTTTAGTTCATCCAGCGAAGCAAATCGCTGCTCGCTGCGAATTTTTTTACGCAGCACTACATCTATATGGCGACCATAGAGGTCCATTACAACGTCCAGTAGATGCACTTCCAACTGCTGACGTACGCCGGCTACCGTCGGGCGGGTGCCGATGTTGGCAACACCGGGAAAAGGTTTGTCACCCAGCCCCATAACTTCAACCGCATAAACCCCTTTCACCGGAGAAACCTGGCGACGAAGCGGTAAGTTTGCCGTCGGAAAGCCAATGGTGCGTCCTAACTCGTCACCATGCACCACCCGTCCTGAGATGGTAAAAGGGTGCCCAAGCAGGCTTTCGGCCAACTGCAGGTTATCTTCAGCCAGCGCCTGACGTACCGCGGTGCTGCTGATACGAACACCGCCTTCACAGAAGGTTTGGGTACTGGTGATATCAAAACCATACTCAGCACCCGCTTCCTGTAATAACAAGAAATCGCCCGCACGGCTAGCGCCAAAGCGGAAATCATCGCCCACGGCAAGAAATTGTACACCAAGGCGCTTAACCAGCAGATCGCTGATAAATGTCTGCGCCGTTAATGCCGCGAAGCGCCTGTCAAAACGCACGCACAATACGTAATCTACGCCACACTCCGCCAGATAACGCAGTTTTTCTCGCAGGCGAGTAAGGCGCGCAGGTGATTTGTCCGTTGCAAACAGCTCTAATGGCTGTGGCTCGAAAATCATCACCATCACCGGCAAATTGCGTTTGCGCCCTTCTTCCCGTAAGCCCTGCAGCAACGCACGGTGGCCACGGTGCACGCCGTCGAAATTACCAATAGTCAGCACACACCCATGCGGGGCCTGACTGAGATTATGTATGCCTCGTATCAGCTTCATGTCTGGCTCAAAACAGTGAAAATCGTGAAAGTATACCCTGTACCGCGGTCAAGGTTAACCGGCGATTGTTTCTCCGAAACAGAAAGAGGATGGTTTTCATTGTTATGAAACAAATTGCAGACCTTAACGGGCAATCCAATGCAATTTTTCTCGTGGAAAAGCTGTATTCACGCCACGCAAGCTGGTAGAATCCTGCGCCATCACTACGCAACGAGTGCTGCAATTTAAACGGCGCTTATTTGCACAAATCCATTGACAAAAGAAGGCTAAAAGGGCATATTCCTCGGCCTTTGAATTGTCCATATAGAACACATTTGGGAGTTGGACCTTGGCTAATATCAAATCAGCTAAGAAGCGCGCCGTTCAGTCTGAAAAGGCCCGCAAGCACAACGCTAGCCGTCGCTCTATGATGCGTACTTTCATCAAGAAAGTATACGCAGCTATCGAAGCTGGCGACAAAGCTACTGCACTGAAAGCATTTAACGAAATGCAACCACTCGTGGACCGTCAGGCTGCTAAAGGTCTGATCCACAAAAACAAAGCTGCACGTCATAAAGCAAACCTGACTGCACAGATCAACAAACTGGCTTAATCGCCTGCTTGTTATCGCTTTGTGAAAAAACCCGCGCAAGCGGGTTTTTTTATGGCTGTCATTTGTTCATTGGCGTAAAGAGCGCCGAGTAGTCCGCGTTACAAATACGCTGCACCGCCGGATGCTGGATCATCCTTTCCGCAAATATAGCGTGATACTCCTCCATCACATTCTCCACGCGCCCTATCTCCACAATTGAATCGTCGGCATAGAAGTTGTTCGAATAGAGCGTCGGGGCAACGAAAATAGCGTTATGCGTTGCACCAAAAGCTTTCATCAGCGCTGCGTCATCAAATTCGCCGAGGATTTCAACGTTCAAGCCTTGTGAGTTAATCCAGTTCAATAGCTTACGACCGAGCATCGAACGACGTCCAGGGATCAGCAATCGGCGCTCTTCCAGACAGGCCGGAAACGGCTTCTCAGGCAAAGGCTGGGTGCACCAAAAACTTACGCCGCATTCGCCTATGCGCACCGAGAACAACCCTTCCTGTTGCGTAGAATCAATCGGACAGTCAGAGATAATCATATCCAGCTTATGCTGACTGAGTTGATCCAGCAGCATCTCGTGCGTTGATTCAAAACAGCGCAGATGGATTTGTTCATCTTCCACCACCGCGGCATTCAACACACGGCTGACCAACTGTTTGGATAGCGCATCCGCCACGCCGACATCAAACAGCAAGTTAGACTCTTTGCGGTAGTTCACGATATCCAGCATTTCCTGGCTTAACGTGAACATTTTATCCGCATAACGAAAGACTAACTCGCCTAACTCGCTTGGCTCCAGCCCACGCCCCTTCCGCTTGAACAACTTTCCTTGTAAACGTTCTTCAAGCGCTTTGATCTGCCCGGTAATGGTCTGCGGTGTCAGATAAAGCGCTTCTGCTGCACCAACCACCGAACCTTCTTTATAGACATGCCAAAAGTAATACAGGTGGTTGTAATTTATATGAGACATACTCTCTCCCTGAAAATTGTCACGAAAGGGTTATCCTGTCAGGCGGATGCGTTTAACCGGGTGCGTAACCAGCAGTAACCAATTACCGCCGACAGCAAGGAGCCAATCAGGATCCCCAGTTTCGCCCAGTTAATCAGCTCAGGATCGACATTACCAAACGCCAGGCTGGCGATGAAAATCGACATCGTAAAGCCAATACCGCACAGAATCCCGACCGCCATGATCTGCTGGAAATTCGTTCCTTCAGGTAATTGCGCCAGCTTTAAGCGTAACGCCAGCCAGCAAAACAGGCTGATACCCAGCGGTTTACCGATCAACAGACCTGCAATAATCCCCAGCGGTAATACGGAGGTCAGCCCATCAATGGTGACACCCTGCAGTGAAACACCCGCGTTAGCGAAGGCAAACAGCGGCAGGATCAGGTATGCCACCCACGGATGCAAAACATGCTCCAGACGCTTTGCTGGTGAACGTCCGTGTTTTTCCTTTAACGGAATGAAGAAACCGACGATCACGCCCGCCAGCGTCGCATGCACGCCGGACTTCAGGACTGCCGTCCACAGCACCACGCCCACCAGAATATAAATCCCGGTACGTCTCACGCCACACAGATTCAAGGTCGCCAGGACGAGAATGGCACACGCGGCAACGCCCAGCGACAGCAGCGAGAGATCGCTGGTGTAGAACAGCGCGATGATCACGATAGCGCCAAGATCATCGATAATCGCCAGCGCCATGAGGAAGATTTTCAGCGCCAATGGAACACGACTGCCCAACAGTGCCAGCACGCCTAATGCAAAAGCGATATCCGTTGCAGCCGGGATCGCCCACCCTTCACGGGTAATAGGGTCAGCATAGTTGAATGCCAGATACAGCAGCGCCGGGACAATCATCCCCCCGATAGCGGCAATGATCGGAAATGCCGCCTGACGCAGACTGGCCAGCGAGCCTTGCATTAACTCGCGCTTTACCTCCAGACCAATCAACAAGAAGAACACCGCCATCAACGCGTCGTTGATCCACAGCAGCATATTTTTGTTGATCTCAAGCGCGCCAACCCGCAGTTGAACGGGCGTTTCCAGAAAGGCATGGTACCATCCACTGGTGACCCCGATATTTGCCATCAACATAGCGATGACGGCTGCGATGATCAGGATGATGCCCCCCGAGGCGTCACTACTAAAAAAACGATGCAGATGTTTCACTTTTATTCTCTCTATTGGGTGAATACTTCGTAAATACTATCTTACACCCTCAAAAAGCTCGTTAAAATTAGATTATTCATGATGAACAACTCGTCTTTTACGAAATATAACATCAATAAATGCCCGCTAAATAAAGGGCCATCCTTGACGATCTTTTGATTTGCGGGGGAAATGACCAGACGAAAAAAAACCCGGTGAATCAATCACCGGGGTAAGTAACGTACTATTGGGTAGAAAAAGACTGGGGATTAGTAAGCGCCCAGGTCGGTCCAGGCTTGGCCCGCGCCGCAGTTCAGATCTGGCTGCAGCCCCTCACACCACCAGTTAACCTGATAGTTGTGACCTTTCCAGCTAACGATTTCGAATTCACCCCAATTGGCACCGTAGATGGTTGTCGCATTCCACTGTGGGTAAGCTGATGCGGAATCATCTGGCTGTTCATCAGTATCATCAGCCGGTACCGGATCCGGAGTCACGTCACCTTCGTCATCAGATGGCGTCGGTTCGACGGTGCTGGCAGCAGGCACAACTGTCAGGATAAAACGCTGTTGAGTGGAAGGTTCTCCCTGCGCATCACGGACAAATAAGGTGAACTGGAATGCAGTGGATGCTTCAACAACCGGCACCGCAAATTCGATAACCGCAGTTGTTTTATCAGCAACATCAATGGCTGCCGGTACACCCCAGCTAAAGCTCAGCGCATCGTTGTCTTCATCGCTTGAACCTTCGCCAGAAAGCTGGATCCGGGAGCCGCCAACAACACGCATTTCGATTGCTGCTTTCGGTGCGTGGTTAACTCTTTCACCTTCATCTTCGTCTTCATCGGCAGGTTCAACATTGATCCCTTCAAAGTAGAACGGTTCCATATCAACCACTTCTTTGGTGATTTCATAGCCCAGACCTTCACGCGCGGCGTTAAGCAGTACGCCGTTATCCTGGTCGATGGTCCAGGTAAACAATCCACCCAAGCCCAGCTTCGCCGCATACTCGCCTTTCACTTTGACGCTACGTGGCGTATCCAGAGACATGAACAATTTAGATTGTGGGTTATACAGGTAATCCGCATTTGCGACCTTATCGGTATAGACATTGAAGCCGTTACGGCCTTTCTGATTTTCCAGATCCAGGTAGTTATAAATGGTGTCGTACCATTCGGTGCAGCCTGACTCAAAGGAGCCAGTGGTCATGCCTTCACCTGCGCTGTAAGAACCTTTCAGCGGAGAGAAGCTTTCGATTTCGGCGTTACGCGCATTACGGGTGTAACCTGCATAACCAATGTTAATACGATCGGATGGGAAACCTTCCGCAATCAGATAATCGACAACAGCTTCAATGCTCCAGCCGCCCGCAGACAGAGGTGAAAGGTTCGTATGATGCGTCAGCGTTTCTGCCCATGGCGTACCAAAGAAGTCATAGGTCATCACGTTGATGCCATACAGACCCGCATCCAGTAAAGCTTTAACGTTGGAGTAACCCAGGGTTTCTACTACCGCAGAGCTGGCGATTGAAATTTTAACGTCGCTACGACCCGCAGCATCAAGTTGAGTTTTCAGCTCTTTAATAACCAGCGCATAGTTTGCGCCATCTTCCGGGCCGTAAGGGTTATTGTTACCCGCAGCATTCGGATATTCCCAGTCGATATCCACTTCGCTAAACATTGGGAACTGTTTGAACAGTTTCACCACGCCTGCGGCGAATGTTTTGCGCGCCGTTTCCGTTTTTGCCATTTCATGGAAGCCGTTACTCATTGTCCAGCCACCGATACTCATAGACAATGCCAGAGTATGTCCCAACTGTTTTGCTTTCGCTTGCAGATCGCGCAACCCACCTAATAAGCCGTGTGTGTTCTGCTGTGTCACCGTCATCGGATCGACGTCCCAGCCGCTGGTCTCCTGATTACAGTTAACATAGGATTGAAAATCACCCCATGGATCCAGGAAGGTCGGTTCGCCAGTCTTCTTACCCATTTGAGCAGCAGCATTCTCAATAGTGTACTGCTTTTCACCTTTATCACCGACAATGCCAATGAAACCAAAAATAATTTTGTCATAGGCCAACGGATCAACATTCGCCAGATCGTAACCACGACCACGGTCGGCTGGGTTATCCCCGCCCTGCAAGCGGCCATCATATTGAGACCAGTCGGTATAATAACCAAATACTTTCGGTTTTTTCGCATCTGCTTTATATACGTTATAAACCGGATTTGCTACACGGGCTGAGGTATAGCTGTATTTGCTGACCTCGGTTGCAGGATTAAAACCATCCGCTGCATTACTGGTTTCAGTCAGGGTATCGCCTTTAATTAATTTGCTGGTAGCCATGATAGTTCCTTTTAAATGTAAATGTATTCGCAGTTCGTTCTGCGAGGTCAATAATCCTTGAGCAGGAGTAAAATGGCTAATCATTAAACATCATTAAAGCCGATGACTTTTAATTTATACACGTCACTGATAACAATTAATTAAAGTGAGAGCACAGATCAACAATTTATTTACTTATTGATCATTTAAATACCTTTTGAGGTGTATTTAAACGCCGTTAAAAACCATTTTAAATTTCATTTAAAAAAGCCACAAGGGTGTGATGCAGGCATAAAAATGAGCCTTAAATTAGATCTAGTTATTTTTATTATATGGATTAAGTAAGTTCTCATAATTAATATTTCAGTGAATCAGAACAATCTTACCAAAGGAGAGAACGATGAAAACTTATATCATCAACAATGATTGCATCTTCAATGAACGCAAATACGAATTGCGGAATATCAGTAATTCATTAGTCATCAGAATGACGGCAATGCGGGCACGATGCCTGTGCTTCCTCATTGAACATGCGCAAAGTGAAGTAATTGAGCGTCAGGAGTTGACTAACGCGCTATGGGGGAATCGAGGACAGTTTGTCAATGATGCCAATCTCACGCAAATCCTCTATCTGATCCGTAAGGACCTCAAGTCATTCGGGATAAATGACCTGCTGATTACGATACCCCGTAAAGGTATCCAGGTAAACGATCTGATCTCGATTGAGCCGGCTGATGACAAAACACAACGCGCGCCCCAGCCCCTCTTTTTTTCTCAGGTTAAACGAATCATCACCTCTTTATTTCACCATTAAATTTTTAAGATTAACATTATCACAGAAGGTTATTATGAATCCTATTATCGATGGAATTCTCTCATTAGAAGGCGGCTATACGAATAATCCCCACGATCGCGGTGGCGAGACCAATTGGGGGATCACTGAAGCTGTAGCACGGGCAAATGGCTACCAGGGCGAGATGAAAGAACTGACCCGCGAAGAAGCCTACGCTATTCTCGAAAATTCGTACTGGATTAAACCTGGTTTCGAAAGTATTTCGCACCTGTCGTGGCCAATCTCGTTTGAATTATGTGACGCCGCTGTCAACATTGGCCCACATTTTCCCTGCATCTGGTTACAGCGATGGCTCAATGCTCTTAATAAAGAGCAGCATCTTTATCATGACTTAAAAGTGGATGGTCACATCGGCACCATGACGCTAAAAGCGCTGGAACAATTTCTGCAGGCTCGGGGAAGTGAGGGTGAAGAAGTCTTACTCAAAGCGTTGAATTGTAGCCAGGGCGCCTATTACCTTACTATCACCGAGGAGAAAGTACAAAATGAGCAGTTTATCTATGGCTGGTTAAACAAGCGTGTTGCATAAGATATATCGTGGGACAATATAGACTGCCCCACGATCATTTTCTTTAGTTCATCAGGTTGATAAGCTGTGAACGATGTAAAAATCGTTCCGTCTAACTTGTAAGGTCATCATTTCCATTCACAATGCGTTTAATTCGTGTCCCGAGTATTTTAAGTATCGGGACGGCAAAAACCCCGCCGACACCGGCAAACACAAGTATCATGTTAAAGCTAAGACCTTTTTCTACCGCCACAGCACTCAGCAAAAAACTGGTGAAGCAAGAAATGATGATTTGGGTAATGCACTGCATGATACGCTTGTGGAAATCAGTCGTTTTAAACTTTTCCGACTTTAATAAAAAACTTACAAAACCACCCCATGCTCCTGTGGCAATGACTGTAGCAAGAATTTCAACCTCCAGCAGTATCGCCTTTGGCGTTTCTAACTGACCCGGTAATGACATAATAAACTCCTTTTCTATGAAGTTGGTTTTACCAACATAGAGCTATTCAGAAAAAGAGAAAAATCATAAACACTCAAAAAACGTCGTAAATGGAAAAGAGGTTTGCTCAGGCAATATTAATGGCGAAACGTTGATAAGGTATGAAGCATGGTGACTATTTCTTCGATATGCTGGATTTTAGTACTCCTTTTATGCCAGCAGGCGTACATATTAATTTGTTTAACTTTCATTTCCCGGGGGGGCTGGACAATTGTGATATTAAATTTTCGTTGATTTTTAAAGAAGGTGGCTAACTTTAACGGCATCAATGCCACCAACTGCGTTCGTTCAACAATACTGATAAGACCGGTTAAAGAATCACTTTTATAGCCAACCCTTCTGCGTTCTCTATAATCAACATCACTATACAAGTCATTATCCTGTATCAGCACTGAGGCATAGTCACTACTTTTAAAAATCGCATGATGGGCTGAAAAGAAGTTATGCAGAGACAGTTGTGGCAGCTCACTTAGCATATTATTTTTACCGCAAATGACACAAAAATGTTTAAAATTATCAATCGGTATACATTCAAACTCATTGTCATTAATTAATTCCGGGCTAATCGAAATATTGCACTCGTCCATAATTAACAATCTTTTCATCTCTTCCCAGTCTCGGTTACGACTGGAGAAATGACGAAATGAAAATTTTTCAAAGAGCTTATCATCATATATTTGGGACAAATAATAATGCTCTGTTATATCACCACCTAATATGGTTATTTTATTTCGTTCAGCGCTATATTTCTCAGGGGCTAACGTCAACCTTATTAAATCAATAACTTGACAAAAACGTTCGTGGATTTCAAGCGCCTTCACGGTTGGCGTCAAACCGTTGCGCCCTCTGACAAACAGGGCTTCATTATAAAAGCCCTGCAGTCGCGTCAGCGCAATCGAAACCGCTGCGGGTGTCACAGCCAGTCTTTTAGACGCTTTCGTGACATTTCCGGCAGAAATAACCGCATCAAGCACCTTTATCAAATTATAATCAAACTCTTTTTTCATACAATAACTCCCATTTGCCAATGGCTTCAAAGTAAAATGCAAAGAAAACAATAATACAAATCATTATTATTCAATACATAACATAATTGATATCAATTAACATGAAACTGAAAATAGATCATGATGATACCATTGGTTAAGAGGCAGACAATTTAATAGGAAGCAATGTCGTTTTAAGAAAACCTTAAAACATTTTAATAATTAATAAAGTCTTAAAAAAAGATTATTTATCTATAAGAAAAGGATTAATGATGGGAAATGAATAAGATAGTGCTAAAAACCCGGAATCAAATCCGGGTTTTTCATTTTTAATTAGCGGGTCAAATCGTCAAAGAACTTCTTCACGCCGTCGAAGAAGCTTTTGGAGCGCGGGCTGTTTTGCTCGCCGGTCGGGCCGCCAAAACTGTCCTGCAGGTCTTTCAGCAACTGCTTCTGCTTGTCGTTCAGACCTACTGGGGTTTCAACAACGACACGACACAGCAGATCGCCCTGAGCGCCACCGCGTACAGACTTGACGCCCTTTCCACGCATGCGGAACAGTTTGCCGGTCTGCGTCTCGCCCGGAATCTTCAACTTCACGCGACCATCCAGCGTCGGGACTTCAATCTCGCCGCCCAGCGCTGCCATCGCAAAGTTAATCGGTACTTCGCAGTACAGGTTATTGCCTTCACGCTCAAAAATTGGGTGCTGTTTTACCTGCACCTGAACGTATAAATCGCCTGCTGGCGCGCCATGCTCACCGGCTTCACCTTCACCTGCTAAACGAATACGGTCGCCGGTATCAACGCCTGCCGGGATTTTGACGGACAGCGTTTTGCTTTTCTCAACGCGACCATGACCGTGACATTTGTTGCACGGATCTTTGATCAGCGTACCGCGACCCTGACAATGTGGACAGGTCTGCTGTACGGCAAAAAAGCCCTGGCGCATCTGCACCTGGCCGGAACCGTGACAGGTTGGACAGGTTTGCGGCTGAGTACCTGACTTCGCGCCGCTGCCATGGCAGACGTCACACTCTTCCAGCGTCGGAATACGGATCTCTTTGGTGACGCCACGCACGGCTTCTTCCAGAGTGAGATCCATGTTGTAACGTAAATCAGCACCACGTGAGGCGCGCTGACGACCACGACCGCCGCCAAAGATATCGCCAAACACGTCACCAAAGATATCGCTGAAGTCAGCCCCGCCGCCGAAACCGCCGCCGCCGCCCATGCCGCCTTGCTCAAACGCGGCATGACCGTACTGATCGTAAGCCGCGCGTTTTTGCGCATCGGTCAGGATCTCGTACGCTTCTTTGATCTCTTTAAACTTGGCTTCAGCCTCTTTATCACCCTGGTTGCGATCCGGGTGATATTTCATGGCCAGGCGCTTGTAGGCCTTTTTGATTTCACGCTCTTCCGCTGATTTGGAAACGCCTAAAATCTCGTAATAGTCTTGCTTTGCCATTGGTTTTTTTAAGCCCCTTAACATACAAGCACGGGCGAAGAGGAAACCTCTACGCCCGTGCCGATTAACTACCCTGCATCAGGGCGATTATTTTTTGTCTTTCACTTCTTCAAACTCAGCGTCGACAACGTCGTCATCTTTCGCATTGTTTGCAGAAGCATCAGCGCCTGCTGCACCAGCCTGCTGCTGTGCGTGCTGCTGCTGAGCGATTTCCATCAGTTTCTGGGAAACCTGAGCCAGCGCCTGCATTTTCGCTTCGATATCCGCTTTGTCTTCGCCTTTCAGAGACGTTTCCAGCGCGGTCAGTGCAGACTCAATGGCAGTTTTGTCGTCAGCCGGCAGCTTGTCGCCTGCTTCTTCAACCTGCTTACGAGTGCTGTGCAGCAGATGGTCGCCCTGGTTACGAGTCTGAACCAGCTCTTCGAACTTACGGTCAGATTCTGCGTTCGCTTCTGCTTCGCGAACCATTTTCTGAATTTCTTCTTCGTTCAGACCAGAAGAAGCCTTGATGGTGATCTTCTGCTCTTTACCGCTGTTTTTGTCTTTCGCGGAAACGTGCAGGATACCGTCGGCATCGATATCGAAGGTAACTTCGATCTGCGGCATACCGCGCGGAGCCGGGCTGATACCATCCAGGTTAAACTGACCCAGATCTTTGTTATCGGCAGCACGTTTACGTTCACCCTGCAGCACATGGATGGTTACCGCAGACTGGTTGTCTTCAGCGGTAGAGAACACCTGGCTGTGCTTGGTCGGGATGGTGGTGTTTTTCGCGATCAGTGGCGTCATCACACCGCCCATGGTTTCGATACCCAGAGACAGCGGGGTAACGTCCAGCAGCAGTACGTCTTTCACATCACCAGTCAATACACCACCCTGAACGGCAGCACCGATTGCCACGGCTTCGTCCGGGTTAACGTCTTTACGCGGCTCTTTACCGAAGAATTCAGCAACTTTCTTCTGCACCATCGGCATACGCGTCTGACCACCAACGAGAATGACGTCGTTGATATCAGAAACAGACAGGCCAGCGTCCTGCAGAGCAACTTTCAGCGGCTCGATAGAACGGTTAACCAGGTCTTCAACCAGGCTTTCCAGTTTCGCACGGGTCACTTTGATGTTCATGTGTTTCGGACCAGTCGCGTCTGCAGTGATGTACGGCAGGTTCACGTCGGTCTGCTGAGCGGAAGACAGCTCGATCTTCGCTTTCTCAGCGGCTTCTTTCAGACGCTGCATCGCCAGCGGGTCATTACGCAGGTCGATACCCTGATCTTTCTTAAACTCGTCAACCAGGTAGTTGATCATACGGCTGTCGAAGTCTTCACCACCCAGGTGGGTATCACCGTTGGTTGCCAGTACTTCGAAGGTTTTTTCGCCGTCAACTTCGTCGATTTCGATAATAGAGATATCGAAAGTACCACCACCGAGGTCATATACCGCGATAGTGCGGTTGCCGACTTCTTTATCCAGACCGTAAGCCAGTGCAGCTGCGGTTGGTTCGTTGATGATACGTTTTACTTCCAGACCTGCGATACGGCCGGCGTCTTTGGTTGCCTGACGCTGAGCATCGTTAAAGTATGCAGGTACGGTGATAACCGCTTCAGTTACCGGTTCACCCAGGTAATCTTCAGCCGTTTTCTTCATTTTCTTCAGCACTTCTGCAGAGATCTGCGGCGGTGCCATTTTCTGACCTTTTACGTCAATCCAGGCATCACCGTTGTCAGCACCGATGATTTTGTACGGCATGATGGCTTCATCACGCTGTACTTCTTCGTCCTGGAAGCGGCGGCCAATCAGGCGTTTAATCGCAAACAGGGTGTTTTGCGGGTTTGTCACTGCCTGACGTTTAGCCGGCTGACCAACCAGAGTTTCACCATCCTGGGTATAAGCAATGATAGAAGGCGTGGTGCGATCGCCCTCGGCGTTCTCCAGCACACGTGCAGTAGTGCCATCCATAATCGCTACACAAGAGTTGGTAGTACCCAGGTCGATACCAATAATTTTACCCATCTAAACGTCTCCACTAAAAATTCGGTCATCATGTGGTTGTGAATCTGTAATAAGGGCGAAACGTGCGGTTTCAACTACCCTGAATCGTTTTTTTTCAGACTCACCACTGCGGTTGACTACTAAGTGGGGTCGTAACCCACTTCATCAAGGGGGGCATGAAAAATTTTTTTAGCGCAGAAGCAATAAATTTGCCGAAAAAAGGCACAAAACCACAAAAAATGAATAATCGCCAATCAAAATTAATTCATGAAGCCAATTAATAAAGCACTGTTATTCACATAAAAATTGTAATAAAAAGAAAAGATTACGTGAATGAATCGTTTTTGTGTCGGCGGTAAACTAGCGCGAAGCCACGCACTTTTGCAGCCGTCAAAGAGAAATTTCATGAAATCCGTTTTAACCCTTTCCGCCACCCTGCTTATGGGCCTGGTGTCGAGCAGCGCCGCTCACGCTAACGATCATAAAGTTCTGGGGATGATTGCTATGCCCCGCAACGCAACTAACGATCTCACGCTCAAAATTCCCGTTTGTCGGGTGGTGAAGCGTATTCAACTCACCGCCGATCGAGGCGATATTAACCTTAACGGCGCATCCGTTTACTTCAAAGCTGCGCGCACCTCCAGCCAAAGCCTGAACGTCCCGTCATCCATAAAAGAGGGACAAACCACTAATTGGATCAATATTAATAGCGACAACGACAATAAACGCTGCGTATCCAAAATCACTTTTTCAGGCCAGTCGGTAAACTCCTCTGACATGGCGACGCTTAAAGTCATCGGCGACGACTAACTACGCCCTTTTATTCAGAAGCCATAGAAAACATGAATGTCACGTATTTGCATGACGACGACCTCGACTTTCTGCAGCATTGCAGTGAGGAACAACTCGCCACGATTACTCGCCTGTTAACGCATAATGAAAAAGGGAAAGCCCGTCTGTCGAGCGTTCTGAGCCACAACGAATTATTTAAATCGATGGAAGGACACCCGGAACAGCACCGCCGCAACTGGCAACTGATCGCCGGCGAACTTCAGCATTATGGTGGCGACAGCATTGCCAATAAACTTCGTGGCCATGGAAAGCTGTATCGGGCGATTTTGCTGGATGTTTCGAAGCGCCTGAAGCTTAAAGCCGACAAAGCGATGCCCACGTATGAAATTGAACAGTATTTGCTGGAACACTTTCTACGGAATGCCTGGCAAAAAATGGATGCGGACCATAAGCAGGAATTTTTGCAGGCCGTTGAGGCAAAAGTCTCTGAACTGGAAGAGTTACTGCCGCTATTAATGAAGGATCGCCATCTGGCGACTGGCGTTGCTCATTTGCTCTCCGGTCAGCTCACGCAGATCCTGCGTACCCATGCCGCAGTTAGCGTCATCGGGCATGGATTGCTACGCGGCGCAGGGCTTGGCGGCCCGGTCGGCGCGGCTTTAAACGGGGTTAAAGCGGTGAGCGGCAGCGCCTATCGCGTGACGATTCCGGCGGTGCTACAAATCGCCTGTCTGCGCAGAATGATCAACAACACACAAGCGTGATGTCCATCACAGGGAAAATAATTCATTTTCCCTTTGTTAGATCATAGACAGTCCGCTCTCCCCTGATTATCATGCCGCGCCCCGAAGACAGTGATCGTTATTCGGGGAAACTATTTCACCATTCAATCAATGATGATTTTGAGGAATTATGGGCAACACTAAGTTGGCTAATCCGGCACCGCTGGGCCTGATGGGCTTTGGCATGACCACCATTCTGCTTAACCTGCATAACGCGGGTTTCTTCGCCTTTGACGTTATTATTCTGGCGATGGGCATTTTCTACGGCGGTATCGCGCAAATTTTTGCCGGGCTGCTGGAATATAAAAAAGGCAACACCTTCGGTTTAACCGCCTTTACCTCCTACGGCTCGTTCTGGCTGACGCTGGTTGCGATCCTGATCATGCCGAAAATGGGCCTGGCGGATGCAACCAACGGCCAGTTCCTGGGCGTATACCTGGGGCTGTGGGGCGTGTTCACACTGTTCATGTTCTTCGGCACGCTGAAAGCTGCGCGTGCGCTGCAGTTTGTCTTCCTGAGCCTGACGGTGCTGTTCGCGCTGCTGGCCGTGGGCAACATTGCAGGTAACGAAGCGATCATCCACGTTGCTGGCTGGGTTGGCTTAGTGTGTGGTGCAAGCGCCATTTACCTGGCGATGGGCGAAGTGCTGAACGAACAGTTTGGCCGTACCATCCTGCCGATTGGTGAAGCGCACTAATCTGACGCTATCCCCCCGGACGGGGGGATATTCCTTACAAGCGCTGTAACTCTCCCTGCACGCTGGTATCGCGATGATAAATATCCTGTCGCAGCCAAATCCCCAGCCCTAACCCCACCAGCGATAACGCCAGTACATACCAGGCTGGAGCCATTGGCGACACGCTCATTAACATCGTCACAGCGATTGGCGTCAGACCACCAAAAATGGCGTACGAAACGTTGTAAGAAAACGAGATACCGGTAAAGCGGACTTCCGCTGGAAACGCTCGTACCATGACATAAGGCACAGCCCCCACCACGCCAACGCACAAGCCCACCAGCCCATACAGCAGGAACAAATGCTGAGGATGGCTACCGGTCAGATGATAGAAAAGCCAGCTCGAACAGGCCAGCAGCAGGCTACCGACAATAAAGGTTTTGCTGGCGCCAACCCGGTCGACAATAAACCCGGCCAGCAGACAACCGACGCACAGCATAATGGTCGCGACACTGTTGGCTTGTAATGTCAATGCTGGCGCAAAGCCATACTGTTTCTGCAGCCAGACTGGCGACATCAGGATCACCACCACGATCCCGGCCGATAACAGCCAGGTCAGCAGCATGGAAATGACCACCGCTTTTTTATGTTTGCTCACCACCGACTTTACCGGTAGCTCTTGCGCCAACGCTTTACGCTGCTGCATTTCGAGGAAGATGGGCGTTTCCTGCAGCCAGCGGCGCAGATACATCGCCACCAGCCCAAACACGCCGCCCAGCAGGAAAGGAATACGCCAGCCGTAGTCATGCACCGCTTGCTGCGTCAGGCTGGTGTTCACCAGCGTTGCAACAACCGACCCCAACAGAATCCCCACAGTAAGCCCGGCAGTCAGCGTGCCGCAGGCGATACCGATGCGACGCTCCGGTACGTGTTCCGCCACGAACACCCACGCCCCCGGCACTTCGCCCCCAATGGCTGCGCCCTGCAAAATGCGCATCAGTAATAACAGTAACGGCGCGAGGATCCCCATTGAGGCATAGGTAGGCAACAAGCCAATCGCCAGCGTCGGTATCGCCATCAGCAAAATGCTCAGGGTAAACATTTTCTTGCGTCCGACCAGGTCGCCAAAATGCGCCATAATGATGCCGCCCAATGGACGCGCCAGGTATCCGGCGGCAAAAATGCCGAAGGTTTGAACCTGACGTAGCCATTCAGGGATATCGGCCGGGAAGAAAAGTTCGCCAACAACCGCGGCAAAGAAGACGAAGATAATGAAATCATAAAACTCAAGCGCCCCGCCGAGGGCAGCAAGCGTAAGGGTTTTATAATCCTGGCGATTCAGAGGTCGAGTGTGTTGTGACATAGCAAACCATGAGTCAGTGGAGTAATTGAATATGTCTGTCGATATATGTAAATCAAAAATTACTATATCGTAAACAATTCAATACTCCACCTTCATTGTTACTTATATCACAACCAGGCTACTTTCAGGCGTTTGTATCGCGGATCGCGCTTTTAGGGCGAAAAGATGCTACTACTGCCGGTGCAGTCTCGACATAAGGTCCATCTAACAGCTGTATACAATACGGTACACTTGCAAAAATGCCTGGCACGATGACCTTACCATCGGCATCTTTCACGCCTTCCAGCGTTTCTTTGATCGATTTCGGCTGCCCAGGCAGATTCAGGATCAGCGCCTGTTTGCGAATCACGCCAACCTGACGGGAAAGGATTGCGGTTGGCACAAAGTGCAGACTTATCTGGCGCATTTGCTCACCAAAACCAGGCATCTGGCGGTCGGCTACGGCCAGCGTAGCGTCTGGCGTTACGTCGCGACGTGCCGGCCCCGTTCCGCCGGTCGTCAGTACCAGATGACAGCTCATTTCATCAACCAGCTCGCATAAGGTTTGTTCGATGATCGCCTGTTCATCCGGGATCAGCCGTGTTTGCAGCTCAAAAGGGGTTGTTAGGGCTGATGCCAGCCACTCTTCAAGGGCCGGGATACCTTTATCCTGGTAAACGCCGCTGGAAGCACGATCAGAAATGGACACCAGGCCAATGCGTAAAGTATTCATGATTATTCCGTTTAAACAGTCTCGTTAAACAGAATGATACACTGCGAAAGGAAGGACAGACAGGTTTCAGAAGAGGTAGCGTGACCCCTGTCAGGGCCACGCCGAAATGATTACAGCAGATCGCCGATCATTTTTTCCAGTTTGCCCTGGTCTACAGCAAACTTACGGATACCGTCCGCCAGTTTGTCTACAGCCATTGGATCCTGGTTGTGCTGCCACAGGAACTCAGCTTCAGTGATACGTGCAGGACGCGCTTTCACTTCGCCAGAGAAGGACAGTTTACGTTCGATAGCGCCTTCGCTTTCCGCCAGCTCTTTCAGCAGCGCCGGTGCAATCGTCAGACGATCGCAGCCCGCCAGCTCGATGATTTCACCGATGTTACGGAAGCTCGCGCCCATAACTACGGTTTCGTAACCGTGCTGTTTGTAGTACTCGTAGATTTCCGTTACGGAAACCACGCCCGGATCTTCTGCCGGTGCATACTCTTTCTTGTCGGTGTTGGCTTTGTACCAGTCAAGAATACGACCAACGAACGGAGAAATCAGGTATACGCCAGCTTCTGCACAAGCGCGCGCCTGCGCGAAAGAGAACAGCAGAGTCAGGTTACAGTTGATGCCTTCTTTTTCCAGCTGCTCAGCGGCACGAATGCCCTGCCAGGTTGAAGCCAGTTTGATCAGAATGCGATCGTTGCTGATGCCAGCATCGTTGTACAGTTTAATCAGACGTTTTGCTTTCGCGATGGATGCGTCGGTGTCGTAGGACAGGCGAGCGTCAACTTCTGTGGAAATGCGACCCGGGACCAGTTTCAGGATCTCCAGACCAATGTTTACCGCCAGTTTGTCGGTCGCGTCGACGACCTGCTGCGCGCGGTCGTTGCTCTGCTGCTTAGCCCAGGCTACAGCGTCATCAATCAGCTTGCGATATTCCGGGATCTGCGCTGCGTTAAGAATGAGAGAAGGGTTAGTTGTGGCATCCTGAGGCTGATACAGCTTCATTGCCGCGATGTCTCCGGTGTCGGCCACTACTGTGGTGAACTGACGAAGGGAGGTCAATTTGTCCGTCATGATAGTGATTCTCTTTAAACAGCTTGTTAGGGGGATGTAACCGATCTTCCCTGATGATAGCACGACGCACTCTCAGCGCAACCGCCTGTATTGTCCGACCTGCCGCTCAGCCCTGATTACGCAGCTCAAAGCCTGAGATGCGCAATTAAGGGATATACCTGTTGTTATGATAAACTCCCGTAATCAATCTACTTAGAAGGTATATACTGGTCGATAATTGGTAGCGCTTACATGGGATTATTCGCGCTTACCGGCATCAACAAGAGGGATGTTAATGCCTGATTTTTTCGCATTTATTAATGAAATACTCTGGGGCTCGGTAATGATCTACCTCCTGCTTGGCGCAGGATGTTGGTTCACCTGGCGTACGGGGTTTATCCAGTTTCGCTACATTCGCCAGTTTGGCAGAAGTCTTAAAAACAGCATCAGCCCGCAACCGGGCGGTTTAACTTCCTTTCAGGCTTTATGCACCAGTCTTGCCGCGCGGATCGGCAGCGGAAATCTGGCGGGCGTGGCGTTGGCAATCGCCGCAGGCGGCGCGGGAGCCGTTTTCTGGATGTGGGTCTCGGCAGTCATTGGGATGGCAACCTCGTTTGCCGAATGCTCACTTGCGCAACTGTATAAAGAACGCGACAGCAAGGGACAGTTTCGCGGCGGTCCTGCGTGGTATATGGCGCGTGGACTGGGTATGCGCTGGATGGGCGTGCTTTTTGCCATCTTTTTACTCATCGCATATGGACTGATTTTTAACAGCGTGCAGGCAAACTCGGTCTCGCGCGCACTTGCTTTTGCTTTCGATATCCCTCCTCTCTTCTCCGGTATCGCCCTGGCTATCGCATCATTACTGGTCATTGTCGGCGGTATTAAAGGCGTTGCCCGTCTGATGCAATGGTTTGTTCCGGTGATGGCTCTGTTGTGGGTCGGTTGTAGCCTCGTCATCTGCCTTTGGCATTTCGCTCAGCTTCCCGACATTATCATGACCATCGTTAAAAGTGCCTTTGGCTGGCAGGAAGCCGCCGCCGGCGCCGCCGGGTATACGCTAAGCCAGGCCATTGCCAGCGGCTTTCAACGCGGTATGTTCTCGAATGAGGCCGGAATGGGCTCAACCCCGAACGCCGCCGCCTCGGCTGCGTCATGGCCTCCGCATCCTGCGGCACAAGGCATTGTGCAAATGATCGGTGTTTTAGGCGATACGCTGATTCTTTGTACGGCCAGTGCGATGATCGTTCTGCTGGCGGGTAATGGCACCAGTTCTATCCCCATTGAAGGCATCCAGTTGCTGCAAAGAGCGATGGTCTCGCTGACGGGTGAATGGGGCGCCGGATTCGTCGCCTTTATTGTGATCCTGTTTGCCTTTAGCTCTATCGTCGCCAACTACATCTATGCGGAAAACAACCTTATTTTCCTGAAGCTGGACAATTTCCGGGTAATTTGGCTATTACGTATCGCGACCGTGAGCACCGTTGTCGGCGGCACATTACTCAGCTTCCCGCTGCTCTGGCAACTTGCCGACATCATCATGGCCTGTATGGCCATCACTAACCTGACGGCGATTTTACTGCTCTCGCCGATTGTCCATACCCTCGCCAGCGACTATCTGCGCCAGCGTAAACTCGGGGTGCGCCCGGAATTTGATCCGCGCCGTTATCCTGATATCAGGCAGCAGCTTGCGCCCGAAAGCTGGGATGAAACGCCGCGTGATTAGCGCGGCAATCGCAACCATCGATCAATTCTGTCCATTTTTTTGCTAAAGTCGCAGTAAATTTCCTGCAAGGACTGGATATGCTGATTCTGATTTCACCTGCAAAAACGCTCGACTACCAAAGTCCGCTGGCAACCACACGCCACACGCTGCCCGAACTGCTGGATCACTCGCAGCAGCTTATTCACGTGGCGCGACAACTCTCCGCGCCGCAGATTGGCAAGCTGATGGGAATTAGCGACAAGCTGGCGGATCTGAACGCCAACCGTTTCCATGACTGGCAGCCCGATTTCACACCGGAGAATGCGCGTCAGGCTATTCTGGCGTTTAAAGGCGACGTTTATACCGGGCTGCAGGCTGAAACCTTCAGCGAAGCGGATTTTGACTTCGCTCAGCAGCATTTACGCATGTTGTCCGGGCTGTACGGCGTGTTGCGTCCGCTGGATTTGATGCAGCCTTACCGTCTGGAGATGGGCATTCGTCTGGCTAATCCAAAGGGGAAAGATCTTTACCAGTTCTGGGGCGATACCATCACCGACAAACTTAACGAAGCGCTGGAAGCGCAAGGCGACAGCGTGGTGATTAACCTCGCATCAGATGAATATTTTAAATCTGTGAAGCCGAAAAAGCTGAACGCCGAACTTATCAAACCGGTCTTCCTCGATGAGAAGAACGGTAAGTTCAAAGTCATCAGCTTTTATGCCAAAAAAGCGCGTGGCCTGATGAGCCGCTACATCATTGAAAATCGCTTAACTCAGCCAGATCAACTGATGGCATTTAACAGTGAAGGCTATTTCTTTGATGAGGAAGCGTCAGGGAATGGCGAACTGGTGTTTAAACGCCACGAGCAGTAGTTTACATGCCGGATGGCGGCTAACGCCTTATCCGGCCTACAGGTTTTGTATGCCCGCTAAGCACAGCGCCAGCGGGCACCACCGTTAACCGCGGGTCATCATCAGCTTACGCAGCGCAGCAAAATCAGCAGGCAGGTGATGAGAGAGCAGCGGCAAATCAGCGCGCTCCGCCAGCTCTTTTGGCAGAGCCAGCGTAAGCTCTAGAATCTCTTCAACGCTTTCCTTAAACTTCGCCGGATGCGCGGTGCCGAGGAACAAGCCATACTCGCCAGGATTCAACTGGTCACGCAGCGCACGGTAAGCCACCGCCGCATGCGGTTCTGAGGTGTACCCCATTTCATGCAGCTCGCGCATCGTATCCTGAGTGGTAGCATCGTCAACGGCGGCATACCCCAGCTCATTCAGACGCCAGATTTTACGGCGGAACAGTTCTTCCACACGCGGCCAGTTGTTCGGCTGGCTGACATCCATCGCGTTGGATAACGTCGCCTGCGTCGCCTTCGGCGCCCACTCGCCTTCTGCAAGGAAGCGTGGAACCGTATCGTTGACGTTGGTCGCCGCAATAAAGCGCTTCACCGGCAAGCCCAGCGATTTCGCCAGCAGTCCGGCGGTCAGATCGCCAAAGTTGCCGCTGGGAACGGAAATAACCAGCTGGTTGCGCGCTTCTTGCGGCAGTTGAGCCACAGCTTCAAAGTAGTAACAGATTTGCGCCAGCAGACGGCTGATATTGATTGAGTTAGCCGAGTTCAGCCCCAGCGCCACCTTCAGTTCTTCGTCATCAAACGCCTGTTTCACCAACGCCTGGCAAGCATCAAAATCACCATCAATAGCGACGGTTTCAATGTTACCGCCCAGCGTACAGAACAGTTTTTCCTGTAATGGGCTGATCTTGCCGTTCGGGTAGAGGATCACCACGCGAACGTTCGGCAGCCCATAAAACGCATGCGCTACGGCAGCACCGGTATCGCCGGAGGTCGCCGTCAGAATCGTTACCGGTTTGTCGCCGCTGATGTGCGTCAGCATCTGCGCCATAAAGCGCCCGCCAAAATCTTTAAATGCCAGTGTAGGACCGTGGAACAGCTCCAGACAGCCAATGTCTGCTGCAACCTGAGCAACCGGCGCCGGGAACGCAAACGCCGCGCGTACGCGCTCTTCCAGGATCTCCTGCGAGATCTCGTCGCCAATAAATGCGGAAAGGATCTTAGCGCTGCGGCTAACGAAGTCCTGGTTCAGCATCTCATCCACTTCTGTCAGATTGAATTCCGGCAGATCGTGCGGAAAAAACAACCCCTGATTCTTGCCAAGCCCTTGCGTGACGGCCTGCGCAAAGCTGACCTGTTCGTTATGATCTTTCAGATTATAGAGTTTCATTGATTATCCCAGTACCCGTGCGCCTGCCGTGTCCAACCGGCAAATATGAACAAAGCCTTCCTGATTTTGCAGATAATGTTTAGCCAGCCAGTCTGCAACACGCTGCGCCGTATCCGGCTTATCACACAAGGCGAACAGCGTCGGCCCTGACCCGGAGATCCCGCTGGCCAACGCGCCGATTTCCGCTACCGCCTGACGCGCCTGACTGAAGCCAGGCAGCAAGCGGGTACGATACGGCTCAGCGATGACATCTTTCATCAGCTTCGCGGCCAGAAGAGGCTGACGGGAATAGCAGGCATGGATAAACCCTGCCAGATGCCGCCCGTGGGCGATGCAGTCCTGACGGCGATACTGCGCAGGTAAAATGGCCCGCGCTTCCGCCGTCGACACTTTAATCCCCGGATACGCCAGTACCCACAGCCACTCATCAAAGCCTGGCACCTGCTGGCTGATAATGCCGTTCTCTTCGATCATTAACTGCATACCGCCCAAAAAGCACGGGGCAACATTATCGTAATGAATACTGCCGGAGATACGTCCTTCCAGCTCTCCCATGATCGCCAACAGGCGCGTGTCGTTGAGCGGTTTCCCACAGTGCTCGTTCATGGCGACTAACGCCGCCACAACGGAACAGGCGCTGGAACCTAACCCGGAGCCAATCGGCATATTTTTTTCCAGCGTCATTGCCACCGGAACGGTTTTACCCAGCTCCTGACAGAATCGCTCCCAGCACTGATAGACGATATTTTCTCGCGGCTCAGAAGGCAGTTTGTCAGCAAAGCGCCCAAGATTATTCAGACTGAACTGGTCGGCTGGCTCAACAGAGACCACATCACCCAATAGCGAACCGTCCACGGGGGTTACCGCCGCCCCGAGCACATCAAATCCGACGCTCATATTGGCGCTGGAAGCCGGGGCATAAACTCTTACCATGTCAGACTCCTAACTTCCATGAAAGGGTACGTAGCAGGTCGGCAAATACGCCCGCCGCCGTTACGTCATTACCTGCGCCGTATCCGCGCAGCACCAACGGTAACGGCTGATAGTAATGGCTATAGAACGCCAGCGCGTTTTCACCGTTTTTCACTTTGAACAGCGGATCGTTGCCGTCTACTGCATCAATTTTCACGCGACAGACGCCGTCCTCTTCAATATTGCCAACATAGCGCAATACTTTCCCCTCATCACGAGCTTTCGCCACGCGCGCGGCAAAGGCGTCATCCAGTTGCGACAACTTCGCCATAAACGCGGGAACATCACCGGAATCATCAAATTCTGTTGGCAGGACCGGTTCAATGACAATGTCAGACAGCTCCAGCTCACGGCCGGTTTCACGTGCCAGGATCAGCAGCTTACGCGCCACATCTGTACCGGAAAGATCATCACGCGGATCGGGCTCGGTATAGCCCAGCTCACGCGCCATGGTGGTCGCCTGCGAGAAGCTCATGCCTTCATCCAGCTTGCCAAAAATAAACGACAGCGAACCGGAAAGAATGCCGGAGAATCGTTGCAGTTCATCACCTGCGCTGAGCAGGTTTTGCAGGTTTTCAATAACCGGCAAGCCCGCGCCCACGTTGGTGTCGTACAGGAATTTACGTCGCGACTTCGCCGCAGCAAAACGCAGTTGATGGTAGTAATCCATCGACGACGTATTGGCCTTTTTGTTCGGGGTGACCACATGAAAGCCTTCGCGCAGGAAGTCGGCATACTGATCCGCCACCGCCTGGCTTGAGGTACAGTCGACAATCACCGGATTGAGCAGATGATATTCTTTCACCAGACGAATTAAACGCCCAAGGTTGAAAGGCTCTTTCGCACACTCCAGCTCAGACTGCCAGTTTTCCAGATTCAGACCGTGGACGTTGGTCAGCAGGGCCTTCGAGTTCGCCACGCCGCACACGCGCAAATCGATATGCTTGTTTTTCAGCCAGGTTTGCTGACGTTTAAGCTGCTCCAGCAGCGCACCGCCCACCCCACCGACGCCAATCACAAACACTTCAATCACCTGGTCGGTGTTGAACAGCATCTGATGGGTCACGCGTACGCCGGTGGTGGCGTCGTCGTTGTTCACTACCACCGAAATAGAACGCTCAGAAGACCCCTGGGCGATGGCCACGATATTGATGTTCGCACGAGCCAGCGCGGCAAAGAATTTCGCCGAGATGCCGCGCAACGTGCGCATACCATCGCCAACCACCGAGATGATAGCCAGACGCTCAGTCACCGCCAGCGGCTCCAGCAGACCTTCTTTCAGCTCGAGATAGAATTCATCCTGCATCGCGCGCTGCGCACGCGCGCAGTCGCCCTGCGGGACACAGAAGCTGATGCTGTATTCAGAAGAGGATTGCGTGATCAGCACCACCGAGATGCCTGCACGCGACATCGCGGCGAAAACGCGCGCCGCCATGCCCACCATACCTTTCATTCCAGGGCCGGAGACGCTAAACATCGCCATGTTATTGAGGTTAGAAATGCCTTTTACCGGCAAGTCGTCGTCATCACTGCTGGCACCGATCAGCGTACCGGGCGCTTGCGGATTGCCGGTATTTTTAATCAGGCACGGGATCTGGAACTGGGCAATAGGGGTAATGGTGCGCGGATGTAGTACTTTAGCGCCGAAGTAAGAAAGCTCCATCGCTTCCTGATAAGACATCGACTTCAGCAGTCGGGCGTCGGGTACCTGACGCGGATCGCAGGTATATACGCCGTCGACATCGGTCCAGATCTCGCAACAGTCCGCACGCAAACAGGCGGCCAGTACGGCGGCGGAGTAGTCAGAGCCATTACGCCCCAGCACCACTAACTCACCTTTTTCATTCCCGGCGGTAAACCCGGCCATCAGAATCATATGGTCCGCTGGAATACGGCTGGCGGCAATGCGGCGCGTAGACTCGGCGATATCAACAGTAGATTCGAGGTAATGGCCAACCGCCAGCAGTTTCTCAACCGGGTCGATGACCGTCACGTTGTGCCCGCGCGCTTCCAACAGGCCAGCCATGATGGCGATCGACATTTTTTCGCCACGGCAGATAAGCGCGGCATTGATGCTGTCCGGGCACTGCCCCAACAGGCTGATACCGTGCAGGACGTGCTTAATCTGAGCAAATTCTTGTTCAACCAAGGCTTTGAGCGGAGCCAGCGGGAAACCCGCCTGCGCGGCGGCAAGACCAGCTAAAAGCTCTGAGAAAATGCGTTCGGCATCGCTGATGTTGGCTAAAGCATCCTGACCACCGATGGTCTTTTCAATCATCGCCACCAGATGGTTGGTAATTTTGGCAGGGGCAGAGAGAACGGTCGCGACCTGCCCCTGTCTGGCATTGCTTTCCAGAATGTCGGCAACCCGCAGAAATCGCTCTGCATTTGCCACTGATGTACCGCCGAACTTCAACACTCGCATGGTTTACCTCATTGCCTTTGGTCGAAAAAAAAGCCCGCACTGTTTAGGTGCGGGCTTTTTCTTGTGTTTCCTGTACGCGTCAGCCCGCACCGTTACCTGTGGTAATGGTGATGGTTGTGGTAATGGTGATGCTGATGCGTTTCATGATGTTGTGTGCTCTGTAATTATTATCTGTCTGTCTTGTATTCTTTTAGGGTTAAAGTATCTGCTGACCTAAGTCAATAAATTTTTAAATTGATCACATTCCGAAACTTGTTCATGAGCCACTGCTTGCCCTTTTACTTTCAACCAATACAGCATGTCCGACCCACTTGAAACCAAAACAAAACGCCAATGATAAAACATTAACCAGCATTTTATTTTGTTATGTTTTCTTCTATATCATGTAAAAAACGGTGCAGCATTGCCGTGTCTCGCTGCCCTAATAAGCCCATTCGCTGTTGCAGCCAGTCGGTGAGTTTGATGTCGTCAGAAACGTTCAGCGTGGCTAATAAACGTAAAACGCGCGCACGCAATGCCTGCAACTGAAGTTCATCCGCTACCTCATTATTTTTGGCCGGTTGTTGTATTAAACCTGCTAATTGATAGCAATACACCATCACCGCCTGTCCCAGATTGAGTGAAGGGTAGTCAGCCACCATTGGTACCCCGGTAAGGACATCCGCCAGTGCTAATTCTTCGTTGGTCAGCCCGGAATCTTCGCGCCCAAACACCAGCGCGGCGTGATCCATCCACGCGGATTTTTCCTGCAACAGAGGAACGAGTTCGACCGGCGTGGCGTAATAATGAAACTTCGCCCGACTGCGCGCCGTGGTCGCAACGGTAAAATCAACGTCGTGCAACGCTTCGGCTAGCGTTGGAAAAACGCTAATATTATCAATAATGTCGCCCGATCCATGTGCGACCCATCGCGTTGCAGGCTCCAGGTGGGCCTCGCTGTCCACGATCCGCAATTGAGTGAATCCCATGGTCTTCATCGCGCGGGCAGCCGCGCCAATATTTTCCGCTCTGGCAGGGGCAACCAGAATAATTGTTAAACGCATTTCGATACTCTTTTGGCCAGTCGGCAGGTAATAATGTGACGCACATCAACATATTACGCAGCGCGAATTTACATATTTTTAACAGAAATCACTGAAAAAGGATTTCGCATCCAATAAAAAATGCTAAACTATTTCCAACCTGTACTATTGCTTTTTATGTTAACAGAAGTTGCATATCCTGCTGTTTATCCATGATAATTTAATTTAAAATGGATAGCATTGGTTGGATTCATTACATTTATTAATTAGCTCGTGCAACTAGTTGTAATATTGCAATTTTGTGATGAAAGCAAACATTTGGATGCGTTGATTTCATCAAACTGTTAACGTGCTACAATTGAACTTGATATATGTCAACGAAGCGTAGTTTTATTGGGTGTCCGGTACGTCTTAGCCTGTTATGTTGCTGTTAAAATGGTTAGGATGACAGCCGTTTTTGACACTGTCGGGTCCAGAGGGAAACTACCCACGACCAAGCTAATGATGTTGTTGACGTTGATGGAAAGTGCATCAAGAACGCAATTACGTACTTTAGTCATGTTACGCCGATCATGTTAATTTACGGCATGCATCAGGCAGGTCAGGGACTTTTGTACTTCCTGTTTCGATTTAGTTGGCAATTTAGGTAGCAAACATGCAGACCCCGCACATTCTTATCGTTGAAGACGAGTTAGTAACACGCAACACGTTGAAAAGCATTTTCGAAGCAGAAGGCTATGATGTATTCGAAGCGACAGATGGCGCGGAAATGCATCAGATTCTCTCTGAATATGACATCAACCTTGTGATTATGGATATCAATCTGCCTGGGAAAAATGGTCTCCTGTTAGCGCGCGAACTCCGCGAACAAGCTAACGTTGCGCTGATGTTCCTGACGGGCCGTGATAACGAAGTCGATAAAATACTCGGCCTCGAAATCGGCGCCGACGATTACATCACCAAGCCGTTTAACCCGCGCGAACTGACTATCCGTGCTCGTAACCTGCTGTCGCGTACCATGAATCTGGGTACCGTCAGCGAAGAACGCCGTAGCGTCGAGAGCTACAAGTTCAATGGCTGGGAGTTGGACATCAACAGCCGCTCTCTGATTGGTCCTGATGGCGAGCAGTATAAACTGCCACGCAGCGAATTCCGCGCCATGCTTCACTTCTGTGAGAATCCTGGCAAAATCCAGTCTCGCGCAGAACTGCTGAAAAAAATGACCGGTCGCGAACTGAAGCCACATGACCGTACCGTTGACGTGACTATCCGCCGCATTCGTAAACATTTCGAATCAACGCCGGATACGCCAGAAATCATCGCTACCATCCACGGTGAAGGCTACCGTTTCTGCGGCGACCTGCAGGATTAATTCGATCCTCACACGTACAAAAACGGCGCTTTATGCGCCGTTTTTCATTTCACCGCTCCGCTATTTCCATATACGTAATTCATCACTCTCATCGGGTTGCGGCTCAGGAAGCGCTTTCGACATTGGTTTTGGCTGCGCCAGCGAGTGCCAGTCAAGATGACGCGTCAGGAACATCACGCCACACAGCGCGAATAACAGCACGCTGGTGCCAAGCAGTAAAGAACTGTCCTGCGAACGGAGCAACACCCACATCACGCCATCCAGCCCCAGCAGCGCTACGGTGAACAAAATACTCTTGCGCCAACCCTGTAATATCGCCTGCAGATATACACCGTTCATCAATGCGCCCACAAGGCTTGCCGTAATCCACGCGGCGGTAAAACCAATGTGTTCTGACAACGCCAGCAGCAACAGATAAAACATCACCAGCGATAACCCCACCAGCAGGTACTGCATCGGGTGCAGTCGAAGGCTGGTCATGCTTTCAAGCACAAAGAAAGACATAAAGGTCAGCACAATCAGCAAAATGGCATATTTTGTCGCCCTGTCCGTCAATTGATACTGATCCGCAGGGGTGGCGACAGCGACGCTAAATGCAGGCATTCCCTCCCAGCCAATCTTTTCACCATCAAAGCGTTCGCCGAGGTTATTAGCAAACCAGCTGCTTTGCCACTGGGCATTGAATCCAGATTCACTGATTTCGCGCTTAGCCGGAAGAAAATCCCCAAGAAAGTTGGGATGCGGCCAATTGCTGGTTAAGGTCATTTCACTGTTACGGCCAACCGGAACGACGGAGAAGTCGCCGGTTCCGCTCAAATTAAGCGACAGCGCCATGCTGAGATTTTGCGCCGTCCAGCTCGCGTTGGGTAGCGGAATATGGATCCCCTGAGCACGACCCGCCAGACCTGTTCCTGGCTCCACGGCCAGCGACGTGCCGTTAACCATGGGGGCTTTCACCACGCCGATCCCACGCGCATCCCCCACGCCCACCACTATGAACGGTTTGCCGATACTGACATTAGGATGGTTTAAATCACTCAAACGTTCAGCGTTAAACTCGGCTTTCACCGCCAAACCGTTATGCCAGACCTGGCCTTCATAAATACCAATTTTACGCGCTTCAACGTTTTGGCTTCCCTCAACGACCAACGATTCCGGTAGCCAGAAATGAATATAGCTGCGTTTACGCTGGACCTCTTTACCCTCCTCCAGCTCGGTATAAAGTTCCGTCACCGGAATGGCAATCAACGGGCCAACCATCTTTTGCGGTCCGCTGGTGCTCTGGCGGATTGCATCTTCAACATCATGGCGATAGTCCGATCGCTCAACGATTATCTGCCTGACCATTGTCAGGGGAATTAACAGCAACAGCATGGCGCCACCCAAAGTGACGATTTTCCAGAACAGGGGTGATTTCAACATAGCGTTCTCCTTTGCAATACCAGCAAGGTAGAACAGCTATGTGCGGGGAATTTGAAGTTATGTGAAGTGACGGTGAAGCGTAAACGAAGCCTGTGCCCCACCTTCCGGTCGATTGCGTAGGGTCACCGAGCCTGCATGCAGTCGCGCAACCTCACTGACAAACGCCAGTCCCAATCCGCTGCTCTTAAGCCCATTTTCACGGGGCAGCGAGTAGAAGCGTTCAAAAATACGCGGCAACGCAAAGTCAGGGATCCCGCTGCCGCTGTCGGTAACCTGCAACGTGACCTGATCCTCATGCTGATGCGCGCTCAACACAATCGTCCCGTCCTGTGGCGTAAAGTCGATAGCGTTGTCGAGCAAATTCCCCAATGCCTGCTCCAGCAGCGCGGGATCGGCATCGACGCTAAGCGATGAAGGCATAATGGTCAGCGTGATGTTTTTTGCCGCCAGTTGCACGCTCCGGGCCTCTTTGAGCTGGGCAAACAACGCATCTACCGCCACCGGCGTCAACGTAATGTCCTGGCGATTCTCCAGGCGCGCCTGGCGTAACAAGGTTTCAACCAGCGCCTGCATGCGCGCATTTTGTACCAGAATATTATCGGTAAAACGCGCCACCACGTTCGGCGGCGGGCCTTCGCGCAAAATTTCCGCCGCGCCGCGAATGGCCGCCAGCGGACTTTTGAGTTCATGCGTTAACGCATAAACGTACTGCTCAATATAATTCTTACCCTCCAGCTTCAGACGCATACTTTCCAGCGCCTGCGCCAGTTTACGTAGCTCGCTGCTGCCTAAATCAGGTAGTGGGACGGGGCGATTCTCAGTAACGGAATCGGCATAGCGCGCCAGTCGGGCAATAGAACGGTTGATCCACCATACCATCCCCGCGCCAATCACTAAGGCGATCCCCAGCAATACCGCGCTGGCCCACAGCATCCGCCGTTCACTGCGTTTAATCACCGGCGCCATCGCCGCATTGGGTTTGCCAACGCTAAGCACCCCGATAATACGCCCGCCGTCAACGATCGGCGCGGCAACGTACATTACCGAACTTTCCGGATCGTTCGGATCTTGCAACGTACTGCGGGCGCCATACTGCCCACGCAACGTTAACCACACGTCATTCCAACGGGAATAGTCCTGGCCGACCGCTTGGTTAGCGGAATCAAACAGCACCTTACCCTGCGCGTCCGTCATATAGACATGGTATTCATTACGCACTTTGTTAATGCCGCTGATATTGGCACGGAATGGGCGGTTATGCAGTTGGGAAAATGCCTGCGCCAGCTTACCGTTGGCGGGCGCGTCAGAGAGTAAATCATCACGCGCCAGCGCAGCCAGCAACGTGGCGGTATCAATCAATGTGCCTTCAGTCGCCCGGCGGACGCCAGGCTTAATTTCCTGCACAAAGATCGACAACACGAACCAGGCGGCAACGGCGACAATCAGGAAATAGCCGAGCAGCAAACGCATACCAATGCGCATCAGACGCTCCTCAGGCTGTATCCCATACCGCGATGCGTATTAATGGGCGAGATCTCAGGGTTGATCGCCCGTAGTTTGGCTCGCAGCGTTTTGATGTGGGTATCGACCGTTCTGTCGAAGGTGTCCTGCGCATCGGCCCAGACTAAATCCATCAATTGCTGGCGAGAGTAAATGCGCCCCGGCGATATCAGCAGTGTTTTCAGCAACAGGAATTCATAGCGCGTCAGAGTTAACGGTATACCGAACCAGGTAATCTGCGCGGCCAGCTCATTAAGCTCAAAATCCCCGCAGCGCGTCGTTGTGGAAGGAGAAGCGAATTTTTGCACCCGCCGCAGCAGTGTACGTACGCGGGCGCACACCTCACGCGGCGAGAAGGGTTTGGCAACATAATCATCCGCGCCGATCTCCAGCCCCAGCAGGCGGTCCACTTCATCGCTGCGCGCGGTGAGAAAGAGGATCGGCAGCGCCGGATGGCGTTCCAGCAGGCGTCGACACAGCTCAAAACCACTGATATCCGGCAGGCCGACGTCCAGAATTATCGCATCGGGGCATTTCTGGCGCGCATTTTCCAGCACCGGCAGCCCGCGCTCAAACGCTTCTACGCGAAAGCCTTCCTGCTGCAGCATGTAAATAAGCGTATCCGCGATGCCCTGCTCATCCTCAACCAACCAGATCAACGGCTGTTGCATTTTGCTTCCTTGTTATTGCCGCCACGGCATAATGGGCACAGCGCTGATGGCATTTTTAGGCGATCCATCAACCACTTTATCTGAATAGGCCAGATAGGCCAGCGCATTACGTTTTGCGTCATAAAAACGTACGACCTGTAAGGACTTAAACACCAGCGAGGTCCTTTTTTTAAACACCACTTCGCCTTGCGCTTTACCGTTCTTGATTCTGTCGCTCAGTTCCACCGGTCCTACCTGCTGGCAGGAGATGGCGGCATCAGAGGTATCTTCAGCCAGCCCCAACCCACCTTTGATGCCGCCGGTCTTGGCACGACTCACGTAGCAGGTCACATTGGTCACATCCGGATCGTCAAACGCCTCGACCACAATTTTATGGTCCGGCCCAAACATTTTGAACACCGTATCGACAGATCCAATCTGCTCCGCATGGGCAACTTGCGCCAACATCAGCAAAATTGAGGAAATGGCTAAGCTCTTATATTTCATATTGTTACCATTCTTAAAAGTTACTCTGGGTAATTATTCGACATTCTAAGATAAAACGTATACAGATCACAGGATTACAATAATCACGCTTTCGAATGTCCAAAAAAAGCATTTATGAGCAAAAAAAACACTGAATGCTAAAACAACAAAAAATGCTATTATCCTCATACCTGACGTCAGGTACTCGTTGTTGAAAGGATGAGGATATTTTATGGATCAGGCTGGCATTATTCGCGACCTATTAATCTGGCTGGAAGGTCATCTGGATCAGCCTTTGTCGCTTGACAATGTGGCGGCAAAAGCAGGCTATTCCAAGTGGCACCTGCAGAGAATGTTTAAGGACGTGACGGGCCATGCTATTGGCGCCTATATCCGCGCCCGTCGTTTATCGAAATCCGCAGTGGCGCTTCGCCTGACTGCGCGCCCTATTTTGGATATTGCCCTGCAATACCGCTTCGACTCTCAACAAACCTTTACCCGCGCGTTCAAGAAACAGTTTTCTCAGACGCCAGCGCTGTATCGCCGCTCGCCGGAATGGAGCGCTTTTGGTATTCGCCCGCCAATGCGACTCGGTGAATTTGCTATGCCTGCGCACGAGTTTGTGACGCTGGAAGATACGCAACTGCTGGGCACCACGCAAAGCTATTCCTGCTCGCTGGAACAGATTTCAGATTTCCGTCATGAAATGCGTATTCAGTTCTGGCGCGACTTCCTTGGCCATGCGCCTTCAATCCCGCCGGTGCTGTACGGGCTGAACGAAACGCGTCCGAGCATTGAAAAGGACGACGAACAAGAAGTGTTTTACACCACGGCACTGACGCCGGAACAAGCCAATGGCTATGTACCGTCGGCGCAGCCTATCCTGCTGCAGGGCGGCGAGTACGTGATGTTTACCTATGAAGGGCTGGGGACCGGCGTACAGGAGTTTATCCTGACGGTGTACGGCACCTGCATGCCGATGCTAAACCTGACCCGCCGTAAAGGGCAGGATATCGAGCGATACTACCCGGCAGAAGATGCCAAAGCGGGAGATCGCCCGATCAACCTGCGCTGCGAATTCCTGATACCGATTCGCCGCTAACGCTGCAGCTCATCCAACGCAGGGGCGTCCAGATGTGAGATGTCCCCTGCCGTTTCAACCACCCATCCCGGCGCAAGCCATAAACTTTCCTGGTAATCAACGCGGGAAATAGAGCAATTGCGCAGACGCAGGCGACGTTCGGCCCATGCCGGCAATCCCAGAATCGTACTCACCAGGCAGCCCAGCGCGATCCCGTGGCTCACCAACAGCGGACGGCTCCCCTGCGGAAGGTCCAGGCAGGCTGCCAGCGCCGCGTTGACGCGATCGCTCAGCTCCTGCATCGATTCCCCTTCCGGAATACGCCCATCAACCGTACCGTTCACCAACTGACGACGCCAGCCCTCTTCTTCAGCCGTCAGCGTGTCGATATGACGTTTTTCCAGCACGCCCATATTCAGTTCACGCAGCCGGGAGTCATAAGTGATATCACAACCACAAGCCTGAGCGATGATTTCTGCTGTGCGTCGTGTACGACCTAAATCACTACTGATGACATGCGTAATACCCAATGAGCGGGCGCGTTCACCAACCTGCATGGCCTGCTGCTCACCTTTAGCGGTCAGTGGGCTGTCTGACTGGCCTTGAATACGTCGCTCGGCGTTCCACTGCGTTTCACCATGGCGAACAAGGTATACCTGTAACATGCTTTTTTTCCGTTATACTGCGATGCGATGAATTTTCAAACTGAGCTTTATTATGCACAAGGTTATCTCTGCTACCACCAATCCTGCCAAAATTCAGGCAATTCTCCGGGCATTTGAAGAGATTTTCGGGGAAGGATCCTGCCATATCGAACCCGTCGCCGTCGAGAGCGGCGTACCGGAACAGCCTTTTGGAAGCCAGGAAACGCGCACTGGCGCACGAAATCGCGTGGATAATGCGCGCCGCCTGCATCCACAAGCTGATTTCTGGGTAGCCATCGAAGCTGGAATTGACGATGACGCCACCTTCAGTTGGGTGGTAATCGATAACGGCGTTCAGCGCGGTGAAGCGCGATCGGCCACGCTGCCGCTGCCCGCCGTTATTCTCGACAGAGTCCGCCAGGGAGAAGCGCTTGGCCCGGTGATGTCGCAGTACACAGGCATTGATGAGATTGGTCGTAAAGAGGGCGCGATTGGCGTATTTACCGCGGGTAAGCTGACGCGCTCAAGCGTTTACCATCAGGCGGTCATTCTGGCGCTTAGTCCGTTTCATAACGCGGTGTATTTATAGCATTGTGCCGGATGTTCAATCGTAGGCCGGATAAGGCAAAGCCGCATCCGGCGGATCAATTTTTCCCGAGCAGTACCTGCTCCAGCCACTGGCGCAGATCCACCGGCGCGGATTTCAGGCTGTTCGAACCGCGCGTAATGGTGGCGATGCCCGCCCCAAGCTCATTTTTCAGCTCGCGCTGGCTCATCTCGCCGCGCAACAGCTCTTCAATGATACGCACGCGCGTGCCCAATGCTTCGCGCTCATCCGGCGTCAACATCAAATTGAGTAGCGGCAGATGTAAATCTTGCTCATAGGCGTGTTTAAGTAAGTCGACAAAACGTAACCACTCCTGGTGACGCTGTTCTGCCATCTCTGCTGAATAGGGTGATTGCTGAGTCATAAGATATCGCCATCGTTGTGGGGGAAGCGTGCTTGCCTCCCCCTTTTGTACTCTCTAACGAGTACGATAGCATAACACAACCGATGCGATCAGTAACGACGTTGCCATTCTGCGTCGCTCATCAGCTGCGGTTTATCGCCAAGGAAATAACGATAGTACGCATCGTAAGCCAGCACGTTCTTCACATAACCACGCGTCTCTGAGAATGGAATGCTTTCGACAAACGCCACGGCATCGATCCGACCTGCGCTATTGCCCAGCCAGGTGCGCACACGCCCCGGTCCGGCGTTATAGGCCGCCGATGCAAAGATGCGATTATTGCCAAATTGCTGATAAACATACTGCAAATAGCTGGTGCCAATGTTGATGTTGGTATCAGGATCCAGTAGTTGACTCGGACTACTGTAACCCGGAATCGAGAACATTTTCACCGTGTGCGTTGCGGTGCCCGGCATAATCTGCATCAGCCCACTGGCGCCAACCGGCGATTTCACTTTCGGGTTCCAGGCGCTTTCCTGACGCGCGATCGCCATCGCATAACTTGGCGGAATATCTTTCCCATTGGTATAGCGGGTAAACAGATCTTTATAGGCCAGCGGGAAGCGCTCTTCCAGATGATCCCATAGTTTACCGGCGATCGTCGCCTGTACGCTCAGATCCCACCAATGATTGTTAAACGCGTAGCGCGCCAGCTGCGCCTGCTCGGACTTGGTGCGGCTGGTGACCAGATTTGCCCATTCACTGCGCGCGGTATTATCCAGATTCCAGTACATCAGCTCGCGTACGCGCGCCATTTCCGGTCCCTGAGTCAGCGCAGAGTCAACGTTCGCTGGGGCTTTATCCACCTTCAGCTCGTACTCTTCGCCGAGGCGTTGCGCCGCCACCATCGGGTAGAAACCGCGCTGCTGCATGAGTTGATGCAGGATCTCTTTCGCTTCCGCCTCGCGTCCGCGCTCCAGCAGCAGATCCGCTTGCCAGTAGCGCCACTCGTCTTTTTCTTTTGCATCCATCGGCAGACGCGCCAGCCAGGTATTCAGGCCGCGACGATCGCCAGTTCCCAGCGCCATCCGCACGCGACGCTCCACAAGCGAGGTGGAATTTGAGCGCATAATCGCATCATCACGCCATTTCGCCTGCTCGTCGGTGACGTCATTGCCCATCAGACGCCAGGCGACGATGTCGCGCAGCTCCTGAGTCTGCTCGTCATTTAACTGCTGCGCCTGCACCAAAGAGGGGATCATCAGGCGGGCGTTTTCGACATCCTGACGCGCCACGCTGGCAAAAGCCACCGCCGCCATCTGCCGGGTGAAATCCGTTGCGCCAGTGGTGCGCGCAAAGGTCATTACGGTGTTTGGATCGTTAGCCAGCGCGATGATTGCCGACGCAATCGTCTGATACTCCCCAGGCATTTGCCCGGCCAGCGCGGTGACCAGCCCCGTATTGCCCGCTTTCATCGCCAGACGAATACGCTCCAGATAAGCCAGCGGATCCTGAGTGCCTGAGGCGCGCCACACGCCGAATAATTTGTCACAGGCGTTCGGCTGACTTTTCCCGGTCAGCCACAGCTCTTTCGCGCCCCGCCATGCCTCTTCGGTTTGTCCGGTACTCCATTTCGCGAAGTAATAGTTACATTGCGCTTCCGTGGTACCCGGTTTTTCCGGGCTAAACGCCAGCAGTCCACGCCAGTCTTCCCGTCGCGCCAGTTCATTCACAAAACGCGATTGCAGAGTACGCGCCGGGGGCAGCGTCGGGTTGGCGCGCACAAAATTGGTGACGGTAATGGTCGGCTGATTCATCAGATCGTCAGTAATCTGACGATATTCCAGATAAGGATACAGAGGATAGTTCTTCAGGCCGGGCATCATCTGCTCTACGACATCCATCTGTCGGTTGTCCCAGGCCTGCTTAATTTGCGCATAGCGATTGCGCTGCTCATCCAGGGAATCGGCTCGCGCCACTTGACTGACCGTCAGCAGACATACGCTGGCCGCCAGCAGGCGCCAGGTAAATTGTTTGGCTTTGTCCACAAGCTCTTCCTCTTGTCATGTTACGTCTGTGCAGCATCATGCCGCTTAATTCATTCATGCTAACCAGACATTGCAGAATGCGCCACGTCACGGACACTTTTTTACTTTTGTTGCGAGTGAGATCTGCTGGCTGGGATTGGGCAATGAAAAAGGCTACACTTCGCTTTTGATAACTCTATTCATCACTATAAAAGAGGCGAAGTCCACGTGGCTCAATTCGTTTATACCATGCATCGTGTCGGCAAAGTCGTTCCGCCGAAACGTCATATTCTTAAAAACATCTCACTGAGCTTCTTCCCTGGCGCCAAAATCGGTGTACTCGGTCTGAACGGCGCGGGTAAATCTACCCTGCTGCGCATCATGGCCGGCATTGATACCGAAATCGAAGGCGAAGCTCGTCCACAGCCGGGCATTAAAATCGGCTACCTGCCGCAGGAACCAAAACTGAACCCGGAACACACCGTCCGTGAGTCTGTTGAAGAAGCGGTGGCCGAAGTGGTTAACGCCCTGAAAGGCCTGGATGAAGTGTATGCCAAGTACGCAGAACCGGACGCCGACTTCGATAAACTGGCCGCGCAGCAGGGCAAGTTTGAAGAGATTATTCAGGCGCACGACGGCCATAACCTGAACGTGCAGCTCGAGCGTGCCGCTGACGCCCTGCGTCTGCCGGACTGGGATGCCAAAATCGAGAACCTTTCCGGTGGTGAACGCCGCCGCGTCGCGCTGTGCCGCCTGCTGCTGGAAAAACCAGACATGCTGCTGCTCGACGAACCAACCAACCACCTGGATGCCGAATCCGTCGCCTGGCTGGAACGCTTCCTGCACGACTTCGAGGGTACCGTCGTGGCGATTACCCACGACCGTTACTTCCTCGACAATGTTGCGGGTTGGATTCTGGAGCTGGACCGCGGCGAAGGTATTCCATGGGAAGGCAACTACTCCTCCTGGCTGGAGCAGAAAGATCAGCGTCTGGCGCAGGAAGCTTCTCAGGAAGCCGCTCGTCGTAAATCTATCGAGAAAGAGCTGGAGTGGGTGCGTCAGGGCGCGAAAGGCCGCCAGTCTAAGGGCAAAGCCCGTCTGGCGCGCTTTGAAGAGCTGAATAACACCGAATACCAGAAGCGTAACGAAACCAACGAACTGTTTATTCCACCTGGACCTCGTCTGGGCGATAAAGTCGTTGAGGTCAGCAATCTGCGTAAATCCTACGGCGATCGCGTGCTGATCGACGACCTGAGCTTCTCGGTACCGAAAGGCGCTATCGTCGGCATCATCGGTCCGAACGGCGCGGGTAAATCGACGCTGTTCCGCATGATGTCCGGCCAGGAACAGCCTGACAGCGGCACCATCACGCTGGGCGAAACCGTGAAGCTGGCCTCCGTTGACCAGTTCCGTGACGCAATGGATAACAGCAAAACCGTGTGGGAAGAAGTTTCCGGCGGGCTGGATATCATGAAGATCGGCAACACCGAAATGCCAAGCCGCGCCTACGTAGGCCGCTTTAACTTCAAAGGCGTGGATCAGGGTAAACGCGTGGGCGAACTGTCCGGCGGTGAGCGCGGTCGTCTGCACCTGGCGAAGCTACTGCAGGTTGGCGGCAACATGCTGCTGCTCGATGAACCGACCAACGACCTGGATATCGAAACCCTGCGCGCGCTGGAAAACGCCCTGCTGGAGTTCCCGGGCTGCGCGATGGTTATCTCGCACGACCGTTGGTTCCTCGACCGTATCGCCACCCACATTCTGGACTACCAGGATGAAGGTAAGGTTGAGTTCTTCGAAGGTAACTTTACCGAATACGAAGAGTATAAGAAACGCACGCTGGGCGCCGATGCTCTGGAGCCGAAGCGTATCAAGTACAAGCGTATTTCTAAGTAATTACCGTTAAGCGCCGTATCCGGTCTACGAGGTTAATGCAACTTCCAGGCCGGATAAGCGCGGCGCTATCCGGCATTTAACCTATCTCTGCTCGCCCATCAACTCTTTCACCAGCTCCACGCAGCGCAGGAATCGACCATCGTAGTCAGGTTCCTGAACGTGCACGAAATCGATATTGTTTTCCTGCAGCATCTCGACCAGCAGCGACTGAAACGCTTTTCGGTCAACCGAGCTGCCAAGGCTACGCAAACCATCCGCCACCCATGGGGTATTGTTTTCCAGCAGGATCACCAGGTCAAAACGGTACTCATCAATCAGCGCCTGCACAAACGGGTGTTCACGCCCTTCGTACTTTTTACAGAATGCCTGAGTGGTCACGAAATCGGTATCGATAAACGCCACTTTATTGGCATACTTGACAGCAAAATCAATATATTGCGCTTGTCCGAGGGCAATCTTATCGTAGTCGGAATATTGCAACGCCATCTCGTCGCCGCCCAAATGGGAGAAGACGTAATCACGCCCGTATTCCCACGCACTGGTGGTGTTAAAGATATTGGCGAGCTTGTTCACCAGCGTGGATTTTCCGCTCGACTCCCCGCCAAGGATCGCCACGGTGCGCACGAAAAACGGCTTCACTTCGGTGGGAATATACTCCCAATAGCGAAACGGGTTTTCGCGGATTTGCCCGCCACTGATGCTCATAAACGTCCGTTTCGGATCCACCAGCACCGTTTCGATCCCCAGATGTTTCAGATACTGCGGGGCATCTGACTCTTCAGAGGTGTAGATCCAGTTTGGCTGGATCCCCTTCTCCTGCATAAACGTTTTGATGCCGTTGCTCCACACGTCCCAACCGTGCGGATACGGCTCCATGCCCTCTTCGTTGAAGGCATGAATTCGGATATTTTTCTGATATTTAAATGTTTGCAGCAGCCAACGTAAACGATCGGGCACCGTCGGCTGTTGCGACATGGCGCTGTCTTCAAACAGGCTGCGATCGCGCGTATCGTCATAACCCATGATGATATGCAGCTCATCAACCTGACTACAGGCACGCTGGATCAGATAGATGTGGCCGGTGTGCAGCGGATAAAACTTACCGAATACCACACCGATATTTTTCTGCTGGCGCGGAAACTCCAGCCCGAGAAAACGGTGCAGCGCCTCCAGCTTTTGCGCGCTGGGGCTTTTGATTTTGGCATTCAGCAGTTGGCTTAAATATCCCTTGGTCATGCCACTGGCATCCGCCACCTGTTGCAGGGTACAGCCCTTTTGCTTTATGGCGGTTTTGAGATAGTCGAACGATGACACAAGAGCCTCCTGCTGGAAAAATCGCGTAACACTGCCTGATGGCGCTTCGCTTATCAGGCCTACAATATCAATCCGTAGGCCGGATAAGACGCATTGCGTCGCCATCCGGCAAATTATACAACATCACTGCATACAGAGGATTATAAGTCGTCAAACACGCTTAACGCATCTGCAAGCTTTTTAACGCCAAAAACCTGCATCCCTTCTGGCACTTTTTTCGGGACGTTGGCGGCAGGGACAATCGCCCGACGGAAGCCATGCTTCGCCGCTTCAGAAATACGTTCCTGGCCGCTCGGCACCGGACGAATCTCGCCCGCCAGTCCCACTTCGCCAAAGACCACTAAATCCTGCGGTAGCGGTCTGTCACGTAAGCTGGAGACCATTGCCAGCAGCAGCGCCAGATCGGCGCTGGTTTCGGTGACTTTGACACCACCGACCACGTTGACGAACACATCCTGATCCGCCATCTGCAAGCCGCCGTGACGATGCAGCACCGCCAGCAGAATCGCCAGACGGTTCTGTTCCAGACCGACCGCCACGCGACGCGGGTTCGCCATCATTGAGTGATCGACCAGCGCCTGAATCTCTACCAGCAGCGGACGCGTACCTTCCCAGACCACCATCACCGAACTACCGGAAGTGACTTCATCGCCACGGCTTAAGAAGATAGCGGAAGGGTTGCTGACTTCACGCAGGCCCTGCTCGGTCATGGCAAAGACGCCCAGCTCATTCACCGCGCCAAAGCGGTTTTTATGGCTACGCAGGGTACGGAAACGGGAGTCGGCATCGCCGTCGAGCAGTACCGAGCAGTCGATACAGTGCTCCAGCACTTTTGGCCCGGCCAGCGATCCGTCTTTCGTCACATGACCTACCATCACAATCGCCACGCCGCGCGTTTTGGCAAAGCGCGTCAGGTAAGCGGCCGTTTCGCGCACCTGCGCCACGCTGCCCGGCGAAGACTGAATATCCGCCATGTGCATCACCTGAATGGAGTCGATCACCATCAGCTTCGGCTGTTCTTCTTCGGCAATCAGGCAAATTTGTTCGATGCTGGTTTCCGACAGCATGTTCAGATTCGCCGTCGGCAGGCCAAGCCGATGCGCGCGCATCGCCACCTGCTGTAGCGACTCTTCGCCGGTGACGTACAGCGTTTTCATCTGCTCGGCGAGCTTGCACAGCGTTTGCAGCAGCAACGTCGATTTGCCCGCGCCAGGGTTACCGCCAATCAGAATAGCGCTGCCAGGTACCACCCCACCGCCCAGCACGCGGTCAAACTCTTTAAATCCGGTGGAAAAACGCGGCAATTCCTCAAGGCTGATGTCAGACAGCTTCTGCACTTTTGCGACACCCGCATTCCCGGCATAGCCGCTGAGCCGCTCGTTACGCGCCACCGTCGGCGACGCGGCAAGGCGCACCTCGGTAATGGTGTTCCAGGCCTGGCAGGCGCTGCATTGCCCCTGCCAGCGCGGGTAATCGGCCCCGCATTCATTACAAACAAAGGCGCGTTTTGGAGCTTTTGCCACGTTTTACCTCTTTCGTTAACGCTTTTGCCGGATGGCGCTGACGCTTATCCGGCATCAACACTATTTCTGGTTCATACTGCCGGAGAGAATGCAGAACACCCCCATCAGATCGGCGTGACGGATAGTAATCTCTGTCTTTTCATTCACTTTGGGTTTGGCATGATACGCAATGCCCAACCCTGCGGTTTTGATCATCGGCAGATCGTTCGCGCCGTCGCCGATCGCCACCGTCTGCGCCATCGGGATCTCATACTCTTGCGCCAGACGGGTCAGCGTATTGGCTTTGTATTGCGCATCGACGATATCGCCGATCACATTGCCGGTAAATTTCCCGTCCATGATCTCCAGCTCGTTTGCTACAGCCGCCGTCAGACGTAACTTATTACGCAGATAATCCGCAAAGAAAGTAAACCCGCCGGAGGCGATAGCCACTTTCCAGCCCAGCGTTTCCAGCTTCAACACCAGTTGAGTCAGACCAGGCATCAGCGGTAAATTTTCGCGTACCTGATGCAGAATATTGGCATCCGCGCCTTTCAACGTTGCCACACGGCTGCGCAGGCTGGCGGTAAAGTCCAGTTCACCGCGCATCGCACGTTCAGTGACTTCGGCAACCATCTCACCGGTGCCGGCCAGCTTCGCGATTTCATCAATGCACTCGATCTGGATCGCCGTTGAATCCATATCCATCACCAGCAAACCCGGCGTACGCAGATGTGGAATCTTGCCGAGTGGCGCAACATCCAGTTTGGCATCATGCGCCAGTTTTGCCGCACGCGGCGTTAACGAACCCGCCAGGCGAATCACCTGATAATCCTCAACGCACCAGGCGGCCACGATCACCATCGCCGCGCCCAGTTTGCTCTGGTATTGCGTGAGACGTTGTTTATCCAGCCCGCGACCATACAGCAGCCAGCCACTACGGCCCGCGTGGTAATCCAGCGGCATGACTTCATCGCCACTTAAAGAGAGGGGCAGACCTGGCCACAGAGAGACATCTTCAGGTAGATCGCACCAGGTAATGTTAGGCATTAAAGCTCCTGTAAAATCGTTCGGGTCGGAATCATCCAGGGGAAAATAACGCATGAGGCTACCCTGTAACCAGCGCTTCTGGCAACATTAAGTCTCAAATTTTCAGCAGGTGGAATATGGCTCGCACAAAACTGAAATTCCGACTACATCGTGCAGTGATTGTATTGTCCTGCCTGGCGCTGCTCGTCGCCCTGATGCAGGGCGCATCCTGGTTTAGTCAAAGCCACCAGCAACAACGTAATCCGCAACTGGAAGAGCTGGCCCGTACGTTGGCACGTCAGGTCGCATTAAACGTCGCGCCGCTGATGCATACCGAAACGCCGGATGAAAAGCGCATTAAAGCAGTGCTCACGCAACTGACGGAAAGCAGCCGTATTCTGGATGCGGGCGTGTACGATGAACAGGGAGACCTGATTACTCGTACCGGTGAGAGCGTCAACGTTCGTGACCGACTGGCGCTGGACGGTAAAAAAGCCGGGGGCTATTTTAACCAGCAGATTGTCGAACCCATTCAAGGCAAAAATGGTCCACTGGGCTATCTGCGCCTGACGCTGGATACCCACACGCTCGCCACCGAGGCCAAACAGGTGGATAACACCACCAACATTCTACGCCTTATGCTGCTCCTGTCACTGGCGATTGGCGTGGTGCTGACCCGCACCTTACTGCAAGGTAAGCGCACCCGCTGGCAACAATCGCCGTTCCTGCTTACCGCCAACAAACCGGTGCAGGAAGAAGATAAAGATGATTAAGAAAAGGAAATCGCTATGACTACCCTGCGTCTGCTTATCTCAGACTCTTACGATCCGTGGTTTAACCTGGCGGTTGAAGAGTGCATATTTCGCCAGATGCCCGCTACGCAACGCGTTCTGTTCTTATGGCGTAACGCCGATACGGTGGTGATTGGCCGGGCGCAAAACCCATGGAAAGAGTGTAATACCCGCCGTATGGAAGAGGATAACGTGCGGCTTGCCCGTCGCAGCAGCGGCGGCGGCACGGTGTTCCATGATTTAGGCAATACCTGCTTTACCTTTATGGCCGGCAAACCGGAATACGACAAAACTATCTCTACCGCTATCGTACTCAATGCTTTGAATTCATTGGGCGTTATGGCCGATGCTTCGGGACGCAACGATCTGGTGGTGAAAACGCCGGACGGCGATCGCAAAGTCTCTGGTTCAGCCTATCGCGAAACCAAAGATCGCGGCTTCCATCACGGTACGCTGCTGCTGAATGCAGACCTCAGCCGCCTGGCGAACTATCTGAATCCGGATAAAAAGAAACTCGCGGCGAAAGGGATTACCTCCGTTCGCTCCCGCGTGGCCAATCTTACCGAGCTATTACCGGGCATCACCCATGAACAGGTCTGCCAGGCGGTCACGGACGCCTTTTTCGCCCATTACGGCGAGCGCGTCGAAGCAGAAGTAATATCCCCGGATAAAACGCCGGATCTGCCGAATTTTGCCGAAACCTTTGCACGCCAGAGTAGTTGGGAGTGGAATTTCGGCCAGGCGCCAGCGTTCAGCCATCTGCTGGACGAGCGTTTCACCTGGGGCGGCGTCGAGCTACACTTCGACGTCGAAAAAGGTCATATCACCCGTGCACAGGTCTTTACCGACAGCCTCAATCCCGCACCACTGGAAGCGCTGGCGGGGCGGTTGCAAGGGTGTTTGTATCGCGCGGATATGCTGCAACAGGAGTGCGAGGCGCTACTGGTTGATTTCCCGGAGCAAGAAAAAGAACTACGAGAACTGTCGGCGTGGATTGCCGGAGCGGTGCGTTAATAAAAAAAGCCGGATGGCGGCTACGCCTTATCCGGCCTACGATCGCGAGGCCCGGTAAGCGCAGCGCCACCGGGCATCACACACTCTTACTCTTTATCGCCCAGCAGAACAGATTCCAGCGCGATTTTGATCATGTCGTTGAAGGTCGTCTGACGCTCAGCGGCCGTGGTCTGCTCGTGGGTACGAATATGGTCGGACACGGTGCAGATGGTCAGCGCTTTCGCACCAAACTCAGCAGCAACGCCGTAGATGCCCGCCGCTTCCATTTCCACGCCCAGTACGCCGTATTTTTCCATCACGTCGAACATTTCGCCGTCCGGAGAGTAGAACAGGTCAGCGGAGAACAGGTTGCCTACGCGCGCGTCAACGCCCAGCGCTTTTGCCGCATCAACCGCGTTACGTACCATGTCAAAGTCAGCGATAGCCGCAAAGTCATGATCTTTAAAACGGATACGGTTCACTTTGGAGTCGGTGCAGGCGCCCATACCGATCACCACGTCGCGCAGTTTGACGTCCATACGCACAGCGCCGCAGGAGCCGACGCGAATGATTTTCTTCACGCCGAAATCGGTGATCAGTTCTTTGGTGTAGATGGAGCAGGATGGGATACCCATACCGTGGCCCATAACAGAAATCTTACGGCCTTTGTAAGTACCGGTGAAACCTAACATGCCGCGAACGTTGTTCACTTCACGAACATCTTCGAGGAAAGTTTCAGCAATGTGCTTCGCACGCAGCGGGTCGCCCGGCATCAATACGACGTCAGCGAAATCACCCATTTCTGCATTAATATGTGGAGTTGCCATCTTCAGTTCCTTTTACATTGTTGTTTTTGCCGGATGGCGGCTGCGCCTTATCCGGCCTACAAACGATTCCTGGTAGGCCGGATAAGCGTAGCGCCATCCGGCAACGGGCATTACAGCATGTTTTTACCGTAGTCCATTGGCGACGTACCGAAGTAGCTCGCCAGCGTCTGTCCGATATCCGCGAAGGTTTCACGGTGACCTAAAGAGCCCGGTTTCACTTTCGGACCGTAGATCAGCACCGGAATGTGCTCACGGGTATGGTCGGTACCGGTCCAGCTCGGGTCGCAGCCGTGGTCGGCGGTGAGGATCAGAATGTCATCTTCACCCACCAGCTCCATCAGCTCCGGCAGACGGCGGTCAAACAGTTCCAGACCAGCGGCATAGCCCGCGATGTCGCGGCGGTGACCCCAGGAAGAGTCGAAGTCCACGAAGTTAGTGAAGACAATGGTCTCGTCACCCGCTTCTTTCATCTCTTTAATCGTGGCGTCGAACAGCGCATCCAGGCCGGTCGCTTTCACTTTTTTGGTGATACCGCAGTTGGCGTAAATATCCGCGATCTTACCGACAGAGACAACATGACCTTTTTTCTCGTCAACCAGTTTCTGCAGCACGGTCGGCGCTGGCGGCTCAACGGCCAGGTCATGACGGTTACCGGTACGCTGGAAGTTACCGGCTTTATCACCGATAAACGGACGCGCGATAACACGACCGATGTTGTAACCGCCCTCGGTCAGCTCTTCACGCGCGATTTCACACAGCTCGTAGAGTTTATCCAGGCCAAAGGTCTCTTCATGACAGGCAATCTGGAACACGGAGTCAGCGGAGGTATAGAAAATCGGCTTCCCGGTTTTCATATGTTCTTCGCCCAGTTGATCCAGAATCACGGTACCGGAAGAGTGGCAGTTACCGAGGTAACCCGGCAGGTTGGCACGTTTTACCAGCTTATCCAGCAGTTCCTGCGGGAAGCTGTTTTCGTGGTCGCTGAAGTAACCCCAGTCAAACAGAACCGGCACTCCGGCGATTTCCCAGTGGCCAGACGGCGTATCTTTCCCGGAAGAGAGTTCATGCGCCCATGCGTATGCGCCAATGACTTCCGCATTACCGTCCATACCAGCAGCAATTTTACCGGTAGAACCTTCGTGAGCCTTCACCAGGCCCAGACGGGTCAGGTTAGGCAGATTCAGTGGGCCTTTGCGACCATTGTCAGCCTCACCTTTCGCACAGGCTTCTGCAATGTGTCCCATAGTGTCTGAGCCTACGTCGCCAAAGCGATCCGCATCTTCAGTCGCACCAATACCAAAGGAGTCCAGCACCATAATAAATGCACGTTTCATCTTGTTCTCCATACATCTGCGCCGCAAAAAAGCGATCAGATCAGTATACAGTTATTCGGTTATACGACGATAGACTGTCGGTGTAATTTCTGGCGCTTTATTGTCAAGGCTAATTGCCGCTTTGACCGCTTTCGCCGCTTCCTGCCAACTGGCTTCATCTTTCGCGTGGATCACTGCCAGCGGACGCTGTCCGTCTACGCTGTCGCCCAAACGGGCCATGTCGCTAAAGCCGACGCTGTAATCGATGGTATCCGATGCCTGACGGCGTCCACCGCCCATGGAAACGACTGCCATACCCAACGCGCGGGTATCCATCGCGCTGACAAAACCCTCAGTATCAGCATATACCGCTTTGCTGAGCATTGCCGTCGGCAGATACTTCGCATAGTTTTCGACGAAGTCGGTCGGGCCTTTCTGCGCCGCAACCATACGGCCAAAAATTTCCGCCGCTTTACCGTTGTCCAGCACCGCCTGCAATTTCGCACGGGCTTCGGCGTCATCTTTCGCCAGATTGCCGGAGATCAGCATTTCCACGCACAGCGCCATGGTGACATCTAACAGACGTGGATTACGGTATTCACCTGTCAGGAACTGAACAGCCTCGCGGACTTCTACCGCGTTACCTGCGCTGGAAGCCAGCACCTGGTTCATATCAGTTAACAGCGCGGTGGTACGTACACCCGCCCCGTTCGCCACGCCGACAATTGCTTCGGCAAGGGCTTCAGAAAGTTCATAGGTCGGCATAAACGCGCCGCTGCCTACTTTCACATCCATCACCAACGCATCCAGCCCTTCCGCCAGCTTTTTCGCCAGGATAGAGCCGGTAATCAGCGGGATGGAATCCACCGTCGCGGTAATATCGCGGGTGGCATAAAAACGTTTATCCGCCGGTGCGAGCGAGCTGGTTTGCCCAATAATCGCCACACCCACATCTTTAATAATTTCACGGAAACGCGCGTCGTCCGGGAAGATATCAAACCCAGGAATCGCTTCCAGTTTATCGAGCGTACCGCCGGTATGACCCAGGCCGCGCCCGGAAATCATCGGAATATAGCCGCCACAGGCTGCCACCATCGGGCCTAACATCAGCGACGTTACGTCGCCCACGCCGCCGGTAGAGTGTTTATCCACAATCGGGCCGTTCAGTTGCAGGCTTTTCCAGTCCAGCACGGTTCCTGAATCACGCATTGCCATGGTCAGCGAAACTCGCTCAGGCATTGTCATATCGTGGAAGAAAATGGTCATCGCCAGGGCGGCGATTTGCCCCTCAGAGATAGTGTTGTCGCGAATCCCATTGATAAAGAAACGAATTTCTTCATCGCTCAGCGCATGACCATCACGTTTTTTACGAATAATTTCTTGTGCGAGAAACACGGTAACCTCCCGATTATGGGCCGGGTAAGCAGTGCGCTCCCCGGCTAGTCGTATTGATGCCGGATGGCGGCTTACGCCTTATCCGGCCTACGATGGGCAATTCAAACTTAGTAGCTGCTTGCGCTCTTACCGTCGCCGTGACCCAGCGCTTTGAGCAGGCTCGCCAGCAGGCTGGATGCGCCAAAACGGTAATGGCGGGAATCTGCCCAGTCAGCACCAAACAGTTCGTCAGCAATCGCCAGGAACTGCTGTGCATCTTCTGCAGTACGCACGCCGCCAGCGGGTTTGAAACCAACGGTTTTAGAAACGCCCATATCACGGATCACTTCCATCATGATGCGTGCGCTTTCCGGCGTCGCATTGACCGGTACTTTACCGGTAGACGTTTTGATGAAATCAGCACCCGCTTTGATAGAAATTTCAGACGCTTTGCGAATCAGGGCTTCTTCTTTCAGCTCACCAGTTTCGATGATCACTTTCAGCAGCACATTTGCTGCCGCACATGCATCTTTACAGGCTTTAACCAGATCAAAACCAATCTGCTCATTACCCGCGATCAGCGCACGATACGGGAACACCACATCAACTTCGTCAGCACCGTAGGCAATCGCCGCGCGGGTTTCAGCCAGCGCGATCTCAATGTCGTCATTGCCGTGCGGGAAGTTGGTGACGGTGGCAATACGGATATCCGGTGTGCCCTGCTCTTTCAGGGTCTTACGCGCAACAGGAATGAAACGTGGATAGATGCAAATTGCTGCCGTATTGCCAACCGGGGTCTTCGCCTGATGACACAGCGCGATCACTTTTTCATTGGTGTCGTCGTCATTCAGGGTGGTCAGATCCATCAGTTTCAGTGCACGCAGGCTGCTTGCTGTTAAATAGGTCATAACATTCTCCAACGGCATCGCCGTATAAAATTTCACCTTGCGAGTTTGTTAGTATTCTAACATCCGCTCGCGATTACACTTCGATATACATCACAGTTAATGAAAACCACATACAGATTTGCATTACTCTAATGAGATCTACTTCAAATAATTCACCTTTACACCACAGCTGCGGTGGCATCAGACGCATCCGGATCAAAGGTTGCGGCGGCATAGCTTTCTACAATGGCGCTATACCTTCGGCACATAAAGGAACCAACGATGCCCACTTCAAGCGAATTCGCGCTGCAACAGCGGTGCCAACAAATCGTGACCAGCCCGACGCTCAGCCCTGAGCAGAAACGCCACTTTTTGGCGCTGGAGGCTGAAAACGCGCTGCCTTATCCGCCACTGTCCGCTGAGGCCCGCCAGGCGCTGGATGACGGGGTAATCTGCGATATGTACGAAGGTCATGCCCCGTTCAAACCGCGCTATGTGCTGCCTGATTACGCGCGTTTTTTGGCCAACGGTTCCTCATGGCTGGAGCTTGAAGGCGCCAGCGACCTTGATGATGCGCTGTCCTTGCTCACCATCCTGTATCACCACGTTCCGTCAGTGACCTCGATGCCGGTCTACCTCGGTCAGCTCGATGCCCTGTTGCAACCATATGTTAGAATTCTAACACAAGAAGAGATCGATATTCGAATAAAACGTTTCTGGCGTTATCTCGACAGAACCCTGCCAGACGCGTTTATGCATGCCAATATCGGCCCTGCCGATACGCCAGTCACCCGCGCAATTTTACGTGCAGATGCAGAGTTAAAGCAGGTTTCACCGAATCTGACATTCATTTATGATCCGCAAATTACCCCTGATGATCTGCTGCTCAACGTGGCGCAAAATATCTGCGAGTGCAGTAAGCCGCACATATCCAACGGCCCCGCAAATGATAAAATTTTCACAAAAGGTCAGTATGGCGTCGTGAGTTGTTACAACTCTTTACCGCTCGCCGGGGGCGGCAGCACGCTGGTCAGGCTCAATCTGAAAGCCATCGCAGAGCGCAGCACCTCTGTCGATGACTTCTTTACACGCACCCTACCGCACTACTGCCAGCAGCAAATCGCCATCATTGATTCACGATGTGAATTCCTCTACACGAAATCACATTTCTTTGAGAATAGCTTCCTCGTGCAGGAAGGGTTGATTGATCCCGAACGTTTTGTGCCGATGTTCGGGATGTATGGTCTGGCGGAAGCGGTAAACCTGCTGTGCGAAAAGGCAGGACAAAGCGCCCGCTACGGGAAAGATGCGTTCGCCAATCAGCTCGGGTATCGCATTAGCGCCCAACTGGCGGAGTTTGTCGAACGCACGCCGGTGAAGTATGGCTGGCAGCAGCGCGCGATGCTGCATGCGCAGTCGGGGATCAGTTCTGACATCGGCACTACGCCCGGCGCGCGTCTGCCTTATGGTGATGAACCTGACCCGATCACCCACCTGCAAACCGTCGCGCCGCATCACGCATATTATCACGCCGGGATCAGCGATATCCTGACGCTGGATGAAACCATCAAGCGTAATCCACAGGCGCTGGTGCAACTGTGCCTCGGCGCGTTTAAAGCCGGAATGCGTGAATTCACCGCCAACGTGAGCGGCAACGATCTGGTCCGCGTCACGGGCTATATGGTGCGCCTGTCGGATCTGGAAAAATATCGTGCCGAAGGATCTCGCACTAACACCACCTGGCTTGGTGAAGAGGCCGCACGCAATACGCGCATTCTGGAACGACAACCTCGTGTGATAAGCCATGAACAGCAGATGCGCTTCAGTAAGTAAACTGATCCCTTTCTCCTGCGTCGACGGGCCGGGCAGCCGCCTGGCTCTGTTCCTGCAAGGGTGTAATCTGCGCTGTAAGAACTGCCACAATCCATGGACGATGGGGCGCTGCAACGACTGCGGAGAATGTGTGCTGCATTGCCCGCATGAAGCGCTAAGCCTGAGTGCAGGAAAAGTATGGTGGCAGTCCGATGTGTGTCAGCAGTGCGACACCTGCCTGCGCCTGTGCCCGCAGCAGGCGACGCCGATGGCGCAAATCATGAGCGTTGATCAGGTGCTGCAGCATATTCGCAAGGCAGCCCTGTTTATTGAGGGAATTACGGTCAGCGGTGGCGAAGCGACTACCCAGTTGCCGTTTATTGTGGCGCTGTTTACCGCGCTCAAAAGCGATCCTCTGCTGCAACATCTGACCTGCATGGTCGACAGCAACGGCATGCTGAGCGAAACCGGCTGGCAAAAACTATTGCCGGTGTGCGACGGGGTAATGCTCGATTTAAAAGCCTGGGATAGCCTGTGCCATCGCCAGCTTACCGGTCGAGATAATACGCTGATTAAAAAAAGCATTACCTTTCTGTCAAGGCAGGGAAAGCTTGCTGAGCTACGCCTGTTAGTGATCCCCGGTCAGGTGGATTATTTGCAGCATATTGATGCGCTGGCGGCGTTCATTAAGCAGTCAGGCGAGGTACCGGTGCGACTGAATGCCTTTCATGCGCATGGGGTGTATGGCGAAGCAAAAGACTGGCCGAGCGCAACGCCAGAGGATGTGGAGCAACTGGCGGCAGGATTGCGCGAGCGTGGGGTGGATAACCTGATTTTCCCGGCGCTGTATCTGTGATTACCGGATGCGACGACATCATATGTAGGCCGGATAAGGCACAGCCGCCATCCGGCGCCCAACAATCACACATTAAACAACGCGGTCGTATTGCGATACAGCGCATCTGCTATCACGTCCGCAGGCTCTTGACGCAGTTCGCATAATGTCTCAAACACTCTGAGGGCCTGCTCGGGGCGATTGGGCTGCCCCTGAAAACCATTGAGCGGCATGTCCGGCGCATCGGTTTCCAGCAGGAGTGATTCCAGCGGCAGTTGCGCCATCACCTCACGGGTTTTACTGGCGCGTGGATAGGTAATGGTGCCGCCAACGCCAATTTTGTACCCCAGTTGCACAAAGCGTTGCGCCTGCTGCAAACTCCCGGAAAAACCATGCACCACGCCGGTTCGTGGCAGAGCATGACGTTTCAGATGCATCGCCAATTTGTCATGAGTCCGTCGCGAATGCAGGATCACCGGCAGTTCGTAACGCTTCGCCAGGTTAAGCTGCGCGTCCAGCACCCGTTCTTGTTTATCAAATTGCGGATCGTCCCGGTAAAGGTCCAGTCCAATCTCGCCTACGGCTACCAGCTTTTGCGGGCGCGTATCCAGCGCCTGCTGCAGTTGGTCCAGACTGTCATCGCCGTGTTGTTCAATAACAATCGGATGCAGACCCAAAGCCGCAAACAACGGCGGATACTTTTCCGCTAACGCCAGTACGCGGGAAAAGTTTGCCGCCTGCGTCGCCGGAACAATGATGCAATTCACACCGACCGCCGCGGCACGTTGAATGCTGGCGGGCTCATCATCGGTAAACGGCGGGAAATCAAAGTGACAATGTGTATCAATGAAACGAAAACTCACGCCAGATCCTCGCTATCAAACGTTGTATCGTTAGCCTGAGGCGCATTGGTCACCACGGGCGCGTGGGCATCGTTGGCCACCGGTGCGGGAGGAACCACCACCGGTCCCGGCACGACAATCTTCGGCGTCTGACGAGGCAATGGCGCGTTTTTCGCCAACAACTTGCCGACGGTGGCAAGGAAGTAACGACCACACAAACGCCCGGTCTTATAGTCTTCTCGCAGCGCCGGAATACGGCTCCCCAGCGCCATGCTGTGGAGCGGTTTAGGCGGATAGATCTCAAAGATTCTCAGCTTACCCGGCGGCTTTTCAATAAAGCTCTGGATCGCGCGATAGCTGGTTTCATGGTGCTGGACCAAATTCAGCAACGGTTGCAGACTGCTTTCGCCCAGCCAGCGCTCCATACGTTTGAACCACTGCGGGGTGTAGTACATTTGCGAAGGCACAGTGCGGATCACCACCAGCGTTTTTGCGCCATGCTTCGCCGCTTCCTGTACGGGTATGGCATCGCTGACTCCCCCGTCCAGATAGTTCACACCGTCCAGCGCAACGCCAGTGCGGTAGAATCCCGGAATAGCGCTGGAGGCGCGAATGAGATCGAGCCAGTTTTGCCGGTTTGGCGAAAAATAACCAGGCGTATAATCATCACCCCGGCAGGCGCACATATAAAACGCTTTCCCTGAGGCAAACAGGCGCTCGGCGTTATCCATCGCCAGCGGCATTTGGGATGCGGTCGAATCCACCAGCCAGTCGAGATCGATTAAGTTTCCCCCGCGCACAAAGCGCACCGGGTCAAAAAACTCACGGCGGGTGGTGTAACGCATAATGACTTTACGACCATAACCGGGCTGGTTACAAAGATAGGCTGAAAGGTTTTGCGCCCCGGCGGACGTCCCGTAGTAAAGGTCAAAGGGATTAAACTGCGCACGCATGAACTCATCCAGTACGCCAGCGGTAAAGATTCCTCTTTGTCCCCCACCCTCACACACCAGCGCCATACTGCCTGGTTGAAACGGACGTAACGATAACGGCGCAATATTACCGAGCGTGACGGGTATTCTCTGCCCCACCTCTGCCTTCCTGTTATTTTTGTACTGGAACAACAAAGTAACGCAAATTGCCTGACGCTAAAACCGTAAAAGCCAGTCCACTGGACTGGCTTGGTAGCAAGTTATCTTTACGGTTTACTGACTAGGGTCGTTTACGCCCTGTAAACAGGCTGACCAGAAACAGAATGATCCCCACCACGAAAACAATTTTCGCTGCGCCTGCAGCGGTACCAGCCAGTCCACCAAAACCCAGTGCGGCGGCAATTAACGCGATAACCAGAAATATGATGCCCCATCGAAACATGCGCTTCTCCTTTACCATAGTTAACGTCACCGCTTGTTATGAGCGCTCAGGTTGCTCATCGGCGATATTTTTAGTGTGGTGCACAACACGCCTCCCGACAAACATCAGGAGGACGAATTAAGTCGAATTACTGAGTTTTAAGGTCGTTTTTGACGCTTTTCACGCCATCAACGGCTTTGGCGATGCTCTCAGCACGATCGCTTTGTGCTTTTGAGTCAACGGTGCCGGAAAGTTGAACCACTCCATCAGTGGTCTCTACTTTCACTTTACGGGAAGGGACAATGTCATCAGCCAGCAGTTTTGCTTTAACTTCGCTGGTGGTTGCCGTGTCGCCCGCATAGCCTTTTACGGATGTGCTTTTGCTGTCGCGTACGTGTAGTTTGTCGCTCACTGAGGTTACGCCCTCAACGCCTTTGGCCACTTTCACGGCTTCTTCAGCCTGTGCCTGGCTTTCAACAAACCCGCTTAACGTCACCACTTTCTGGTCTGTTTTCACAGAAATATCGGTGCTCTTGATGCTTTCGTGATCCACCAGCGCAGCTTTTACTTTTGCTGTGATAGTGCTGTCATCCATGAAATTACCGACTTTGTTCATAGAGCTATCGACTTTCTGCCCCGCACTTTCGACACCAGATTGCGCTTTATCCGTCGTGGCGTTTTCTGCAAAAGCAGAACCCGTTGCAACAGCGGAGGTCAGCATCACGGCCAGCAGCGTTTTAGAAATCTTAAGTCCTGTCATTGTCATCGATGTATTCCTGTATGTTTTGCTAAAAGCGATGGTCTGCCGTAAAACGGCGTTAACCAGCAACTAATCTTGTAAGTGGAACAAATATCAGCAATAGAAGCTGCAACAGGCAGCCTAAAAAGCATTTAACGCCGATATTTATGTCATCACATTGTTAAATATAGTTCAGGATTTCGTGATCGCAGTCCGGATTGACTAAAAAACAGGCAAACAACAGAAAAACGAGAGGTTTTAAGAACATTCCGCAAGGGATTTAAAAGACAGGGAAAGTTGCAGGGCACGGCGAATACCGTGCCCCGGAAGGCGATTAGTGTTCGCGCGTTTTGCGGAACTGAACGTCAGGGTAACGTTCCTGGGTGAGATTCAGGTTAACCATGGTCGGTGCGATATAGGTGAGGTTATCGCCGCCATCCAGCGCCAGCTGAACTTCGTTTTTACGCTTAAATTCTTCGAATTTTTTCACGTCAGAACATTCTACCCAGCGCGCGGTCGCCACGTTGACAGACTCATAAATCGCTTCAACGTTGTACTCGCTCTTCAGACGCGAAACCACCACGTCGAACTGCAGCACACCAACAGCGCCCACGATCAGATCGTTATTAGCAATTGGACGGAAGACCTGCACCGCACCCTCTTCCGACAGCTGAACCAGCCCTTTCAGCAGTTGTTTCTGCTTCAAAGGATCTTTCAGGCGAATACGACGGAACAGCTCCGGCGCGAAGTTCGGAATACCAGTGAACTTCATCATTTCACCCTGGGTGAAGGTATCGCCGATCTGAATAGTGCCATGGTTGTGCAGACCGAGAATATCGCCCGGATACGCTTCTTCCACATGAGAACGGTCACCGGCCATAAAGGTCAACGCATCGGAGATCACCACGTCTTTACCAATGCGTACCTGACGCATTTTCATGCCTTTCTCGTACTTACCGGAAACCACGCGCATGAACGCCACGCGGTCACGGTGTTTCGGATCCATGTTGGCCTGGATTTTAAACACGAAGCCGGTGAACTTCTCTTCTGAGGCTTCCACGGTGCGGGTATCAGTTTTACGCGGCATCGGCGCAGGCGCCCACTCCACTAAGCCGTCCAGCATATGGTCAACGCCGAAGTTACCCAGCGCGGTACCGAAGAAGACCGGGGTGATTTCGCCCGCGAGGAACAGATCATGGTCGAACTCGTTAGACGCGCCCTGCACCAGCTCCAGCTCGTCGCGCAACTGCTGCGCCAGATCTTCGCCCACGGCGGCATCGAGTTCCGGGTTATTCAGCCCCTTAACAATGCGCACTTCCTGAATGGTGTGGCCTTTACCCGTCTGGTACAGGTAAGTTTCGTCTTTATAAAGGTGATAAACGCCCTTGAACAGCTTCCCGCAGCCAATCGGCCAGGTGATCGGCGCACAGCCGATTTTCAGCTCGTTCTCGACTTCATCCAGCAGCTCCATCGGGTCACGGATGTCACGGTCGAGTTTGTTCATAAAGGTCAGGATCGGCGTATCGCGCAGACGGGTAACTTCCATCAGCTTGCGGGTACGATCCTCAACGCCTTTCGCGGCGTCGATAACCATCAGACAGCAGTCTACCGCCGTCAGGGTACGATAAGTATCTTCGGAGAAGTCTTCGTGCCCCGGGGTGTCCAGCAGATTCACCAGGCAGTCGTGATACGGAAACTGCATTACAGAGGTGGTAATGGAGATACCACGCTGCTTTTCCATCTCCATCCAGTCAGATTTCGCATGCTGGCTGGAGCCACGGCCTTTTACCGTACCGGCGGTCTGAATCGCCTGTCCGAATAACAGCACCTTTTCAGTAATGGTCGTTTTACCGGCATCCGGGTGAGAAATAATGGCAAAAGTGCGGCGTTTGGCCACCTCTTGCAAATAAGGAGACAACGTCATAGTCAAATCTTCTTAGGTAAGCACGGCAACGGGCCGTGCAAGTTGAATACGAAAAATTGCGGCTATTTTACCCATCAACGGGGGGGAGGCAATCAGTGTTTACACAGGAGCTGCTCCAGTTCGCTTAATGACGCGACCGTCCAGGTCGGCTGAATGCCAGCTGGCTGCTCGCGATGGTGCGTATTTAGCCAGCAGGTGGATAGCCCGGCGTTAATGCCGCCAAGAATATCGGACTCTGCGGTATCGCCCACCATCAGCACGCGGGAACGGTCAGGATTGCCCGCCTGCTCCAGCGCATGGTCAAAAATACGGGGATCGGGTTTTGCCACCCCAACCTGCTCAGAAATCACCAGCAGATCGAAATAGTCGCGCAGCCCCGTCCGCTCAAGGCGGATTTGCTGCAACGCCGTAAAGCCGTTAGTAATGATGCCAATTTTCGTTTTATCACGAATCGCATTGAGCAGAGAGACCGCCCCTGGCAACGGCGAGCAGATCTCAGCCATCGCATTGATAAATGCGTCATTAAGCTGGCCTGGTTCGACCTTCAGGCGTTCAGCCCAGCTCTGGAAACGGGCATGCTGCAATTGTAATGACGTAATCGCGCCGTTTTGATAATCCACCCATAGCGGTTTATTCACGGCCTGGTAGTCCTGAAAATCTTCAGCGGTAAAGGTAATGCTATAGTCGAGAAACATCCGCTGTAAGCCGGTAAACGAGTCAAACGTAAACAGCGTTTCGTCGGCATCAAAGAAAATCCAGTCCCACTTCTTCATCATTACACCTTGTCTTACATGCTGATTGGCAATGCCATGATAATGGCGTCTTCATGACCATCGGCCGTCGGATAATAATTGCGCCTGATCGTCGCCTCGTTAAAGCCCAGGCTTTCATACAGCGCGATAGCGGCAGCATTTGAGGCGCGCACTTCCAGCCACAGCGTCAAAATGCCGCGCTTTTCCAGCTCATCGATCAGGTGCTCCAGTAGCTCGCGCCCCAGGCCCTGGCGCTGAAAGTCAGGATCGACGGCGATATTGAACAGCGTAGCTTCATCCAGCACCACCTGCGTAATCGCAAAGGCGGCCATCACGTCGTCAACCCTCAACTGAAAATTGAGGTAGCGATCGCCCTGGTTGCTGGCAAATGTTTTTTCACTCCACGGAAAAGCGTGGGCGCGTTTTTCAATCTGAAATGCTGCAGGTAAATCAGTCGGTTCGAGGGAAGAAATCGTGTTCATATGCGCAGATTTGTTGCCATAACGCGGCGCGGGCCGCTGGGTTTTCCCGTAATTCATTAAACGCAGGACTCTCGACCTGAGCGCCTTCCAGCAGCAGCGGCTCTTCGGTTCCCAGCCGCCAACTATTACAGCGACTGCCCTGCGGCAGCATGGCGACACGGTCAGGCGTCAATTGTAAAACCTGATCCGGGCTGACGGTTATTGCGCGTAAAATATCGCTCATTAACGGTTCGGTTAGCGCGGGTAGTTGTGCAGCAACCATCACTAAACGGATATGCGCAGGAATGGAGATCGCGATTTCGCCCTGCAGTGCGCCAGGACGACGCAGCGACCACTGCGTAATGCCCAGTTGCTGTAACTGCCAGTCTCGTCGGGATGTCATAGCGAAACACTCCTGTCTATCAGGGGCGCAAATATAGCAAATTTGTCGAATCCGTGCCATCAAACAACTATAATCCCCGGCTGTACAATTTAAGGAGCACTCCATGTCTGCTTTTACCCCGGCAAGTGAAGTCTTGCTGCGCCACAGTGATGATTTCGAACAAAGCCGTATTCTGTTTGCCGGTGATTTGCAGGATGATCTACCTGCCCACTTCGAAAGCGCCGCCAGCCGTGCGCACACTCAACAACTTCACCACTGGCAGGTGCTGAACCGCCAGATGGGTGACAACGTCCGTTTCAGCCTCGTCGCTAAGGCCGATGACGTTGCCGATAGCGATACGCTAATCTACTACTGGCCGAAGAATAAGCCGGAAGCGCAGTTCCAGCTGATGAACATTTTGTCGCTGTTACCGGTGGGCAGCGATGTTTTTGTTGTGGGTGAGAACCGCAGCGGCGTACGTAGCGCAGAGCAAATGCTGGCCGAATACGCACCGCTTAATAAAGTCGACAGCGCGCGTCGCTGTGGCTTGTATCACGGTCGTCTGGAAAAACAGCCGGTCTTTGATGCAGAAAAATACTGGGATGAATATCAGATTGATAATCTGACCATCAAAACGCTGCCGGGCGTATTCAGCCGTGACGGCCTGGATGTTGGCAGCCAATTGCTGCTCTCCACACTGACGCCGCATACCAAAGGTAAAGTTCTGGATGTCGGTTGTGGCGCGGGCGTACTCTCCGTCGCTTTAGCCAGCCATTCGCCCAAAGTCCGCTTAACCCTGTGTGATGTAAGTGCGGCCGCTGTTGAAGCCAGCCGCGCCACGCTTGCCGCCAACGGTATTGCAGGTGATGTGATCGCCAGCAACGTTTTTTCTGACGTTACGGGCCGCTTTGATATGATCATCTCCAACCCACCGTTCCATGATGGGATGCAGACCAGCCTCGATGCCGCGCAAACGCTGATTCGCGGCGCGGTGCGTCATCTCAACAGCGGCGGTGAACTGCGTATCGTGGCGAACGCCTTCCTGCCCTATCCGAAGGTGCTGGATGAGGTATTCGGATTCCATGAAGTTATCGCACAGACCGGACGCTTCAAGGTCTATCGCACCATCATGACGCGTCAGGCGAAAAAAGCCTAACTGATGAAGGCTGGATCAGGCATTTACGCTGCCGCCAGACGTGACACTGAGCAACGCCGGATAGCGCTATCGCTTATCCGGCCTGGATAAAACGCCAAAAACCGTAGAAACGCCTTTTTTTTCGGCAATCACGTTAAGTTCGATAATTAACTGTTGACGCCCTGCATAAAATCTCTAGAATTCGCCTCCGTGGTAACGATACTTTTTGAGTGTCGATGGTATGCGAAGGTGGCGGAATTGGTAGACGCGCTAGCTTCAGGTGTTAGTGTCCTTTCGGACGTGGGGGTTCAAGTCCCCCCCCTCGCACCATAATCCACGTTGATATTGCTCGCACTGGGCGAAGGTGGCGGAATTGGTAGACGCGCTAGCTTCAGGTGTTAGTGTCCTTTCGGACGTGGGGGTTCAAGTCCCCCCCCTCGCACCAACGAGGCGATATCAAAAAAATAAGATGACTGTGCGAAGGTGGCGGAATTGGTAGACGCGCTAGCTTCAGGTGTTAGTGTCCTTAGGATGTGGGGGTTCGAGTCCCCCCCCTCGCACCAATTATCTTATTTCCTTCTCTTTTTCCCCTGTTTTGCTTATCCCTGATTCCAGTTCATCATTACCAGCACAATGCCGCCAATCAGCGCTGCACATGAAGGTAACAGAATAAAATGCCGTAAGCGCTTGTGGTATAGCATGAGCGAAGTCAATAGTAATCCTAATAAAATCATTACCTTCCATACATTGACCGACAGGTCGGTAAATGCCATCCCGGCAATGAGTATCCCCGGCAGCAGAACTCCCCATCCACTGCCCAGCGTACGTTGCAACATGGTTCCACCTACGACATTGATAATGATAACCAATATCATATGATATGTTTTCTCATTTGTCAGCTGGGAGGCACTATCAATTATATGAGTTTTACTTAACGATTGATGACATGAATAATCTAAGGTGATAAATTGCTCGCCGGTTAACGCTTCAACTAAAAATAAAGACCTCAGCGAATGATACCCCGTTCGTTATTTGTTTTATTTACCAACACATCTTCGTATATTACAGATAACTAACAATATTTACTATGACAGTACAATCCTGGCGAACTCTGCGCACTAAAAAATATCAACTCTCTTTGCGTTTGTTTCTGCTTCTCAACGCAGTCTCCGCGCTGTTTACGCTTTTTTTCCCACTTTTTGCCGTCAAAGCCTTATCTGTACCGGCTCTGCTGATACTGATCACCAGTACGCTGCTGCTTATATGGCATGGTAAATACACGGATAAAAAAATTAATCTCCCTTTTATTTCAATAATCTTTGGCTTGTTATGGGCATTCCATATTTTTCAGAAATATTCCACTCTCGGTCATAATGACTATTATTTTCTGTTAATCGCACTGCTCAGCGTGCTGTTTATTGGATCTATTGCTTTCGCCAATAATATCATCGCGTTTACGCTTCATTCTCTCCCCTCCGTCGCCGTCTGTTTATGGCTTAGCGGCAACGAGCATAGTTTACGAATTTTCTATTTTATGGCGTTACCGATGGCCGGGATCGCCATCCAACATGTGATACAAAAGCGCTACGATGGTTTCGCCCAGCAGTTGATGTACAAACTGCTTGAGGAACGGGAAACGCTCAACGGACTCAGCATGCTTGACCCGCTTACCGGTTTGTATAACCGCCGGGGACTGCAACACAGACTCGATACGCTGTTGGCGCTGAGCAACTCGAAACACTACGTGCTGTTATTGGATATCGACCACTTCAAAGCTTATAACGATCATTACGGGCATATGATGGGCGACCAGGCGCTGATCCGCGTCTCAGCCGCCATTCGAGATTCCGTACGATCCCGGGATGTGGTGGCGCGATTCGGCGGCGAAGAATTCATGGTTTTGCTGACCGCGATCGATCCGCAGCAGGCACAGGCCGCCGCCGAGCGTATTCGTCAGAAAGTGTACGACCTTAAAATACCCCACATGTTTAACGAAAACGTGGCAACCAACGTGACCGTCAGTATCGGCATTGCGCCGCTGGTAGAGCAGGATATTGAGGCCGCTATCGCCAGAGCGGATAAAGCCCTGTACGAGGCGAAAAATCTTGGGCGTAATAACACGCTGGTCAGCGATGAGCTGAGGGTAAACCGCCCTTCACTCTGAGCTATCTGTGCGGTGGCATCCGTCATCGCGACAAAGATCTTGCCATCGTTCATCGTCAACTATAGGATTAGCAATCATTATCATTTCGATTAACATCCTTATATTGCCATGGCTTATCGTTCCGCACCGATCGTTGAAGATGTCATCTGGCGTAGCCACCTTCCAGCAAAGATGCCCTCGCTGGCTGCTGCTGTACGCGAAACGATAGCCCAAACTCGTGAGCACCTGCTGGACTTTATTCGTCTTGACGAAATCCCCGTACCGGGCGCGATGACGCTACATGAATGGACGCAACCAGCGACGCTCAGTTCGCTGTTGGCCGTTTATTCAGACCATATCTATCGCAACCAGCCCACGCTGACACGCGAAAATAAGCCGCTGATTTCTCTCTGGGCGCAATGGTATATCGGGCTGATGATGCCCCCACTCATGGTAGCCCTGCTAACGCAAAAAGAGGCCATTGACGTCTCACCTGAACACATGCGCGTTGAGTTTCACGAAACGGGCCGTGCAGCCTGCTTCTGGATTGACGTCCACCAGGATCACCAGACTACAGACCTGTCGCCTCAACAACGCATGGAAACGCTGATTCTCTCGGCACTAACGCCGGTTGTGCAGGCGCTGGAAGCAACAGGCGAGATCAACGCCAGGCTTATCTGGAGCAATACCGGATATTTAATTCACTGGTATTTAACGGAAATGAAGCCATTGTTAGGTGAAGAGCTGCTGAACTCACTGCGGCAAACCTGCTTTTTTGAGAAACAACTCTCCTGCGGTCAGGATAATCCGTTGTGGCGTACCGTTGTTCCACGCGAAGGATTACTGGTGCGCAGAACCTGCTGCCAGCGTTACCGCCTGCCCGACGTTCAGCAATGCGGTGACTGTACGCTGAAGTAAGCGAGGAGCCGTAGCCCCTCGTCAACAATTTATGCAACCTGCTGGTTTTCCTCTTCTATACGCTGTGCTTCTTCTTTTTCCTGCGCCAATAGCTGCTTTTCATAGACCTTAAAGAATGGGAAATAGATGATCGCCGACACCAACGCCAGCAGGACGACCAGGATGGCCGCGCGATAATCCCAGCCTAACGCCCATGCCGCGCCAACCGGTGCCGGGGCCGTCCAGGGAACGACGGAAATCACCCGTCCAATTAAATCCAGCTTCATCGCCGCCCAGGCCAGCACCGCATTCACCATCGGGGCCAGCAGGAATGGGATAAAGAACACCGGGTTCATAACAATCGGCGTACCGAAAATCACCGGTTCGTTAATATTAAAAATGCTGGGGACCACGCTCAAACGCCCAATCGAGCGTAAATGAGCCGAACGGCTGCGCAGATAGCAAATCACTAACCCCATCGTCGCGCCGGACCCACCAACCACGATGAAAAACGTCCAGAATGCTTCCATAAAGATATGTGGCAAAGGTGCGCCCTGTGCCAGCGCCGACTGATTCATTCCGAGATTGGTTAGCCAGAACATTTGCAGCATCCCCGAAACAATCGCCGCACCATGGATCCCAGCAAACCACAGTAGATGACCAATCAGCACGGCCAGTAGTATCGCCGGGAGAGAATCAGCAGCGGATACCAGTGGTTTAAAGATAGCCATAATGGCCTGCGGAATTAGCATGTCAAACTGCGACTGTATCACCAGGCTCAGAGGGTACAGCGTTAGCACCACCACCAGCACCGGAATCAGCAGATCGAAGGAGTTTTTGATCATTGGCGGCACCTGATCGGGTAAACGGATGCCGATGTTGTGCGCCTTCAGGAAACGCATCATTTCCACACAGTAAATCGCCACGAGGATAGCAGTGAAAATTCCCGTCCCACCCAGGCTATCGACGGGCATCGCGCCTTTGGTTTTCGGCGCGGCAATCAGCAAAAAAGCCATGATGGACAACATCGCGCACATAAACGGATCTAACTGATGCGACTTCACATAGTGCTTACCCAGGTTATAAGCGATAGCCGCACAGATGTAGACCGACATGATCCCCATCGTCATATCAAACGGTGTGAGGATCTGGCCTTCAAACTGTTTTGCCATATCCAGCCATGCGCGGGCAAATCCCCATGTGGTATCAGGAGAAAATGGCGGGTAGGCGAAAACCAGCAGAAATGAACCAACGATCATAAAGGGCATAGCCGAAATAAACCCATCGCGGATTGCCATCACATGACGTTGTGAAGAGATTCGTCCGGCGACAGGGCTGACGTAGTTTTCAACAAAACGGAAAATCACATTAAACACAGCATGATTAGTAGACATAGCCGCTCTCCCGTTGCGCAAAACCCTGCAGCCATGCAGGCATCAACACCACCACGCAAAGCTCATTACACTTTTTCGCAACCGTGCCGGGAAGAACACCAGCGCTACTGCATTTTGAGTTAAGTTTCATAGATGGCTCTTATTATGTGATACAGAGGAAGTGACAACTTCAGTATTAATCGTCATTTCAACATTCTGCAACCGGTTACTGTAACCGGTTTCTTTGATTGTGAAGATGATCGAAAAACTGCCAATGTTGCCATATTGTTACAATAAAATATTTACAGCGAGCTTGCCCCTATGACAAATTACGCCATGCGGTTTTCTGCTGTATGGAGCTGCCCGTTGGCGATTTGGAGAGAAGAATGAGTTTGCAATCAGTACGCCAATTTTTGGCGCAACATGCCCCAGATATTGAGATCATCGAATTAGATCAGAGCACGGCAACCGTCGAGCTGGCAGCAAAAGCCCATAATGTCGAACCCGGTCAGATCGCGAAAACACTTTCGCTAAAAGTGAAGAACGACATCATTCTGGTCGTCGCCAAAGGCGATGCCCGGCTGGATAATAAAAAGCTAAAGAGCACATTCGGCGCCAAAGCCCGTATGCTGAGTAGTGATGAGGTCGTGAATGCGACGGGTCACCCCGTTGGCGGCGTTTGTCCTTTCGGGCTGGAAACACCGATATCGGTTTATTGCGATGTCTCTCTGAAGCACTATGCTGAAGTGCTGCCTGCGGCAGGGGCCATTCACAGCGCTGTTCGCATCACGCCGGAAAGGATGGCTGAGCTAACTTCAGCCACCTGGGTTGATGTGTGCCAATGATGTTTCACGCCCCGGGCCGGTGACTGAACCCGACACAAAATACGTCTACGTTGGCCGTCACGACGCCGCTTGTAGAATGGGTGTCGGTTCGCCTGCGCGCAGATACAGCAGGATATCGGCAGCATCCAGTAAACCCGCATCTGAGCTCACGCCCAGCTTGGACATTACGTTAAATTTATGCGCCCGAATGGTTTTAATATTCCGTTCAAGCTGAACGGCAATCTGCGGCATCGAATAGCCATTTGACATAAAACGCAGTATTTCTCGTTCTGTGGGGCTAAGCACACGGCTTTGATTGATAAACCAATGGTTTTTCGCGCTTTCGGTTGTCCGGGTAGGGCAATTCAACGACGTAAACAAAGCTTCCTGTAGCACAGTTAACGAAGAGGCTTTGCTAACGACCCCATCCAGCGGCAATGGTGACAGAGAGCCAATTAAACGTGCCTCAGCATCGTCATCGGCAATCACCACACGCCTGATGCGAGGGAAATTTATCGCCATCTCCGTCAGATAGGCGAGTCCTGCTCTGCGATCGGTTCTGATAGCAGAAAGAGAAAAAATTACTGCCGAAAATGACATTTTTAACATCGCCTGACTAAAAGCAGGCTGGTTCGAAAAGAGATGAAGTGCGTATTGGTCATCCGGCATGGTATTAAATAAATTCTCAATACCCACGCGACTCATCGCACATTTTTCTACAAGTGCGACGTTTCTTTTAATGCTTCTGCTTTCCATTCCGTGGTCTCCCCATATACTGAAGGTAAATTCAGTTCTCGCGATCCTTGAGAACTATTTATCCATGCGTACATTTCTGCATTGCTATGTATTGATAAGCGACGCATGGCGCTGTTCTTTTGGGCGCTGATTGTTTTATTACTTTTCTTAAGTAACGATGCAATCTGGTTAATTCCCCAACCTTTTCCCAGGAGTCTCAGCACTTTCCTCTCCGAGAGAGTAAGTGCAATTGAGCGGGCGCTATTGTCAGCCAACTCTGGCATTACGGGAGGGGAAATCAGAGATTTACTTATCCTCTCAGCTCGGGTATTTCCCGCGTGAATTACATTCACTAAACTTTCAATCGGCTCAGCATCAGATAACAGTGAACTGATCGGGCACATCAGCAGTTCGATGGCGAGAGGGTAAAAAACACGAGAGACAAGAAACACCCAATGAATATCACGGTATTGAGATAATAAAGAATAAAATTGTTCGCAAACTGAGCGAGGATGATTGCAGTCTGCTGATAAATCAGCAATCACCAAGTCAGCGCACCGCAACTGCAACAATGTCAGTTCTTCAACAGAACGACAGTAAGTCAATTCGTAATCAGCAAACTGTTCTTGCATTACACCTTTAAGCCCAGTTTGTACGATCGGTAATTTGCTAATAATAATTGCGTTTTTGCAGCGTCCTGGCAACATATCCCCTCCACATTCACCAGTCCGTATTCGCATTTATTAGAAGATCCCTGATAAATTAAACGTATTAATTAACAGAAAATCCCTAAACAATAGACGAGGTGAATTGTTTATCCTTGGATTTCATTCAAACATTAAAATAATGGCGCTATAATCCCAATAGCGTTCAAAATATTGAACCGTTATTACAAAATTACGCATAAATACATTCTATGTACAATTAAAAGAACTAAAATAGAACATTAGAATTGCTTACGTATTTGCCATCCTGATAAATAAAACTATCTTATCATGTGATACTGTTTTTATTGATTAGCAGGTAAGGCATGTAAGCGAGTACGACCTGCGTCTTTTTTCAACACAAAGATTGATCTTGCCAGAGCCAACTGGCTCATGCTTCATGATAAAAAGAAGACATTCACTATTCAATGAGATCCTTTTCAGTCAGAGCGAACCATGCAAACAGAGCAGTCGTCACAGCGAACGGTTACACGGTTATGTATACAATGTGGGCTTTTTTTACTCCAGCATGGTGCAGAAAGCGCGCTGGTTGACGAGTTATCCACTCGCCTCGGCCTGGCGCTTGGCATGGATAGCGTAGAAAGCGCCATCTCCTCCAACGCGATTGTCCTGACTACCATTAAAGATGGGCAATGCCTGACGTCGACCCGAAAAAATCATGATCGCGGCATTAACATGCACGTCGTGACGGAAGTGCAGCACATCGTTATTTTAGCGGAACACAAACTACTGGATCTAAAAGGCGTTGAGAAGCGCTTCAGCCAGATTAAGCCGCTACGCTATCCAAGATGGCTGGTCGCATTGATGGTCGGTTTGTCCTGCGCCTGCTTTTGCAAACTCAATAACGGCGGATGGGACGGCGCGGTGATCACCTTTTTCGCCAGCATGGTGGCGATGTATATCCGCCAGATTCTGGCGTCACGGCATTTGCATCCGCAAATCAACTTTTGTATCACTGCCTTTGTAGCGACCACAATATCCGGCCTGTTGCTGACGCTGCCGACCTTTAATCACACCCCAACCATCGCCATGGCTGCCAGCGTGCTGCTGCTGGTTCCGGGTTTTCCGTTGATCAATTCTGTCGCGGATATGTTTAAGGGGCACATTAATACCGGGCTGGCTCGCTGGGCCATTGCCAGTCTCCTGACGTTGGCGACTTGCATTGGGGTGGTTATGTCGATGACCTTATGGGGGCTGCGCGGATGGGCGTGATCGATTTCATTCTGGCGCTGATACAGGACATGATCCTGTCGGCGATCCCGGCTCTGGGCTTTGCCATGGTGTTTAACGTCCCGCACCGCGCGCTTCCCTGGTGTGCGTTACTCGGCGCGCTGGGCCATGGTTCACGAATGGTGATGATGAGCGCAGGGTTTAATATTGAATGGTCAACCTTTATGGCGTCGCTGCTGATTGGCTGCATTGGGATCCAGTGGTCGCGCTGGTATCTGGCGCATCCGAAAGTTTTCACCGTTGCGGCTGTGATCCCGATGTTCCCCGGGATCTCCGCCTACACCGCCATGATCTCCGCGGTAAAAATTGGCCATTTTGGCTACAGCGAAGCGCTGATGATTACCCTGTTAACCAATTTCCTGAAAGCCTCATCAATTGTTGGTGCGCTCTCTATCGGCTTATCCGTACCAGGCTTATGGCTGTATCGCAAACGCCCACGCGTCTAGCGCGGTAATTTCTTAGCATATCGCAGAGGGGGGAATCTCCCCCTCATCTGCTGCTCTCATGGTTCTCTGTGTTACTATAAAAGCAGTCCCTTCTCGGTTGTTGTTCAGTTTTGAGAAACATTATGCCCTGCAAAATTTTGACGCCGGACGTCATCAGCATTGACGCCTTACTACACGATCACCACGCGGTACTGGCAAAGTCTGCGGGTGGCGCCGTAGCGGTATTCGCCAACAATGCGCCAGCGTTTTACGCGCTGACGCCTGCGCGACTGGCTCAGTTGTTGGCGCTTGAAGAGAAGCTGTCACGTCCAGGAAGCGATGTGACGTTGGATGCGCAATTTTATGAAGAGCCGCAAGCTGCGCCCGTGGCCGTGCCAATGGGGAAATTTGCGATGTACGCTGACTGGCAGCCCGATGCCGACTTTCAGCGCCAGGCCGCTCTGTGGGGCGTGGCGTTAAGAGAACCGGTCACCGCCGAGGAACTGGCCTCATTCGTCGCCTACTGGCAGGCCGAAGGCAAAGTCTTTCACCATATTCAGTGGCAGCAAAAACTGGCGCGTAGCATCCAGATTGGCCGGGCCAGCAATGGCGGAATGCCAAAGCGCGATGTGAACAGTGTCAGCGAACCTGACAGCCATATTCCACCAGGTTTTAGAGGATAACGATGAAAAACGTTGGCGATCTGATGAAACGTCTGCAAAAAATGATGCCGCCCAATGTCGAGCCTGCCTTTAAAACGGGCGAAGAGCTACTGGCATGGCAAAAAGAGCAAGGTGAAATTCGTGCCGCAGCGCTGGCCCGCGAAAACCGGGCCATGAAAATGCAGCGCACATTCAACCGCTCCGGTATCCGTCCGCTGCACCAAAACTGTTCATTCGATAACTATCGGGTGGAATGCGAAGGTCAGATGAACGCCCTGAGCAAAGCCCGCCAGTACGTTGATGAGTTTGACGGCAACATCGCCAGCTTTATTTTCTCGGGCAAACCCGGCACCGGCAAAAACCATCTGGCGGCAGCTATCTGCAACGAACTGCTGCTCCGCGGTAAGTCGGTACTGATCATTACCGTGGCTGATATCATGTCGGCGATGAAAGAAACCTTTAGTAACCGTGAAACCAGCGAAGAACAGTTGCTCAACGATCTTAGCAATGTAGATCTGCTGGTGATCGATGAGATCGGCATGCAGACCGAATCCCGCTATGAAAAAGTGATCATCAATCAGATCGTCGATCGCCGATCGTCCTCAAAACGCCCGACCGGTATGTTAACCAACAGCAATATGGATGAAATGAACAAACTGCTGGGTGAGCGCGTGATGGATCGCATGCGTCTCGGTAACAGCCTGTGGGTGATTTTTAACTGGGACAGCTACCGTAGCCGGGTAACAGGAAAAGAGTATTAACGTATTAGGACCACTCCTAAAGCTGCCAGCGCTATACTGCGCTGAAAAGGCATAACACGAGTTGCATATAATGATGAAAACAACCAAACGTCTGCTGTGCTGTGCGCTTGCCGCCAGTACGCTCATCTCCACCAGCGTTTTTGCCGCCTCCTGGCAGGACTCGCTCTCCAGCGCGGCCAGCGAACTGAGCAAACAAAGCTCCGGCTCGCAGGGCAGCTCGTCGCTCTCCTCCCTGACCAGTCTGCTGAATGGCAGCAATCAGTCACTGACCTCAAGCAGCATGAATAACGCAGCCGGGATCCTGGAATATTGCGTCAAACAGAAACTGGCCTCGGTCACCGACGCGCAAAACGTCAAAAACCAGGTGCTGGATAAACTCGGCCTCAGTGCCCCAGAGCAGAAACAAGACACCAATTACATGGACGGCATTCAGGGCCTGCTCAACGCCAAAGATGGCCAACAGCTGGACCTGAACACGATTGGTAATAGCTCGCTGGCGAAGCAGGTAAAAACCAAGGCCTGCGATCTGGTGTTAAAACAGGGTATGAACTTCATTTCCTGAGGCATTAAATGCCGCGTATCCCCTGCGCGGCATCCCCCTATTCCTGCCGATACAGACCGCCATCACGAAAGCCGTAATTACCCGCCAAAAACGCGCATATCTAAACCAATTCTGAATAACAACGTAATTTAATGTCACTACAATTGCAGCAATATAACAACGCTATTACATTGTTCTCTCACCAAATGATTAGCCTGCCAGGCATGTGCCCGGTTTACTGAGGATCGACCGTGTCAGAATTAATCTCCATCACTCTGTTTCTCGCTTCAGTGCTGATTTATGCCTGGAAAGCGGGTCGCAATACCTGGTGGTTTGCCGCCACGTTAACGGTGCTGGGGATTTTTATTGTCTTAAATATCACACTGTATGCCAGTGACTATTTCACCGGCGACGGAATCAACGACGCGGTGCTTTATACTCTGACCAACAGCCTGACCGGCGCAGGTATCGGGAAATATATTCTGCCTGGCGTCGGCATTGCGCTGGCGCTGACGACCGTCTTCGTCGCCCTCGGCTGGATCCTTCGCCGCCGTCGCCATCACCCGCATCACGTGGGTTACAGCCTGTTGGCCCTGCTGCTGGCGCTGGCCTCCGTTGACGCCAGCCCGGCGTTTCACCAGATAACTGAACTGGTGAAATCTCAGTCGCGCGATGGCGATCCGGATTTCCTGACCTATTATAAAGAGCCGTCGAAAACCATCCCTCATCCGAAGCTGAACCTGGTTTATATCTACGGCGAAAGTCTCGAACGCACCTACTTTAATAACGAGGCGTTCCCGGATCTGACCCCGGAGCTCGGCGCGTTGAAAAACGAAGGCATGGATTTCAGCAACACCATGCAGCTACCAGGGACGGATTACACCATCGCTGGCATGGTCGCTTCGCAATGTGGCATCCCGTTATTTGCGCCATTTGAAGGCAACGCCTCGGCATCGGTTTCCAGCTTTTTCCCCAACAATATCTGTCTCGGCGATATCCTGAAAAACTCCGGCTACCAAAACTACTTTGTGCAGGGGGCCAACCTGCGCTTTGCCGGGAAGGATGTGTTCCTGAAATCTCACGGGTTTGATCATCTGTACGGCGCAGAAGAGTTAAAAAGCGTGGTGGCGGATCCCGCATATCGTAACGACTGGGGCTTTTACGATGACACCGTGCTGGACGAAGCATGGAAAAAATTTGAAGAACTATCGCGTTCAGGACAACGTTTTTCACTGTTTACCTTGACCGTGGATACCCATCATCCGGATGGATTTATCTCTCGTAGCTGTAACCGTAAACGTTATGACATCGACGGTAAGGCCAATCAATCTTTCAGCGCGGTGAGTTGCAGTCAGGAAAACATCGCTGAATTTATTAATAAAATCAAAGCATCCCCGTGGTTTAAAGATACCGTGATCGTGGTTTCTTCCGATCATCTGGCAATGAACAACACCGCCTGGAAGTATCTGAACAAGCAGGATCGCAACAACCTGTTCTTCGTGTTACGCGGCGACCAACCGCAACAGGATACGCTGGCGGTGAAACGTAACACGATGGATAACGGCGCAACGGTGCTGGATATTCTGGGCGGCGATAACTTTATCGGCCTTGGCCGCAGCAGTTTGTCGGGCGAATCCGTATCGGAAGTATTCCTCAACATCAAAGAAAAAATGCTGGCGTGGAAGCCCGATATCATCCGCCTGTGGAATTTCCCGAAAGAGATGAAAGAGTTCACCATTGACCAGGACAAGAACATGATCGCGTTCTCCGGCAGTCATTTCCGCCTGCCACTGCTGCTGCGCGTATCGGATAAACGCGTCGAACCACTACCAGAAAGCGAATACTCGGCGCCGTTGCGCTTCCAGTTGGCGGATTTCGCGCCGCGCGATAACTTTGTCTGGGTCGATCGCTGCTACAAAATGGCGCAGCTGTGGGCGCCGGAGTTGGCGCTTTCCACCGACTGGTGCGTCTCTCAGGGGCAACTGGGCGGGCAACAAATTGTGCAACACGTTGACAAAGCCAAATGGAAAAGCAAAACCGTCTTTAAAGACACGGTGATCGACATGGAGCGCTACAAAGGAAACGTCGATACGCTGAAAATTGTCGATAACGATATTCGCTACAAAGCCGACAGCTTCGTCTTTAACGTGGCGGGCGCGCCGGAAGAGGTGAAACAATTTAGTGGTATTTCACGCCCCGAATCCTGGGGACGCTGGTCCAATGCGCAGCTCAGTGAAGAGGTAAAAATCGAATACAAAGCGCCATTGCCGAAAAAATTCGATCTGGTCATCACCGCCAAAGCCTATGGCGATAACGCCAATCGCCCGATACCCGTGCGCGTTGGCAATGAGGAACAGACGCTGGTGTTAAGCCATGATATCAGCACCACTACCTTACATTTTGAAAACCCGGCGGATGCCGATACGCTGGTGATTATCCCACCCGATCCGGTCGCCACCAACGAGGGCAATATTCTCGGCCACTCGCCGCGGAAGCTGGGGATCGGGATGGTTGAAATCAAAGTGGTGGCAGCTCAGGGTTAAAAAAAACAGCGCCCAACACCACTCCGGGCGCTGCATGGCAACCTTATTCCAGACAGTTCACCGCCTGACGCATACCCTGCACCAGAATCATTTCCAGGTTGGCTGTCACCTGCTCAGCAAGACCTGGCAATAACGTTAAATCTTCCCCCCAGTGCGCGGCCTCGCCGAGCACTGCATTCACCAGTTCCCGCAGCGTTAAATCATTGCCAACTTGCGGCCACAGGCTGGCATACAGATTTATCCACTGCTCGTCATCCTGCAATGGATAGCCTTCCCCGGCCCGTTCACCGCGATAAAACGCCAACAGCGCGGCCAGAGCGAAGGTTAAGCGCACAGGCCAACATCCATTTTGCTGGCCCGCCAGCAGCTGCGGCAATATACGGGTGCGGAATTTGGTCATGCCGTTAAGCGCGATGGAAAGTAATTGATGGCGAATGTAGGGGTTCTGAAAACGCCCGCTCACCGCACCGGCAAATTCTCGCAGTTCATCGGCATCGAGATCCAATACCGGTATAATTTCCTCGCTAATCGCCCGCTCGACAAAACGGCGGACATCGGCATCCTGCATCGCTTCGCCAACGGTATCCAGCCCGCACAGCCAGGCAACCGGCACCAGTGCCGTATGCGCGCCGTTCAGAATCGCGACCTTACGTTCCTTGTACGGCTTAATATCGTTTACTACTCGGATATTCAGAGGGCATTGCGCCAGCTTTAACTCTTCAGCCAGCCATACAGGTCCCTGAATCACGAACAGATAAAAGTGTTCCGCGGTATCGAGAAATGCATCGTGATAGCCAAGCGTAGCTTCCAGCGCGGCGGCTTCTTCGCGCGGGTAGCCGGTAACAATGCGGTCAACCAGCGTGGAACAGAAGGTATTCGCCGTTTCCACCCAATCGGCAAACGCCGCAGGAAGCTGCCAGTCCTGCGCATACTGCAGCACCAGCGTTTTAAGCGCATCGCCGTTATAGTCGATCAGTTCGCAAGGAATAATCACCCAGCCCTTATCCACCGCCCCCGCAAAATGGTTAAAGCGCTCCAGCAGCAGTCGCGTCAGTTTGGCCGGAAAACTCACCGGCGGGGCATCATCCACACGGTCCGCCGCGTGATAGCTAATCCCGGCTTCAGTGGTGTTCGAAAACACAAAGCGGATGTCCGCATTGTGCGCCAGCGTCAGATACGCCGCGAAATCCTTGTACGGGTTGATTTCGTTATTCACCGAACGAATCAGCCGCGCCTCGCTTACCGCCTCGCCCAGCTCGTTCAACCCACGAATAAGCGTGGTATATAACCCATCCTGAGCATTCAGCGACGGCGGAAAATCGGTATTAATCGGGCGAACGATGGTCACGCCAGCATTGAGATCCGTTTTCTCATTAAGGATATCCAGTTGCCAGTCGACAAACGCCCGCAGAAAATTACCTTCACCAAACTGGATTACGCGCGTTGGGTAGCTCGCCCCCGGAAAATCACGTCGATTCAATGTTTTCATCACACTTATCCTCTCAGAACGTGATCACGCCTTTAATCAGTTCCCGGTTGTTAATCACGTCCCGCTCGTAGATCTCTGCAAGTTGGGCAAACGCGTAACGGTGCGTGAGCATCATGTCGGCGGTCAGTTTGCCTGCCGACATCAGGCGGCCCACCTTGGCAAAATCTTCCGGGGTCGCGTTGCGACTGCCCATCATGGTGGTCTCTTTCTTGTGGAACTCAGGATCGGAGAACTGTAAATCGCCTTTAAACAGCCCAACGAAAACGATGCTGCCGCCATGGCGAATCAAATTCACCGTGTTGTTCATCGCATGCTGATTCCCCGTGGCATCAATGACCTTTTGCGCCAGCGAGCCGCCAAACTGAGCGCGCAATTGCGCATCAAAATCTTCAGCAGACGGATCGATAACCGGAAGATCCAGTCGGGAAACCACATGCTCCCGGCGCGCGGGGCTGGTATCCGCCACCACCACTTGCGCGCCATCGGCTTTGGCAATCGCCGCCGCGCCCAGACCAATCGGACCGGCACCGACCACCAGCACCTGCTCACCCGGCGCTACCGCCGCCCGACGTACCGCATGTGCGCTGATGGCATAAGGCTCAATCAACGCCGCCGCCTGCGGGTCAATGCCCTGCGCATCCAGCAGGTTGGTCACCGGCACGGACAAGTATTCGCTGAAGCCGCCATCCTGGTGCACGCCAATCACTGAAATATTCTCGCAGCAGTTGGTGCGCCCGCTCTGGCATGCCGGACACTGCTGACAGGCCACGTAAGGAATAACCGCCACCTGCTGGCCATTTTTCAGATTTTGTATATTTTTACCCAGCCCGACAATTTCCCCACATATTTCATGGCCTAATACACGTGGATAGCTGAAAAAAGGTTGATTGCCGCCCCAGGCATGAATATCGGTGCCACAAATCCCCACCGACTTAATTTTAATTAATGCCTCACCCTCACCCGGAACAGGTATTTCACGCTCTTTCCAGACTAATTTTTTAGGTTCCTGGCAAATCAACGTATTCATCGTAGACATGATTCTGCTCTCCTGTTTTTTTGTTGCCTCAGATATCGACGAAAATAAAAAAACCGGAGAAAGCGGAAACGTAATCTGTGAATCTCAGCGCATAAAAATGTTTTAAATCGGGTTTTAATAGCGAAAAAGGAGACGCCATGAGCCGTTCACAGAACTTACGCCACAATGTGATTAACCAAATAATCGATGATATGGCGCGTGGTCATATCCCTTCCCCACTTCCGTCGCAAAGCGCGCTGGCCGAGATGTACAACATCAGTCGCACCACCGTGCGCCATATGCTGAGCCATTTAAGCGAATGCGGCGTACTGACGCAGGTCGGCAGCCACTATGTCATCGTGCGTAAACCTGACCATGACGACGGTTTTGCCTGCACCACCGCCTCCATGACCGAGCAAAACCGGATCTTCGAGCAGGCTTTTTTCACCATGATCAACCAGCGCCAGTTGCGCGCAGGCGAGAGTTTCTCCGAACTGCAGCTTGCCAGAGCCGCAGGCGTCAGTCCGGTCGTTGTGCGGGAATATCTTTTAAAATTCGAACGTTACAACCTGATTAAAAACGAAAAACGCGGTCAGTGGAGCATGAAGCAGTTCGATCAGGCCTATGCGGAACAGCTGTTTGAACTCAGAGAAATGCTTGAGACCCATTCTTTGCAGCATTTCCTCAATCTGCCCGATGATGACCCGCGCTGGCTGCAGGCCAAAACGCTGTTGGAGCGCCATCGCATCCTGCGCGACAGCATCGGCAGCAGCTTTCGTATGTTCTCGCAGTTAGACCGTGAGTTTCATGCTTTACTGCTCTCTGCTGCCGACAATATATTTTTTAATCAATCACTTGAAATCATCTCCGTGATTTTCCACTTCCACTATCAGTGGGATGAAAGCGATCTTAAACAGCGCAATATCATTGCCATCGATGAGCATATGACTATCCTCAGCGCGCTGATCTGCCGCAGCGACCTGGATGCCACCCTGGCGCTATGTAACCATTTGAATACAGCCAAACAATCGATGATCCGCTCCATCAATCAAAGTAGCGCTGCCGCGCATTAAGTACCGATAAAAAACAGCAAACCATTACCGGGAGCACGATTTTATAAAAATATAAACCCCTGAAAAATACCTCTTGCCTATGCTCACGCTAAGTCGACTGCATTAAAAACTTTTGTGAGCGGTGATGAGTAAATTGATTCATCACTGGTATTTTTTCAATACTGCACAGCCCACTGCTGTGTGAAAATAAATTATTGAGGTTCAGGAGTCCGGCGTGGAAAAAAATAATATTACCCTCGACCCGAGTTCTTCGTTTGACACGTCGTCATCAGCGGATATTAATGTTCCGCCTGAGGGCATGGTACAACGCAGTAGCCGAATTAAACGTATTCAGACCACAGCAATGATTTTATTATTTTTTGCTGCGGTGATTAATTACCTCGACCGTAGTTCATTATCAGTCGCCAACTTAACAATTCGGGAAGAATTGGGGCTGAGCGCCACGCAAATCGGCGTCCTGCTGTCGGTCTTCTCTCTCGCTTACGGTATTGCACAACTGCCCTGCGGCCCGCTGCTGGATCGCAAGGGTCCGCGCATTATGTTAGGACTCGGGATGTTCTTCTGGTCGCTGTTTCAGGCGCTGTCCGGGATGGTACACAGCTTCACTCAGTTTGTGCTGGTGCGTATTGGCATGGGGATCGGCGAAGCGCCCATGAACCCGTGCGGCGTAAAAGTCATCAACGACTGGTTTAACATCAAAGAGCGCGGCCGCCCCATGGGTTTATTTAACGCCGCCTCCACCATCGGCGTCGCTATTAGTCCACCGATTCTGGCTGCAATGATGCTGGTTATGGGCTGGCGCTGGATGTTTATTACCATCGGCGTGCTGGGCATTTTCCTCGCTATCGGCTGGTACATGTTGTATCGCAACCGCGAGCAGATTAATCTGAGCGCCACAGAACAGGCTTACCTGAACGCCGGCAGCGTCAATGCCCGCCGCGATCCGCTGAGCTTTGCCGAATGGCGCAGCCTGTTCCGCAACCGTACCATGTGGGGCATGATGCTGGGCTTTAGCGGCATCAACTACACCGCATGGTTATACCTGGCCTGGCTGCCGGGCTACCTGCAGACCTCCTATAACCTGGATTTAAAAAGCACCGGCTTAATGGCGGCCATTCCGTTCCTGTTTGGCGCAGCTGGCATGCTGATTAACGGTTTTGTCACCGACTGGCTGGTGAAAGGCGGTATGGCACCGATTAAGAGCCGGAAGATTTGTATTATCGCCGGGATGTTCTGCTCTGCAGCCTTCACCTTCGTGGTACCGCAGGCGACAACGTCAATGGCCGCGGTGTTACTGATCGGTATGGCGCTGTTCTGTATCCACTTCGCCGGAACCTCCTGCTGGGGCTTGATCCACGTCGCCGTCGCCTCACGTATGACCGCCTCCGTAGGCAGTATCCAGAACTTTGCCAGTTTTATCTGCGCGTCCTTCGCGCCGATCGTTACCGGCTTTATTGTGGATACCACTAACTCTTTCCGCCTGGCGCTGATTATCTGCGGTTGCGTCACCATGGTGGGCGCCCTCGCCTACATCATCCTGGTGCGCCAGCCCATTAGCGATCCGCGTAAAGATTAATCCTCCAGATGCCCGATAACACCGCGCTTATCGGGCATGTTATGCTCCACGTATGAACATTATCTTGCGCGCCACGACTCTGGCAGAAACTGCCGCTCTTCCCGCCATCGAACGATCTGCGGGGCAACGTTTTTTACTCATCCCCGACCTGGCGTGGATTGCTGACGACCAGATTATATCGGCTGCTCAGCATCGGGCATTTGCCTCCGCTGGCATGAGCTGGCTGGCGCAGGTCGATGGGCGTCCGGTCGGTTTTTTGGTAGCCGAAACGCTGGGGTCATCGCTGTTTATTGCTGAACTGTCGCTGCATCTGGAGTGGCAGGGAAAAGGAATTGGCCGCAGATTGATTGGCTATGTTGCCGAGCAGGCTCGGGAGAAAGGTTATACGTCACTAACGCTGACCACTTTCCGCGATGTGCCGTGGAATGCGCCATTGTATGCGCGACTGGGTTTTGAAATGCTGGCTGACGAGACGCTTTCGCCGGAATTGCGCGAAAAAAGAGCTGAAGAGGTGGCGCACGGGCAGACGTACGAACGACGCTGCGCCATGCGCCTGATGCTGCGTTGATTGCCCGATGGCGGCTACGCCTTATCGGGCATCACAGGCTTAGAACGTTTCCCAGTTATCCCCGGCATCAGTTACCGCTGCTTTACGCGGCTGGACCGTTGAAACTGGTTTAGCGGCGGCAACGTCGCGCTCGCGCTGCTGGTCATGCTGAATACGGAACACGGCTACGGCCTGGGTCAGACGGCTGGCCTGCTCTTCCAGTGCCGCGGCGGCAGCGGCGGATTCTTCCACCAGCGAGGCGTTCTGCTGCGTCACGCGATCCATCTCTGCAACGGCCAGACCCACCTGGTCGATGCCGCGGCTCTGCTCATCAGAGGCGGAGGCAATTTCACCCATGATATCGGTCACGCGGGTTACCGCATTGACGATCTCATCCATGGTTTCACCGGCGCTTTCCACCAGCGTTGACCCCACATCCACACGGCTGACCGAGTCTTCAATCAGGCTCTTGATCTCGCGCGCGGCCTGCGCACTACGCTGGGCCAGGTTACGCACTTCACCCGCAACCACTGCAAAACCACGCCCCTGCTCGCCCGCACGTGCGGCTTCTACCGCGGCGTTGAGCGCCAGAATATTGGTCTGGAAGGCAATACCGTCGATAACGCTAATAATATCGGCGATTTTCTGCGAACTGGAAGCGATATCGCGCATGGTTTGCACCACGTTATCGACCACTTTACCGCCTTTCTGCGCGGTTTCCGAAGCGCTCAGCGCCAGATGGCTGGCCTGACGCGCGTTTTCGGCGTTCTGCTTCACGGTCGCCGTCAGCTGTTCCATGCTGGCCGCCGTTTCTTCCAGAGAAGCTGCCTGCTGCTCGGTACGTGAGGAGAGATCGTTATTGCCCATCGCAATCTCGCTGGCGCCGCTGTAAATCGCGTTAGCGCCGTTACGCACGTCACCCACGGTGTTCATCAGTTCACCCTGCATGTGGCGCAGGCTTTCCGCCAGTTGTCCAATCTCGTTGGAACCTTCCACCTCAATACGCTTCACCAAATCGCCGCTGGCGATATGACGAATGCTTTCAATCAGGCGGTTCATCGGAGAGATCAGCGTCAGTTTGATACCAAACCACACCGCAACGATAGCGGCCAGCACGGTAATCAGTACACACACCAGCACCCACATCGCCTGGCTATAGGAAGCGTTATTGTCCTCAACCGCGATGTCATACAGGCGATCGTTCTGCTGCATGTAACTCATGTACTGCTTCTCAAAACCGTCCTGATAGCTCTGAGTCGGTTGATCAAAAAACGCGTTGATCTTGCCTTCACCCAGTAACTGGATCAGCTCCGCCAGCGCGCCGTGATAGATGTCATAGGTGCGGTTGATCTCCTGGAACGCGGCTTCGCTTTGACGCGGATCGCGCGGAAGCGACTCGTAAATCGCCCAGTTTTTTTCGGTCAGCTTCAGGGCATTGCTCGCCACCTGCATCAGTTCTGCAACGGTCGCGCCGCTGCCGATGTTGCTCTGATCCATCATGTAGCGAATCCCCGCCCGGTTCAGGGTATTACGCGTTTGCAGTAGCTCAACCCAGGTAGCGTTCAGCGCAGACTGCTGCTGGCGAATGGTTTGCAGAACGGTAAAGTTCTCTTTGTCATTCTTCAGTGAGTTAAAAAACAAGCCGCCTGAGGCGAGCTGTAAAAGGCCAAATAGCGCCAATACCAGCAGTAAGCTGGTAACAATCTTCATTCGTTTTAACATGTTTTCTCTTTCCGCTAGACAGATGTCAGAATTTTCGGCCTGGAAAGGGAAAACTTTATGGAATTCGTTCGAAAAGCAGATGTTCCGGCGACATATCCCGCAGAAAAAAGCAGCAACACCTAATAGTTCAAGTAACGAACAATAGCATCAATGCCTCCCCTACCTTTTCAGAGGGCTTTTCATTCATACGCACTTCGACTACCAATGATAGTCTTGTCTCCCATCGCTAAAACAAGGAAGTCCTTCTGTGAAAAAGAAATTTCTCGACTTACTCTCCCATTCGTTTGCCTTCATGACGCTGGGATTCATTTTAGGGTTATTTACCCCTGTCGTGCCGAAGCTATTTATCCCGGAGATTACGGGCATTTTAATGGAAAGTATCGCGCCCAAAAGTATCATGTTACTGTTAATCACTGATGCGTTATTCACCGTCGTTTTACTCAAGTTATGTGGAACATTCGATCCGCAAAAGAAAGTGGCTGCATGCTTCTACAAAATTTTTTCTTTTACACTCAATAAACTTGGAAAATCTATTACCGCGGCCACTTTTGGCGCTCTGTTCGGCCTCACACTGGCAACTTTGTTCTACGGTGAGTTTTGCTTGGCGGGTGTCGGCGTAAAATTTTCTCTAATGTTGATTGTGATATGGGGCACGTTTGACTTCCTTAGTCACATGGGTAAAAACGCGGTCGACAAAATAGAGAGGCGTATGTTTTATTTCGTGGTTATTGGCATTACCGCCTACTACATCTACATCATTGCCACTCAAACACAGGTATCCACTCCCTGCGTGTGAACAACAAGCCTGAAAATGTGTGACTAAAATCACATATTTTCAAGCTATTATGCCGAATAAAAACCGCTCACTGACACTTGAGACCGCTTAAGCTGACATACAACCGCTCACTTATTTACCTTACTTTACGCGCGTAATTCTCTGGCAAGATCCCTCCAACATAGCAGTCAATTTACCTCCTCAAACACAAGATCAAACCCACGCGGCTTCGGCCAATTATTAATTAGATACCAGGTTTTACTATGGATACGAAAAAGATATTCAAGCACATACCCTGGGTGATTCTTGGAATCATCGGTGCATTCTGCCTCTCGGTAGTGGCATTACGTCGGGGTGAGCACATTAGTGCCCTGTGGATCGTGGTGGCCTCAGTTTCTGTTTATCTGGTGGCCTATCGTTACTACAGTCTGTACATCGCCCAGAAAGTGATGAAACTTGACCCGACGCGCGCCACGCCGGCGGTCATCAACAATGATGGTCTGAACTACGTTCCTACTAACCGTAACGTATTGTTTGGGCACCACTTTGCCGCTATCGCCGGTGCAGGTCCGCTGGTTGGACCGGTACTGGCCGCGCAGATGGGCTACCTGCCCGGTACGCTATGGCTGCTGGCAGGCGTGGTGCTGGCCGGTGCGGTACAGGACTTCATGGTGCTGTTTATCTCTTCCCGCCGTAACGGTGCATCTCTGGGCGAGATGATCAAAGAAGAGATGGGCCCAATCCCGGGAACCATTGCCCTGTTCGGCTGCTTCTTAATCATGATCATCATCCTGGCGGTACTGGCGCTGATCGTGGTGAAAGCGCTGGCGGAAAGCCCGTGGGGTGTCTTCACCGTCTGCTCAACCGTACCGATTGCGCTGTTTATGGGGATCTACATGCGATTCCTGCGCCCAGGCCGTGTGGGCGAAGTGTCGGTAATTGGTATTGTGCTGCTGGTAGCTTCAATCTACTTCGGCGGCGTGATTGCGCACGATCCGTTCTGGGGCCCGGCGCTGACCTTTAAAGACACCACCATCACCTTTACCCTGATCGGTTACGCGTTTATCTCTGCGCTGCTGCCGGTATGGCTGATCCTCGCCCCGCGCGACTATCTGGCGACCTTCCTGAAAATCGGCGTTATCGTCGGCCTGGCGGTGGGGATTGTTATCCTCAACCCGGAACTGAAAATGCCGGCGATGACGCAGTACGTTGATGGTACTGGCCCGCTGTGGAAAGGCGCACTGTTCCCGTTCCTGTTCATCACCATCGCCTGTGGTGCGGTATCTGGCTTCCACGCGCTGATTGCTTCCGGTACCACGCCGAAGCTGCTGGCTTGTGAAACCGACGCGCGTTTCATTGGCTATGGCGCAATGCTGATGGAATCCTTCGTGGCGATTATGGCGCTGGTTGCCGCCTCCATCATCGAACCGGGTCTGTACTTCGCGATGAACACCCCGCCTGCGGGCCTTGGCATCACCATGCCGAACCTGCATGAAATGAGCGGTGAGAACGCGCCGCTGATTATAGCGCAGTTGAAAGATGTCACCGCACATGCGGCGGCGACCGTCAGCTCCTGGGGCTTCGTGATTTCGCCTGAGCAGATCCTGCAGACCGCGAAAGACATCGGTGAACCGTCCGTTCTGAACCGCGCAGGTGGCGCGCCGACGCTGGCTGTGGGTATCGCTCACGTGTTCCACAAAGTACTGCCGATGGCTGACATGGGTTTCTGGTACCACTTCGGTATTCTGTTCGAAGCACTGTTCATCCTGACAGCACTGGATGCCGGTACCCGTTCTGGCCGCTTTATGCTGCAGGATTTACTGGGTAACTTCGTCCCGTTCCTGAAGAAAACCGACTCTCTGGTGGCGGGTGTCATCGGTACTGCGGGCTGCGTAGGCCTGTGGGGTTACCTGCTGTATCAAGGCGTGGTTGACCCGCTGGGCGGCGTTAAGAGCCTGTGGCCGCTGTTCGGTATCTCTAACCAGATGCTGGCTGCCGTGGCGCTGGTTCTCGGCACCGTGGTGCTGGTTAAAATGCAGCGCACCAAATACATCTGGGTTACCGTGGTTCCGGCAGTATGGCTGCTGATCTGCACCACCTGGGCGCTGGGTCTGAAACTGTTCAGCACCAACCCGCAGATGGAAGGCTTCTTCTTTATGGCGAATCAGTACAAAGAGAAGATTGCTAACGGCGGCGAACTGACCGCTCAGCAGATTGCCAATATGAACCATATCGTCGTCAACAACTACACCAACGCAGGTCTGAGTATTCTGTTCCTGGTGGTGGTGTACAGCATCATTTTCTACGGGTTCCGTACCTGGCAGAAAGCCCGCGCCATCAACGGCCGCTCCGATAAAGAGACGCCGTATGTACCGGTGCCGGAAGGCGGCGTGAAGACCTCTTCACACCACTAAGATGTATTCAGCCCCGCTTCGGCGGGGCTTTTCGCTTATCAGGATTGTTTATGTTTGGTACTTTAGGGCAAGCTAAAAAATATCTCGGTCAGGCGGCGAAGATGCTGATTGGCATTCCGGACTACGACAACTACGTCGAGCACATGAAGACCAACCATCCCGATAAGCCGTACATGACCTACGAAGAATTCTTCCGCGAGCGCCAGGAAGCCCGCTACGGTAGCGGCGGAAGCAGTTGCTGTTAGAAGGAGAAGTGAATGACCCCGATTGCAGTTACCCTACTCACCGGTTTTCTTGGCGCGGGTAAAACCACCCTGCTACGCCATATTCTCAACGAGCAGCACGGTTACAAGATTGCCGTTATCGAAAATGAATTCGGCGAAGTCTCAGTGGACGATCAGCTGATCGGCGACCGCGCCACGCAGATTAAGACCCTGACCAACGGCTGCATTTGCTGTACCCGCTCCAGTGAGCTGGAAGATGCCTTGTTAGACCTGCTCGACAACCTCGACAAAGGCACTATCAATTTTGACCGTCTGGTGATCGAGTGCACCGGCATGGCCGACCCCGGCCCGATTATCCAGACCTTTTTCTCCCATGAAGTGATTTGCGAACGCTACCTGCTGGACGGCGTGATTGCGCTGGTTGACGCGGTGCATGCTGACGATCAGATGAACCAGTTCACCATCGCCCAGTCGCAGGTCGGCTATGCTGACCGCATCCTGCTGACCAAAACCGACGTCGCAGGTGAAAGCGAGAAACTGCGTGAGCGCCTGGCGCGCATCAACGCCCGTGCGCCGATTTACACCGTGACGCATGGCGACATCGATCTTTCGCTGCTGTTCGACACCAACGGTTTTATGCTGGAAGAGAACGTAGTCAGCGCCAAACCGCGCTTCCACTTTATCGCTGACAAGCAAAACGATATCTCCTCGATCGTCGTTGAACTGGATTACCCGGTTAACATCAGCGACGTGTCGCGTGTAATGGAAAACCTGCTGCTGGAATCCGCCGAGAAGCTGCTGCGCTATAAAGGCATGCTGTGGATTGAAGGCGAGCCAAACCGCCTGCTGTTCCAGGGCGTCCAGCGCCTGTACAGCGCCGACTGGGACCGCCCGTGGGGCGACGAAACGCCGCACAGCCTGCTGGTGTTTATTGGTATTAATCTGCCGGAAGATGAGATCAGAGCCGCGTTTGCGGGATTGAAGAAGTAGATTTTGTAGGCCGGATAAGGCGCAGCCGCCATCCGGCACTGGCCGTTTTCATTCCGATAAATGATTCACCCCATGGAATTTTTCACCTGGTATGGCAAGCTATTGCCATTGCACTCGTTAAGGGACCAACGTGAAAAATTACAAAGTGATTACCCCGCTTTTTCCGACCTACGCCCAGGTAAAAGCGATGATGAAAGCCGTTTCAGGCTATTCCTTGAAAGCCGTGCGGGATATGATTACCGCCATTCACGAGCAAACAGGAACCCCGCAACAACCCGTTGATTGGTCCGAACCGGATCTGTGGATCAGCGAGCGCTTATCAGGTGAAGATGCCGAAATCGCCCGCCGTATCTGGGATACCGATAACCATATTCTTAACCCACGCCACAGCTACGGCTGCTATTTGTTCCTCAACTATCCTCAGTTTGACCTGATGAAAAGCACGCCAGATGATGCCTGGCAACCCACTACTCGTGGGCAACAATTTCTGCATGATGACGAAAAGACATTGCGTTCGCTTGACGATCAGGAAGGCAACCTGCAGCTTCTGGAACTGCTGGCTGGTCGGGAAATGTCGCGTCGCGCGGATTTACTTCCCGAATGGCAAGCCTTTCTGCACCAGCACTCTAAATTCGCTTCTGCCAGTTCCGTTAAGAGCACGCTCTACTCTCGCCTCAATAACCTAATCGACCGCGAAATGGTTAACCGCGAAGGTATGAGCTATCGCATTACCGATGCCGGGCGAGCCTGGCTTGGCAAAGCGCTGCCGGCCCGAAAAAGCGATCCGCGTAAAGAACTTTTAGACGCCGTGAAGCGCTATAACGAACAGCAAAAAGAACTGCTGCGCGAGCAAATCAGCACCATGAATCCGTACAAGTTTGAGCATCTGGTTGGGCAATTGCTGGAAGCGATGGGCTACGAACAAGTTGAAGTGACCAAAGCCTCCGGCGATAAAGGTGTGGACGTGATTGGTCAGGTGCAGGTGGGCATCACCACCATCACCGAAGTCGTACAGGTGAAGCGGATGCAAAATACCATTACTCGCCCGTACATCGATCAGCTGCGCGGCGCACTGCCCTACCATAAAGCCATTCGCGGCACGCTGATCACCACCGGCAAGTTTGCCACCAAATGTGCAGAAGCGGCGCTGTTTCCGGGAGCCGCCCCTATCACGCTGATTGACGGCGATCGCCTGCTGGAAATGTTGATAGAAAATAACGTTGGCATTCGACGCAGCAATGCTGTCGAGCTGCTGGATGTCGATTTACAGCTGTTTGATGAGCTGGAGATTGAGTAACGTGCAAAGCGCGGTAGCAAAGCTATTTCTGTTCATGGCTTGCATAACAATATTGTGTAAAATCAGAGCAATCCCATTATCGGTAGAGAACGGACATGGCTGACCTGAACCTGAGTACCCTGACGGAAGCAGACATCATCACCAAACGCGTTATGCCCGCCATCCTTGATGCTGGCTGGAACGACGCAACGCAAATCAGACAAGAGGTCAAACTCCGGGACGGTAAGGTCATCGTGCGCGGCAAAGTCGCGGCGCGTAGAACGGTGAAATCCGCCGATATCGTGCTGTATTACAAGCCGGGCATTCCGCTGGCAGTGATTGAAGCCAAAGCCAACAAGCATGAAATCGGCAAAGGGATGCAGCAGGGCATCGAGTACGCACGCCTGCTGGACGTTCCTTTTGTTTTTGCCACCAATGGCGATGGCTTTATCTTCCACGATGCCACAGTTGCTGACGGCGAACTAATGGAAAAACCGATTACCCTTGGCGAATTCCCATCTCCCTCAGAACTGTGGCAAAAATTATGCTTATCAAAAGGCTATACTGAAGCTCAGCTTCCGGTGATTACCCAGGACTACTACGACGACGGCAGCGGCAAAGCGCCGCGTTATTACCAGCTACAGGCCATCAATAAAACCATTGAAGCCGTTTCCGCCGGGCAGAACCGCGTTCTGCTGGTGATGGCAACCGGCACCGGGAAAACCTACACCGCCTTCCAGATTATCTGGCGCTTATGGAAAGCGAAAAGTAAGAAGCGGATCCTGTTCCTCGCCGATCGCAACATTCTGGTCGATCAGACCAAAAACAACGACTTCCTGCCGTTTGGCACGGCGATGACCAAGGTCACCGGGCGCACCATCGACCCGGCATTTGAAATCCATCTCGCGCTGTACCAGGCCATCACCGGCCCGGAAGAAGATCAAAAAGCCTTTAAACAGGTGGCCCCGGATTTCTTTGACCTGATTGTCATCGACGAATGCCATCGCGGCAGCGCTTCGGAAGACAGCGCGTGGCGCGAAATCCTCGACTATTTCAGCACCGCCACGCAGATTGGCTTAACCGCCACACCGAAAGAGACCCATGAAGTCTCCAGCACTGATTACTTCGGCGACCCGGTGTATATCTACTCGCTGAAAGAAGGCATCGAAGACGGCTTCCTTGCCCCTTATAAAGTGGTGCGCGTCGACATCGACGTTGATCTTCAGGGCTGGCGTCCCACCAAAGGCCAGACGGATAAAAACGGCGAGCTGATTGACGACCGCATCTACAACCAGAAAGATTTTGATCGCACGATGGTGATTGATGAACGCACCGAACTGGTGGCGAAAACCATTACCGATTACCTCAAACGCACCAATCCGATGGATAAAACCATCATCTTCTGTAACGACATCGATCACGCGGAGCGGATGCGCCGCGCGCTGGTCAATCTCAACCCGGAACAGGTCAAAAAGAACGACAAGTACGTGATGAAAATCACCGGCGATGACGACATTGGCAAAGCCCAACTGGATAACTTTATTAACCCCAAAAAGGCCTATCCGGTTATCGCCACCACCTCCGAACTGATGACCACCGGCGTGGATGCCAAAACCTGCAAACTGGTGGTGCTGGACCAAAACATTCAGTCGATGACCAAGTTCAAGCAGATCATCGGCCGCGGCACCCGCATCGATGAACGCTACGGCAAGCTATGGTTCACCATCCTCGACTTCAAAAAGGCCACCGAACTGTTTGCCGACGAACGCTTCGACGGCATCCCGGAAAAGGTGATGGATACCACGCCGGAAGATATCGCCGACCCGGACTCTGATTTTGAAGAGCAGTTCGACGAGCACGAAGAAGAGACTGAAGATGAAATCACCGGTGCTGATGAAGATCCCGCGCCGTATACCATCACCGGCTCAGACGATGTCGGCCCACTGCCGGAAGACGACGAGAACAAAGTGCGCAAGTTTCACGTCAACGGCGTCGCCGTGGGCGTGATTGCCCAGCGCGTGCAGTATTACGACGCCGACGGCAAGCTGGTCACTGAATCCTTCAAAGATTACACCCGCAAAACGCTGCTCAAAGAGTACGCCTCGCTGGATGATTTCACCCGCAAGTGGCAGGACGCCGAGCGCAAAGAAGCCATCATCAAGGAACTGGAGCAGCAGGGGATCATCTGGGAAGTGCTGGCGGAAGAGGTCGGTAAAGAGCTCGACCCGTTCGACATGCTGTGCCACGTGGTGTATGGTCAGCCGCCGTTAACCCGCAAAGAGCGGGCGGAGAACGTGCGTAAGCGCAACTACTTCACCAAATACTCCGACGCCGCGCAGGCGGTGCTGAACACGCTGCTGGATAAATACGCCGACGCGGGCGTGCAGGAAATAGAGAGTATTCATGTGCTGAAGCTCAAGCCGTTCGACAGCATGGGTACGCTGCCGGAGATCATTAAAAGCGGATTCGGCGACCGTAACGGGTATAATCAGGCCATCAGCGAGCTGGAGAGCGAAATCTACCACTTACCGCCCCGCTCCGCGTAACCACTCCCCTCTTGCGCCTTCTGCTGCCGCCGCGTAGCAGAAGGCCTTATTGTTAATGAAACACGGAACACATCATGTCAATCAGCTCGGTTATCAAATCATTACAGGACATTATGCGCAAAGACGCCGGCGTGGACGGCGATGCGCAGCGCCTCGGCCAGCTCTCCTGGCTGCTGTTTCTGAAAATCTTTGACGCCCAGGAAGAAGCGCTGGAACTGGAGCAGGATAACTATCAGTACCCGATCCCGCAGCGCTACCTGTGGCGCACTTGGGCGGCAAACGCCGAGGGCATTACCGGCGACGCCCTGCTGGAGTTCGTCAATGACGACCTGTTCCCAACGCTGAAAAACCTCACCGCCCCCATCGATAAAAACCCGCGCGGCTTTGTGGTCAGACAGGCGTTCAGCGATGCCTATAACTACATGAAAAACGGCACCCTGCTGCGTCAGGTGATCAACAAGCTCAACGAAATAGACTTTACCAGCGCCAGCGAACGCCACCTGTTCGGCGACATTTACGAACAGATCCTCAAAGATCTGCAATCGGCGGGCAATGCCGGTGAATTCTATACTCCGCGCGCCGTCACCCGCTTTATGGTTGATCGCGTTGATCCGAAGCTCGGTGAGTCGATTATGGACCCGGCCTGCGGCACCGGTGGCTTCCTCGCCTGCGCGTTCGATCACGTAAAAAACAACTACGTGAAGAGCGTGGCCGATCACCAGACGCTGCAACAGCAGATCCACGGCGTAGAGAAAAAACAGCTCCCGCATCTGCTGGCAACCACCAATATGCTGCTGCACGGCATCGAAGTGCCGGTGCAAATCCGTCACGACAACACCCTCAACAAGCCGCTGTCGTCGTGGGATGAACAGCTGAATGTGATCGTCACCAACCCGCCGTTCGGCGGCACCGAAGAAGACGGTATCGAGAAGAACTTCCCGGCAGAGATGCAGACTCGCGAAACGGCGGATCTGTTCCTGCAACTGATCGTTGAAGTGCTGGCGAAAAACGGCCGCGCGGCGGTGGTACTGCCGGACGGTACGCTGTTTGGCGAAGGCGTGAAAACCAAGATCAAAAAGCTGCTCACCGAGGAGTGCAATCTGCACACCATCGTGCGTCTGCCGAACGGTGTGTTTAACCCATACACCGGGATCAAAACCAACCTGCTGTTCTTTACCAAAGGCCTGCCGACGAAAGACATCTGGTTCTACGAGCACCCGTACCCGGCGGGCGTGAAGAACTACAGCAAAACTAAGCCGATGAAGTTTGAAGAGTTCCAGGCCGAGATCGACTGGTGGGGCAACGAGGCCGACGGCTTCGCCAGCCGCGTCGAGAACGAGCAGGCGTGGAAGGTCAGCATCGACGAGGTGATTGCCCGCAACTTTAACCTCGATATCAAGAACCCGCACCAGGCGGAAACCGTCAGCCACGATCCAGATGAACTGCTGGCGCAATATGCCAAACAGCAGGAAGCGATCCAGACCCTGCGCCACCAGCTGCGCGATATTCTCGGCGCGGCGCTCTCCGGTAAGGAGGCCAACTGATGGCGGTGGAAAAACTGATTGTCGACCATATCGACACCTGGACCACGGCGCTGCAAACCCGCTCCACGGCCGGGCGCGGCAGCTCGGGCAAGATTGACCTGTACGGGATTAAAAAGCTGCGCGAGCTGATCCTGGAGCTGGCGGTGCGCGGCAAGCTGGTGCCGCAGGATCCGAACGACGAGCCAGCGTCAGAATTGCTGAAACGCATTGCGGCGGAAAAGGCCGAGCTGGTGAAGCAGGGGAAAATTAAAAAGCCCAAGCCGCTGCCGGAGATTAGCGAGGAGGAGAAACCGTTTGAGCTGCCAGAGGGGTGGGAATGGATACAGATTAGTGAAATTGGTCATGATTGGGGACAAAAAACACCTGATGAAGAGTTCACTTACATTGATGTCGGCTCGATAAATAAAGAGTATGGTATTATTGAAGAGCCATCTATTCTTTCAGCAAAAGATGCACCATCCCGAGCAAGAAAAATTGTTCAAAAAGGAACCGTCATATATTCAACTGTTCGCCCATATTTATTGAATATAGCGATCATTGAGAGCGTCTTCTCCCCAGAGCCGATCGCTAGCACAGCCTTTGCTATTATTCATCCTTACACCGCGATGAATGCTAATTTCATATATTATTATCTACGCTCTCCTGTATTTATTAATTATGTTGAAAGTTGTCAGACAGGAGTTGCCTATCCGGCAATCAATGACAAGCAGTTCTTTTCTGGGATAATCGCAGTTCCGCCGTCATCCGAACAGGTCCGCATAACTAAAAAAATCAAAGAACTCATGTCCCTCTGCGACCAACTGGAGCAGCACTCACTGACCAATCTGGACGCCCATCAACAGCTGGTTGAAACCCTGCTAACCACGCTAACCGACAGCCAGAACGCCGATGAACTAGCCGAAAACTGGGCGCGTATCAGCGAGTATTTCGACACGCTGTTTACCACCGAAGCCAACATTGACGCCTTAAAACAGACCATTCTGCAACTGGCGGTGATGGGCAAACTGGTGTCGCAGGATCCGAACGACGAACCGGCCTCTGAACTGCTCAAACGTATTGCGCAGGAAAAAGCGCAACTGGTGAAAGACGGGAAAATTAAAAAACAAAAACCGTTACCGCCGATTAGTGATGAGGAAAAGCCGTTTGAACTTCCGGACGGGTGGGAATGGTGTCTATTTGAAGACGTCGTTGATATTCAAAGCGGTATAACTAAAGGAAGAAATTTAGCCAACCGAAAGCTGATTTCAATCCCTTATCTACGTGTGGCTAACGTTCAGCGTGGTTATCTTGACCTGTCAGAAGTTAAAGAAATTGAAATTCCTGAGGAAGAGAAGGATAAATACCATGTTATTAAGGGCGACCTTTTAATAACAGAAGGTGGTGACTGGGATACTGTTGGTAGAACAACTGTGTGGTGCCATGATTGGTATATAGCAAATCAAAACCATGTTTTCAAAGGAAGAATTATAGGACAAGACATTGATCCTTACTGGCTTGAGACATACATGAATAGTCCTTATTCAAGAGATTATTTTGCTAGTGCAAGCAAGCAAACAACCAACTTAGCATCCATTAATAAGACTCAGTTAAGAGGTTGCCCTGTAGCAATCCCTCCAAGTAGTGAAGCAGAAAAAATCATGCTCAAATTGAATGATTTTAATGAATTATGTGAAAAACTTAAATTACAAATCCAATCAGCCCAACAAACCCAGCTCCACCTGGCCGACGCCTTCACCGACGCCGCCATAAATTAACCCGCCCCCAGAAACCAATAAAGCGGCTAAATAGCCGCTTTATTCCCATCACCAGAAATAATCCTTCCCTTTATCCCCGCCGTTATTTTCATTCATTTTCAGCTGGACTTTCCTTCTATTCCCTGATGATATGTACAGGTATTTAACGCAAGACGCCCGTGCTGCAACACGAGCGCCTCGCTAATCACAATCACTATTTCTAGAGGAATAGCCATCATGACTACCGTCCATTCTATTGCAGATCCGTGCGATCCAGAAGTCTCCCCGGCAAATAATCGTCTGGGTACCGTGACTTATGCGAGTCGTTATCCGGATTACACGCATGTTCCGGCAATTATTATGAAAGGCCAGTGGCTGGAAGCTGCCGGTTTCGTCACCGGCTGCAAATTCGATGTCAGAGTGATGCCCGGCTGCATTGTGCTGACGACAAAGCTGCCAGAGCCGGAAGAGCCCGCGTTATTGCAGTCGCTGCGTCGGGTGTGCAAGCTGTCCGCACGTAAGCAACAGCAGGTACAGGAGTTTATCGACGTGATTTCGGCGAAGCCGCGCAAGCAGGGATAACTTCTAAGATGCCAGACGGCGCTAAAGTATAGATTCGCGTTTGTGCCGGGTGGCGGCTACGCCTTACCCGGCCTACATATATAGCGATATCAATATGTTGCGCATATTTCATGTGGGCCTGATAAGCGAAGCGCCATCAGGCACTGATTTATCATCAGCCTCACGGCTTCTGCGGGTCGCTTGTTCAAACCTTAAGCGATAACTCAGATCTCGCCATTTAAATTGCCTTATTAAATGGAACAGAATTTTCGACAGTATTGATCATAACCGCAATACACCGTTTCCCTTCTGCCGTTTTGATCTTATACATTTCCCTGATGGAGTTAACAAATAGCTTATTCATTTCTTCTTCTGACTCAGGGAAAGAGGCAAATGCACATATCTGCTCAATAGTCAGCAATGGTCTCTTATCGTTGAGAATAGCCAGAACACCGGCGGGGTTATGTGGAATGGCTTCAGATACCGCCCCCTGCAAATCTTCCGCCGTACTGGCATCTACTCCGGATTCCAGAGCACTGGCCAGCGTTAACCAGTCATTATTACCTTTGCTAATTTCAGGAATAATATGGTTCCACCATTCTGATTCATTGTCATTATAAAGTGTGTGTACAACAGCATTTGCTCCTTTTTCATTTATCATCTGCAGAAGCTGAGGTGCAGTATGCTCTGCAGCGCAGGAAGCACCAGAAAGCATAAATAGAAAGAAGGTAACAATAAATTTCACTGTCTTATCCATTCATAATGACACATCGTTTAAAATATAATGATCGTAGAATTAAATTTGTTCATAAGTTCACAATTATTAAAATTCAGAACATTTATAATTTATATGCTTTTATTTCTCGAACAAATAAACCATATTCTGAATAATTAGATAAAGGTGAAACAGCAGGTAATCTGAAAAACGCCCGGTGGCGCTGCGCTTACCGGGCCTACAAACCTTCTTCTGTAGGCCGGATAAGGCGTTTACGCCGCCATCCGGCACTTCCCCCCCACTCACTCGGTGATCACAAACCGCGTCGCGGCAAAGCAGTTCAACACCCGGTGCACCAGAAATACCATGGTGAGCGTTGCCACCAGCGCGACGGTGACGGAGGTGATGCGGTACAGATCGCTGAATACCAGGTCCTGATCCGGGTGCAGGTTCTGGCCGAACATAATGCCGATAGTGGTGATACTGGCAAAACCCACGCCCGCGCCGACTTTTTCCATTACGTGCAGGCGGGCGCTGAATGCCAGCCCGAGGCCAATCAGCGGCATCATCAGCACCATATGGTTGCTGAAATCATAGATAAGCAACTGCACCAGCAGAATATACAGACAGGCCAGCACCACGCCGACCACACGCCAGATCGAGCTAATCACCGCACCGCGATAGTGCATCGGAAACAGGATCAAAATGCCCGCCATCAGCGCCGACAGCGAATCACTCAAGTCACAGATCTGGAAGACAACAAAAATCATCGTCGCCACCGTGCCGGAAAGCAGCGACTCGTGGCGCACCCGGGCGGCATCTTTTTCAATGCGCGGCGGCGGCTGGCGGGGTTCCACGTCCGGGATCAGATAATGCAGCAGCGCGCTCAGCGCCACCGCCATGACGCAGGCTTCCATATTGGAGAACATCAGCGTATGCCAGTTGGTGGTGGGATAGCTCATAAAGTTGAGCATCGTGCTCTGGCATACCACGCCCATCGAACCGAGCAGAAACAGTGACCCTTTGCTCATAAAACGAAAACGCATCACGTACAGGCCGAACACCACCAGCGTCATGATCAGCGGCCACTGTGAGAGATAGCCGACAATCAGCACCATTTCAACGCAGTTTACCGCCGCGCTGAACACAAACTGTGTTGCCACATGGCGGTTGAATACCGGCACCAGCGACAGCAGCATCAGCGGATAAACCACAAAGAACACGCCGTACTGCACGTTGTAGAAGGTTGAGATACTCAGCGCGATTGTCCCGGCAACGGAGATACGCAGGGTCTGGCGAAAATCATTGGCGGTGTAGACAATATTCCCGTGCGGCGTAAAGACGTGGGCCAGCGTGTTAATAGACATAATGCAGCCAGCTAACGAGGTGGATCTGCGCCCCGGCAAAGGTGCGGGCGAACATCCCCTCGCTGTTATACAGCTGTACCGTGGCGCGCGCCCCGGTCGGTAACGGCGTGTCGAGCGGTTCGTTCAGCGCCACATGAATACGCATACGCTGGGCATCACGCACCCAACGGGTGGACTGTTCCGGTTGCGACAGTTGGCCGTTAACCTGCTCCTGGCCAGCCAGAATACCGGCATCGCTGCTGGTAACGCGGGCAGAAAAAACCTTGCCCGGCATGGCGTCGAACACCACGGCGGCCTCGGTATCCACGCGAGTGTGGCGCAGGCTTTTCTCGCGAAAGTCGGCCACGATATCGGTCTGGTGGCTGACCAGCGCCAGCAGCGGCGTGGCGGCGGTGGCGTACAGTCCGGGGCTAAGCTGTAGGTTACTCACTATACCGTCGGTCTGGGCATACACTTTGCTCCATCCAAGGTTCAGTTGCGCCTCTTCCAGCGCGTTACGGTATTTTTGCAGCGTCACGTTGCGCTTGTCATCGCGCTCACCGCGCTGGATAAGCAGGTTCTGAATACTGGCGTTGAGCGCCGCCACCGACTGCTCGCTGGTCTGCCAGGCAGTACGCACCTTGTCGAGATCGGATTGCGACACATTCTGCATGGCGCTCAGGCGTTGATAGCGGTCAAAGGTGGTCTTATCGTTGCGGGCGTTAAATTGCGCGGTGCGCAGGTTGGCACGCGCAGAGGCGATCTGCGCATCCAGCTGTTGGTTGCTCAGCTTCGCCTGCTCAAGAGCAATCTGCGCCGCCTCGACCTTATTGATAAAAGGCGTCGGATCCAGTTCGTACAGCAAATCGCCCTTTTTCACCCGGCTATTGTTATGTACATGCACCTGCGAGACATAGCCGGAAACGCGTGAGGAAACAGGCGTTACCACGCGCATCACCGTGGAGTCTGGCGTCAGCGGGATCCAGATATCAGCAACGATAAACCAGGCGAATATTACCAGGAAAGCGGCAATACTCACCCTTACCCAACGGGCAAATTTTTGTTCTGGGGTCATCATAGTTTTTTAGTGTTGATTGTCTTCTTCGCGGATTGTCCGCAAATTGCAGGCGATTTGATTTAACGTCGCGCTGAAGGCGGCAAGCTCCGCTTCAGGAATGGTGCAGGTGACGCGATGTTGATACATCTCAATCACCCGGTTAAGTTCTTCAAGCCTTGTACGGCCCTGCGCGGTCAGCGTCAGCAGTCGGATGCGTTTGTCATAAGGCGATGTGGAACGCAGCAGGTAGCCCTGCTTTTCCAGTAGTGTGAGGGTGCGCATCAGCGGCGGCAGTTCAATGCCCTGCACCTGGGCCAGTTCACTGACCGAGACGTTGTCTCCCAGTTGATACAGCTGCATCAATACCGTCCAGCTTGATTGCGTCAGGCCTGTATCGGTGATGGCAGCATCAATAATGGCCCGCCACTGGCGTACCACCATCGCCATGCGCATCCCCATCGGACGCCGGGCAAACAGTTCATCTTCAGTCATGTTTCTTTTTCCTCATCGCTGAGAAGAAAATAATACTTATCAGGATAAGTATCAAGAAACAGACTATCAACAAGCATAAATTGATAAACACCGTGAATATAAAAGAGGCCGAATGCGCTAACACCCAGCCTCTGTCGATAGAAAATAATTACTCCACCTGATCGCGTCGCAGCCCGACGTCACGCAGCCGCTCATCGCTCATCTGTTGCAACAGGCGCCGCGTTTGCGCCCGTAGCCGCCATGCTTTATATGCCCGCCAGATCAGAACAAACCCAATGAACGGCTGCTTTGCTTTATTCTCATGAAATTCCATACCTTGCCTCCCGTCTTGCCAGAGGCTTTATCTTCACGGATTTGGGCCTGAACAATACAGACTCACAAAGTACTTTTCTTTAACATACAGATTGGTTAAAAAGAGTTCTGCATCGCTTTTTTCACGCCAATCTGTACTGGTTTTTTTATCTGTATGGTACCCATGAGGGATACAGCATGACGCGTTACCAACATCTGGCCAATCTGCTGGCCGAACGCATTGAGCAGGGGCTGTATCGCCATGGCGAAAAATTGCCTTCGGTGCGTAGCCTGAGTCAGGAGCATGGGGTCAGTATCAGTACCGTCCAGCAGGCATATCAGACGCTGGAACAACTACAGCTGATCACGCCGCAGCCGCGTTCCGGTTATTTTGTCGCGCCACAAAAAGCACAACCGCCGGTGCCGCCGATGTCGCGTCCGGTGCAGCGTCCGGTCGAGATAACCCAGTGGGATCAGGTGCTGGACATGCTGGCAGGTCATGCGGACAAATCGATAATCCCTTTTAGCAGTGGCGTGCCCGATATCAATCAACCCAGCCTGAAGCCACTGTGGCGCGAACTCAGCCGTGTGGCGCAGCATAATCTCAAGGCAGTTCTGGGCTACGATGAATTACCTGGCTGTCGGGAATTGCGTCAACAGATTGCCCGGCTCATGCTGGACGGCGGTTCGATCGTCAATGCGGATGATATTGTGATCACTAATGGCAGCCAGAGCGGAATGTCGCTGGCGCTGCTAACGGTCTGCCAGCCAGGCGATATTGTCGCCGTTGAATCTCCCGCCTACTACGGCACTATGCAGCTGCTGCGCGGATTAGGGATCAAAGTTATTGAGATCCCGACCGATCCAGATGCCGGGATCAGCATTGAAGCGCTGGAACTGGCGCTGGATCAGTGGCCGATTAAAGGGGTGATCCTGGTTCCTAACTGCAACAACCCGCTCGGCTTTATTATGCCGGATGCGCGTAAACGCGCTGTGCTCGCCCTCGCCCAGCAGCACGATATTGTTATTTTTGAAGATGATGTGTACGGAGAACTGGCCACGGAATATCCGCGTCCGCGCACAATCCATTCCTGGGACAGCGACGGTCGGGTGCTACTGTGCAGCTCATTTACCAAATCCGTGGCGCCGGGATTGCGCGTCGGTTGGGTTATTCCCGGTCGTTATCACGATAAATTTCTGCATATGAAATATGCCGTCATCGGCACTAACGTTCCTGCTACACAGCTGGCGGCCGCCACCTTCGTGCGCGAGGGGCATTATCATCGTCATGTTCGCCGTATGCGTCAGATCTACCAGCGGAATATGGAGATCTATACCTGCTGGGTACGGGAATATTTCCCCTGCGGGATCTGCGTCACCCGGCCGAAAGGTGGCTTTATGCTGTGGGTTGAATTACCACAGCAGGTCGATATGGTCTGCGTCGCCAAACAGCTCTGTCGCCTGAAAATCCAGGTCGCGCCTGGCTCGCTATTCTCCGCATCCGGTAAATACCGCAACTGCGTACGCATCAATTGTGCGTTGCCGCCAGACGAGAAGCATCGGGAAGTCATGCAAAAGCTCGGCGAGGCGGTAAAGGTGGCGATAGAGTAAGTCGGTATACCCGGCTTCGCCTCTGTCTAGTGGCTTAACCCCTGGATATCCTCAGCGGAAAGTCGGGTAATTTTTTGTATCGTGCTGATATCGATGCCATCTGCCAGCATGGTGCAAGCAATACGGAGCGCCTCAGTTCGCTGCCCCTCTATCAGCCCTTCTTGTTTACCTTCCTGTTTACCTTCTTGTTTCCCTTCCTGCAGACCTTTTAGCCATCCTTTTTGAAAACCTGCCTCATGCAATCTGTCCGCGATCGTCATCAAATGCTCCTTATGTTGCGGTGAACGTTCGGCAACCCCACGAATAAACTCACTGAATCGAGGTGCATCGCCAGTTTGCAAAATATAATTAAACAGCGTCTTTATCTGGCTGTCATTAGTCAGTCCAGTAAGTAGCAGGGAAACAATTTGTTCAACAAGCCCCATAAGGACGCCACCCCCTCACCTGCAACTTTCTCTCTTTGCGAGGCGATTTCAGAGATAAAAACGTCCCTTTGTAACGTCCGCATTTATCTGGAACGTATCACGCAGAATCACGACCTCAATACACATTCCCGCTTTTTCATCGCACGCCCTGTGCTATAACAAATCATCACTTTCATGGAGGGCGAGATGTGACGCATACCCGGGATATTCCACAATCGTTCTGGCGTGATGCGCAGTTGCCGTGGCTGGAGCTGCGCAGCACCTGGCGTAGTCATCAAGCCTATAAACGTCATCATCATTCTCAGCTCTCGGTTGGAGCGATTCTTGAGGGTGAGACGTGCTGCCAGTGTGATGGCAAAGAATACCTCCTGAGCTCAGGCGACCTCATTGTGATCCCATCGCTGGCACCTCACAGCTGTAACCCCGTTAATGGGCGGTTTCGCAGTTACCATATGCTCTATCTTGATGCCCGGTGGTGCCTGGCCCATCTGCCTGCGCTGAGCAGCAATCAGCAGCTTTACCCACGCAATCCCGTTATCCGCGATCCGCAATTATTCCAGCGCTATTTGCGCCTCGTGGTGCTCATGCAGCGGCAACAAACGACACAGATAACCGATGCCGCGCAGGCACTGCTGCGCTCGCTGCCGTTGCAATCGGTAAAAGCGGAAAACCTTAGCGCTGCCAGCGCGTATCTGCGTGAACGGTTGCAGTCCTGTTTGTTTGCGCCCCCCTCGCTGGACGATCTGGCTTATGAATGCCACATGCGTAAAGAGACGCTGATCCGTAACTTTAAGCAGGACACCGGCCTGACGCCCGGGAGTTATCTGAATATCCTGAGAGTTAACTATGCCCGCCAGCGGCTGCGTGCCGGGGACGAAATTGCGGATGTCGGCTACCAAAGCGGGTTTGCCGACCAGAGCCATTTCCATCGCACCTTTGTACGCTACACCGCGGCTACACCGCGTCAGTATGCATTAGGACGATCAATATCAGACAATAATTAGCGCGGCGCCAGGCGTAGGGTGATCTCGGATTCCTTCTCTGAGGTCACTATGTCACTGCTTGCTGAACTTTTTCCATCTGCGTTTCCCGCGCTGGCGCTGGCGCATTTTGTCGCACTCCTCAGCCCGGGTCCGGACTTCTTTTTACTGGTCGGCTATGCCGTACGTTACCGGATGCGCGGCAGCGCCGGGCTGTGCGTGGGGATCGCCCTCGGCAACGGGCTGTATATCCTGCTGGCGATTATCGGTTGGGGGATCCTGCGTCAGCTTCCTCTGCTGTTTACAGTTATTGAGCTATTGGGCGCACTCTATTTATTGTGGATTGGCAGCCTGCTGATACGCAGCCGCCCACAAACACTGACCGGAGCAGACGCCCAGTCGACCTGTCCAGGGTTTGGCAAACAACTGCTGCTGGGGTTAGCTTCGTCACTACTCAACCCTAAAAATGCGTTGTTTTATCTGGCGCTAATGACCGCCCTGCTCGGCCCGTCGGTGACGTTGCTGCAACAAAGCATGAGCGGGATATGGATGACCAGCGTGGTGCTGTTCTGGGATCTGCTGATCGTCATGTTCATCGGTTTACCGCAGATCCAGCGACGCTTAACCAGAGGGATATTGTGGGTAGAGCGTATCGCCGGCGGCGTGCTGATCATCTTCGGTTGTGCCATCGCGCTGCGTTTTTTGCAAAACATCTTACTCTGATAAACGTGGCGATTTTCTGCAAATAAACCGGATAAACTCGTTTAATTAATATCCAATCCACATTACACTGCAAATGGTTGCTACCCGTTCAACTTACTCTTCTTGAGGTGCGATGTGCTGATTGTTACCTGTAATCGTTACGCTTTCTGACCCTGCGTTAGTGAGCGTTTCTCCTGTTTGCGCTTCACGCCGACAGCGTTTTTGATTACATGAAATTCAGTACATTTGCAGTCTGCTTTTATTCTGTCATCGACCTGACGTCTTAAAGACGGTATTGAGTTTCGTTATTCCCGTTGAGGGTTTTCTCCCGACAAGGAGCTGTTTTATGCAACGGATTCTCGCGTTTTTCTCCCAACGCGCTACGACGCTATTTTTCCCTATTGCGTTGATTTTGTATGATTTCGCCGCCTATCTGTCGACGGACTTGATCCAGCCCGGCATCATTAATGTCGTACGCGATTTCAACGCCGATGTCAGTCTGGCGCCCGCGGCGGTCAGTCTCTATCTGGCTGGTGGTATGGCGCTGCAATGGTTGTTAGGACCGCTTTCCGATCGGATTGGCCGCCGTCCGGTACTGATTGCGGGAGCGCTAATTTTTACGCTCGCCTGCGCTGCCACATTGTTCACCACCTCGATGACGCAATTTCTGGTCGCCCGTTTTGTGCAGGGCACCAGCATCTGTTTTATCGCCACCGTCGGCTATGTCACGGTGCAGGAGGCATTTGGGCAAACAAAGGCTATTAAGCTGATGGCGGTAATCACCTCCATTGTGCTGGTGGCGCCGGTTATCGGCCCGCTTTCCGGAGCAGCGCTGATGCATTTTGTACACTGGAAGATCTTGTTTGCCATTATCGCCGTCATGGGGCTTATCGCACTCATTGGACTCACGTTAGCAATGCCAGAAACCGTCCAGCGTGGCGCGGTGCCGTTCAGTGCGCGCAGCGTCTTACGTGATTTTCGCGACGTTTTCCACAACCGGGTGTTCCTGTTTGGCGCAGCCACGCTGTCGTTGAGCTATATCCCGATGATGAGTTGGGTGGCAGTCTCACCGGTGATCCTCATTGATGCTGGCGGCATGACCACATCCCAGTTTGCCTGGGCGCAGGCGCCGGTGTTTGGCGCGGTGATCGTCGCCAATATGGTGGTCGTCCGCTTCGTGAAGGATCCGACCCGGCCACGCTTTATCTGGCGAGCGGTTCCCATTCAGTTGAGCGGGCTGGCGGTATTGATTGCTGGCAATTTACTGTGGCCGCACGTGTGGTTGTGGTCAGTACTGGGGACCAGCCTGTATGCGTTTGGCATTGGAATGATCTTCCCAACGTTATTCCGCTTTACACTATTTTCCAACAACTTACCGAAGGGTACGGTTTCGGCGTCGTTGAATATGGTGATCCTGACGGTGATGGCGGTTTCTGTCGAAATTGGGCGTTGGTTATGGTTCAACGGCGGCAGGATTTCGTTTCATCTGCTGGCGGTGGTGGCAGGTATTGCCGTCGTGTTCACGCTGGCAGGCTTACTGAAGCGCGTACGTCAGCATGAGGCAACCGCATTAGCCGCAGAGAGTTAACCTTCTACGAACTGCCCCCATTCGTGAACACTGATATTGTGTTTAGCGGTTGGGGGCAATCCATCATTGTGCATCTACTTTTAATCATCTGACGAGAGATAACGGAACTTCCGCATCGGGTTCATGCGTGATCCGATTACGCAGGTCGCGGCGAATCATTTCAATAACCCAAAACCAGAAAATATGCCCAATAATTTCCGACACATATTCATCAAATGGCAGCTGAGACAAGGGCGGAGAAAGATGTAGTGCGGGAATGAAGATGCCATGAACTGCCACCGTCACGATTAAACCTGCCAGTACCCCCTGCCAAAGTTTAACTTTTGGAAAAATTTCAGCGGCAACGCAATACCCGACTGCAAACACTAATGAAAATATGATGTGCGTAACCATAACCGGATTAATCACATGTTCAGAAAAGGTATAGACCGTTTGCGTGGGATCAATCCCCAAATAGTCTCTGAGAAAAAGGTACGGAGGATTAAACTCATTTCTTCCCAGAGAAAATGTCCTGGGTGGAAGAGGAACTTCGGCCCCCCACTTAACAAATGCAGAAAGTACGCCAGAAACGATGCCGACTAACACGGCAACGCCATAATGGCGGCGTTCAGTTGGTGTCCTCGTGAATAAATCTTTCAGCTTCATAACTCATCATCCCCTCTGTGTCAGTAACCCTAGAAATCAGTAACTATGCTATCCAGGAGTGATGATAAAAATCGTGATTAAGATTATCCTTGATAAAAAATGATCTAAAATGACTAATTATGAGTTAATTTGATTGTAAATATAACGTCACCGCGTATGTCATGCAGGCGTTTTATCCGGCCTACTGGCTTACGTAGGCCGGATAAGGATCAACGCCATCCGGCAGCGAGTCTGTCACCTCATGCGATGCGCGCAAACCCCGCTTCCAGATCGGCAATCAGATCGTCAACATCTTCCAGACCAATATGCACCCTGACCAGCGTGCCGCTGAAATCAACCTCTCCGGCCGGGCGAATGCTGTTCAGCTCTTCCGGTTGATTCGCCAGAATGAGTGACTCAAAACCGCCCCAAGAATAAGCCATATGGAACAGCGAGAAATTATCGAGGAAATTCGCCATCTGCTCGTCGGTCAGTCTCTTTTTCAGCACAAACGAAAACAGGCCTGAACTTCCGGCAAAGTCACGTTGAAAATACTCGTGTCCCGGACATTCCGCTAATGCAGGATGATTCACCCGCGCCACTTCCGGCCTTGCCGACAGCCAGCGAGCAATGTGAATACTGCTCTCCTGATGCTGCTTCAGACGTACCGCCAGCGTACGTAATCCTCGGCTACCGTTGTAGGCTGTGTCGGCATCCAGCGTTTGCCCCATCAGATAGGAGTTCTCTCGCAAACGGTCCCAGCAGCGGGCGTTAGACACCGCCGTTCCCAGCATGCCATCCGAATGGCCTATGGTGTACTTGGTACCTGCCTGAATGGAAATATCCACCCCGAAATCCAGTGCTTTGAAGAGAACACCCGCCGCCCAGGTATTGTCGATCATAATGACAATCTCCGGATTCACCGCGCGGATAGCCTTCACCATTCCCGGTACATCCTGGACTTCCATCGTGATAGAACTTGGTGATTCGAGGAACACCACCTTCGTTTCCGGACGCAGAAGATCAACGATCCCAGCCCCAATCAACGGATCGTAATACGTTGTTTCCACGTTAAATTTACTCAGGATCTTATTACAAAAATCCTGAGTTGGCTCATAGGCCGCGCCCGTCATCAAAATATGATCGCCGCTTTGGACGAATGCCAGAATCGCATTGGTCACCGCTGCTGCTCCACACGGATACAGCGCGCAGCCGACACCGCCTTCCAGCTCACTCATGGCTTTCTGGAAGGCAAAATGCGTATAGGTTCCGCGACGACCGTAAAACAGTTCGCCGTTAGCACGGTTGGCGGTGGCAAATTTCTTATCTTTCACGGTATCGAACACCAGCGAAGAGGCGCGTTGGATCACCGGATTCACCGCTCCCTGGGTATAGCGTTTGTCGCGACCAGCAACGACCAGATGCGTTTCAAGCTTCATAGCGTCTTTCATAACTTCTCCTGTTCTTAATCCGTGTGAAAACCTATACCACCGCAGCAGTAGAGTTTATTTCAGTGTTGGTCTGCTTTTTTCCAGCGAACCGTTCGACAATCTGTGCCGCGTTCAAATCATGGATGACGTTAATCAATGTAGCTGGCGCATCGGTAATGGTGCCCAGTACCACCAGCATCGGGATCGCTTCCATCGGCAGACCCAACGTGGTGACGATAAAGATCTCGCCAAGGAACGCCCCACCGGGTACGCCGCCGACGATAATGGCGGAGAGCACCGCAATCAGCATCGTCAGGAAGAAGGTTTCGGTGGTGAACTCCATACCCAGCACGGAATAGATAAAGACAATTTTCAGTGCGGCTATCATCGCCACGCCGCCTTTATTCAGGTTCACCAGCAGCGGAATGGAGACATCAACGATTTCCGGGTTGATCCCCATCGCTTTACCGGCGCGCAGCGTCACCGGGAGCGTCCCCAGCGAAGAACAGGTCCCCAGCGCGGTTGCAGAGGGTTCAATCGCGTTACGCCAAAAGGCTTTCACCGCCGGAATACCGCCGCCAATGTACGAATAGAGAATAGAGCCAAAAACAAAGTAGACCAGCGTAGCAACCATAAACAGGCCAATGGCGCGAGCAAAGGTTAGCAGCAGAGCAGAGTCCTGGCTGGCCATGGTGGCCGCGAAGTAGCAGCCCAGACCAATCGGCGCAACCTTCATGATGATTGAGACGATCTTCATGATCACCACGTTGGCATCTTCCAGCAGTGAGGCAATGCGTTTCCCAGCCTGATCCGATTGGCCAATCGCCACACCCGCAATGATCGCCATCACGATCAGCGCCAGGATATTGGACTTAGAAAACAGTCCAATAAAGTCGCTGGTGGTAATCATGCTCACAAAATCCATCTTGCCGCTGCCCGCCTGCACGGACTGCGAGAGATCGATAGTGACGCCCTGCGCCGGGTTATACCAGAGCGCCAGCGCGACGATCCCGGCCGCCGGAATAAAGGCCATCGCGATCGAAACAATAAAGATAATCGCCATAATGCGTCCCAGCCTTTTCAGGTCGGTCATACTGGCGATCGAAGACATAACGCTGATCCCCACCAGCGGCACAATAATCATAAATAACAGGTTTAAGAATATCTGACCTATTGGCTGGAGTTTACCTGCCAACGATGGGGCATAAATACCTAATAAGCCGCCAATCACCAGAGCAACTAATAAAATAATCGACGATCTGTAGGGTTCGAGTCGTGACCACATAATCGGTACCTTTAGAATAATAATTAATGAGATTAAATTCACAATGTGATGAGTTGCCGTTGCGCCTCCTGTTATTTTGTGACGTAACTCACCTAAGTTGTTATTTTTTCATTTTGCCAGTAAGTTGTTTCCTGTGATTCAATAGTTGCATGTTTAAAAGCCGAATGTAACGGCCTATTCGTACCGTTTTTGCAAATCACTTGTGAATTAAAGGAAACTATGAGTACGCCGATTTCACTCAAGCATCTGGAATTTTTTACGAAAATCGTCGATTGCGGGGGGCTGTCAGAAGCCGCGGCGCAGCTCAATGTCTCGCCGTCTGCGGTCAGTAAAAGCCTGGCCGCGATGGAAGACACGCTGGGGACGACGTTAATTAAACGCACCACCCGCAGTATTACCCTGACCGACGCCGGGCAATATCTCTTCAACCGCGCTAATAAGCTTTTGAAAGAATTCGATGAAACGCTGAATACCACTTCCGGTTATTACCACAGTCCACAGGGTGAATTACGTATAACCTGCTCAATTGCGTTTGGTTATTCCCGACTGGTGAACCTGGTGGATAAATATCGCGCTCAGTTCCCGGATGTGAATTTATATATCGATCTCAACGATAACTTCGTGAATCTGAACGAAACGGATTTCGACATCGCTCTGCGCATTTCTACCGCGCCGCCGCAGAACTATGCCATGCGCAAGCTGGTGCCTGTCCGCTGGGCGTACTGCGCCTCACCCGGCTACCTTGCCAAAAAAGGCATGCCCCAGCGCCGCAGCGATCTGGTCAACCATGATTGCCTGGTGTATCCGGGTCTCACGCCAGTGCTGAAAGTGGCTGATGAACAGGATCGTCTGCATCAGCTCAAACTGCATATGCCGATCCAGGCCAATAGCAGCCTGGTATTACTGAAGTCGGTACTGGAAGATCAGGGCGTGGCGTACTTGCCGACTTACCTGATTGGCGATCATATTCAAAAAGAAGAAATAACACCGTTGATGCTCGACGGCACGATTACCTGTGAAACTCATGCTCTGTATGCGCTCTATTTTCCCAGTAAGTACAGCAACCCCAAGGTACGATCGTTTATCGATTTTCTGGTAGCGGAACTCGGTCCCTTACCTGCCTGGGACAACTGGATCCCGGAATAAGATCTGGTCGCCTAAAAACGCGGGCCGCACCACATTTTTTGCACGATCCTGTCGTCTGGCTCTATTCTTAAGCCTATGAATAAAATTGCTGAACTCAAACGCGCCAAACGACTGGCGCTCTCATTGCTGCTGATTGCCGCCGCCACTTTCGTTATCACGCTGTTTCTGCCGCCTAACTTCTGGGTGCTCGGAATCAAAGCGATCGCCGAAGCGGCGATGGTCGGCGCACTGGCGGACTGGTTTGCCGTGGTGGCGCTTTTTCGCCGGGTGCCGATCCCTTTTATCTCGCAACATACGGCGATTATCCCGCGCAATAAGGATCGGATCGGGGAAAATCTCGGTCAGTTTGTGCAGGAAAAATTTCTCGACACTCAGTCCCTGGTCGCGCTGATCCGCCGCCATGAACCGGCGCTGTTGATCGGGAACTGGTTCAGCCAGCCGGAAAACGCCCGGCGTATCGGCCAGCACCTGCTGCAAATTATGAGCGGTTTTCTCGAACTGACCGACGACGCCCGCATTCAGCGGCTGATCAAGCGGGCAGTGCACAAGGCCATCGATAAAGTTGATCTCTCTGAAACCAGCGCATTGATGCTGGAAAGCATGACCAAAAACAATCGCCATCAGGTGCTGCTCGACACGCTGATCGCCCAACTGATCGCCCTGCTGCAACGCGATAGCTCGCGGGCATTTATCGCCCGGCAGATCGTGCACTGGCTGGAGACCGAACATCCGCTGAAAGCGAAGATCCTGCCGACCGAATGGCTGGGCGAGCACAGCGCCGAACTGGTTTCTGACGCCGTAAACTCTTTGCTGGATGACATCAGCCACGATCGCGCCCATCAGATCCGCCACGCCTTCGATCGCGCGACGTTTAAGCTCATCGATAAGCTCAAACACGATCCGGAAATGGCCGTGCGAGCGGAAAGCCTCAAAAGCTATCTGAAAGAAGACGAAGCCTTCAACCGTTATCTCGGCGAGCTGTGGGCAGACCTGCGTCAGTGGCTGAAAACCGATATCAACGCCGATGATTCTCGCGTGAAGCAGCGCATTGCCAATGCCGGGCAGTGGTTCGGCGAAACGCTGGTTGCCGACAGCGCCCTGCGCGCTTCATTGAATGGGCATCTGGAGCAGGCCGCGCATAAGGTTGCGCCGGAGTTCGCCACCTTCCTGACGCGCCACATTAGCGACACGGTAAAAAGCTGGGATGCGCGCGATATGTCACAGCAAATTGAGCTAAACATTGGCAAAGATTTGCAGTTTATCCGCGTCAACGGCACGCTGGTCGGCGGTTCTATTGGGCTGCTGTTATATCTGCTGTCGCAAATACCTTCCCTGCTGACGCTGGCGAATCTTTAAGGGGACCACCTTGCTGGTGATGCCGCTCGCCCGTCAACTTAGCGTGCCGCGCAATATTAATCTGCTGGGAAGCGGCGCTCAGGCCATCATTAGCGCCACGCTGTGTGGTGCCGTTGCGTTGTTTATTGCTGCGATTATCAGCCTCACGCAATGATATAAACAGCGATTCGCTAACCCTAAAAGGGTATAAATTCATTACCAGGTCTATTCAAACCAGTCCGTTATTTAATGTCAACATTTGATAAATGTATAAATAACCAACAAAATACTTATCAGGAAATTTATAAACTCACTTTAAAATGCGTAAAAATGGACATGTTAATTCAACATCAACACCATCTTCAGAAAACACATATATTCTGGTTTAAAAAAATCGCCCGCTTTAATAATCCTGATCGGTTTAATTTGATCCATTAAAAGCAGGCAGATGTAAAAAAGGCGTCTTACAAAAGACGCCTTTTACATATTATCACAACAAATTAGAACTGATAGGTCAGACCCGCAACAACCTGGTTGTCGCCGTCAGCGCCATCAAGCAGGTTAATTTTATAACCTACATCAGCAACCATATTTTTGTTGAAGTAGTAGTCCGTACCCAGCGCCACATATTCGGTCAGATCATTATTATTGTTGTCACGCGTATGGACATAAGCCACGTTCGGACGCAGACCAAAATCAAACACATACGCAGCCATCGCTTCAAAGTGCTCAGCTTTGTCCGCATCCTGAATCAGGTTGTGGGACTCACCGTACATCGTCGCTACGTAGATGGCGTTAGCATCATACTTCAGGCCAGCACCCCAGAACTCTGCGTTTTCGCCATCCCAACCATTCTGTTTCTGCTGAGCAGTCACTGAACTGGTGGTGTAGGCCGCAATCGCAGACACGCCGGAATCGGCGATATTATCGTAGCCCAGGGAGAAGCCGTAGCCATTGCCATGCTGTTTCGTTGGATCCTTATCGGTATCATCCTGACCCTGATATTGCGCGCCAAGGCTCAGGCCATCAACGGCACCAAACAGATTTTTGGTGCGGAGTGTTGCAACGCCAGAAGTGCGTGTAGTAAGGAAGCGGTCAGTATTTTCATAGGAGTCACCGCCGAACTCTGAAAGAGTGTCAGTGTAAGCTCCCACGTCGTAAGCGATACCGTAGTTACGACCGTAGTCAAAGCTAACGTCATGGCCATAATCCAGACCAGCAAACGCCAGACGTGTATTAACACCATTCTGAGAACCTTCTGCTTTAGCGGCATCAAACTGACTTTCAAACTGACCATAGCCAGTCAGTTGATCGTTGATTTGAGTCTCACCGCGAAAACCCAGACGTGCGTAGGTGCCGTCAGCATCGGTGCCGTCAGTCCAGGAGTGGACCGCTTTTACTTTGCCGTACAAATCAAGTTTGTTGCCATCTTTGTTATAAATTTCCGCTGCATGAGCGGAAGTGATGCCTAATGCCATCACTGCTAATACCACTGCTGACTTTTTCATATTTTTACTCACTTTTAATTGTGAATTTTGCTATCAACTTTGTTATGAAGGCAGAAAGTCCTCATAAAAAAGCCCCCTGAATACCAAGGGGAGAAATCAAAAACACACCAATAAAGGCAATAATGAAGTGGCAATAAATAATTCACTACTCAGATTTCATTCAAAATCCGGAATAAGGTCAGCCAGGTTTACTCTTGATTCTCGCCCTGGTTAATAGAGCGATGTAGCATTAACGCCTCAGCGATAATATCTTGTTTACTTTTTCGCGTTTCAAATGCCAGCGTTCGGACATATTCCCACAGAGAATTATCAACACGGGCACTTAAAAGAACCATATCTTTAGATCGGGTACCCCTGGCTTTTCGGATATCGGGATAATCTCGAGAAGGCATCGTCATCATCTCCTGAACGCAATAAGACGCTTATGGCGATGAAATATGCAGTCAGTGTAAAAACATGTCAACGGTAAAAAACATTCACAATCGTAATAAAACTGTTAATAAAGCGAGGTAAAATGGAACGATATTTCAAGTGAAAGATAACTTGTTTATAGAATAATGTGTAATTTTAACTTTACATATATTCATTTTTATTC